>ENA-ORML01000674-ORML01000674.1-human-gut-metagenome-genome-assembly--contig:-NODE-674-length-36866-cov-8.214718_pt1 | contig 36866 bp, 29 predicted proteins | sample MGYA00242103_ERZ508995 | MGnify/ENA primary metagenome ERZ508995 (study PRJEB26280, sample SAMEA2338702) | human gut metagenome | biome: human gut; feature: human-associated habitat; material: faeces... | reverse complement strand
CAAGGTCTTTTGAAGCCCGTTGCCGGACTTCGTTGCCGACACCCTCTGTCTGGCTGTTCTCATGTATGGAGGATAACTGCCTATGGCAAATAATAAGATGAATATTGAAGGAAAAAATTACTCGGATATTCCGGTGTGGCGTAGATATACGCTTACCATTGAAGAAGCAGCCAGATATTATCATATCGGCGAAGGAAAATTGAGAACGCTTATTGATGCACATCCCAATGAGGATTTTTATGTGATGAACGGCAATCGTGCCCTCATTAAGCGTGAGAAATTTGAAAGGTATCTGGATCAGGCTACTGCTGTGTAAACAGAGCTGACAGATTTACCGATTTCACATGATATAACTATGCGGAGAGCTGGATTTGTGCTATGATAAAAGTGCAAGTCTGGCTCTCTTTTTTTGAAAGGAGAGTTCACGATGAGTGAGAAAAGACGAGATAACCGTAATCGGATTTTGCGAGAAGGCGAGTACCAGCGTAAAGATGGGAGGTATCGGTTCCGCTATATTGATGAGGACGGAAAAGAGAAAAATGTATACAGCTGGCGTTTAGACAAGAATGACCCAATGCCAAAGGGGAAGAAGCGGGAGCCTTCCCTGCGTGAGAAAGAAAAACAGATTGAAGCGGATTTGTTTGACCGTATCGTAACCAACGGTGGCAACTATACTGTTTTGGAACTGGTAGAAAAGTATGTTTCATTGAAAACAGGAGTTCGTCACAATACGGTTGCCGGATATAAAACGGTCATCAATATGCTGAAAAAAGAGAGTTTTGGGAATCTGCGAATTGATAAGGTGCGTTTGTCAGACGCCAAGGCATGGTTGATTAAGCTCCAACAAATTGATGGGCGGGGATATAGTTCCATTCATTCTATCAGGGGAGTTCTCAGACCGGCATTTCAGCTGGCGGTAGATGATGATTTGCTTCGTAAAAATCCATTTGAATTTGAGCTTGCATCCGTCATTGTCAATGATTCTGTTACCAGAGAAGCGATCACCCGAAAGCAGCAGAGAGATTTGTTGAAGTTTATTCAGGAAGATAAACATTTCAGCAGATACTATGATGCAATCTATATTCTTTTTCACACAGGGCTTCGTATCTCAGAGTTCTGTGGACTGACGGTTTCAGAAATCGAGTTTGGAGAAATGCGTATTAAGGTAGACCATCAGTTACAGCGTACTGCACAGATGCAGTATGTAATTGAAGAGCCAAAAACTGACAAAGGCATCCGCTATGTGCCGATGACGGAAGCTGTCGCAGCGTGTTTTCGCAGAATCATTGCCAACCGCAAGACACCAAAAGTTGAACCGATGGTGGAAGGATATGCAGGATTTTTGTTTCTGGATAAAAACGATATGCCGATGGTTGCCCTTCACTGGGAGAAGTACATGGAGCATATCATTCAGAAATACAACAGGATTTACCGTATCCAGATGCCGAAAGTTACCCCTCATGTATGCAGGCACACCTTTTGCTCTAATATGGCAAAATCCGGGATAAATCCGAAAACCTTGCAGTATATCATGGGTCACGCAGACATCAGTGTAACCTTGAACACTTACACCCATGTGAATTTTGATGATGCAAAGGAAGAAGTGTATCGGATAGCGAATAGTTAAAAAAGCCCGTTGGTAAGGACGCTTGCTTTACCAACGGATTTACCAAGATTGCAGGGAAAAACATAAGAAAATACGAGAAGATTTGAGAAGATACCTTGAAAAGAAAGGACAACTCAAAAGTCGGAAAACCCTGAAATATCAAGCGTTTGGGAAGAAATACAAGACTTAAATGGAGATATGAAAAGATGATTAAAGTACTATTTATTTGCCACGGCAATATCTGCCGCAGCCCCATGGCCCTCTACTATTTCCGCAGCCTGCTAAAGGAAAGAGGCCTGTCCGGCATAATTCAGGCAGATTCCGCTGCTACCTCCACCGAGGAAATCGGTAATCCTGTACACCACGGAACCCGCGCCAAATTAAAGCAGGCCGGCATTCCCTGCGAGGGGCACCGGGCAAAACAGATGACGAAGGCAGATTATAAATCATTTGATTACCTGATTGGCATGGACAGCTGGAATATCCGCAACATGCAGCGTATTGCAGGCGGTGATCCGGACCACAAAATTTTTAAGCTTATGGAATTCACCGGTTCCGGAAGGGATGTGGCCGACCCTTGGTACACGGGTGACTTCGACACCACCTGGTCCGACGTCACGGAGGGCTGCGCCGCGCTGCTGGATTATATATCAGAGCGTCTTTAAACATTACTCTGCCTTCCTTACTGACAGCTTATATGGTTGCCCCGTTTGTCTCTATGACACGGCGGTACCAGTGAAAGCTGTCTTTTTTTATGCGCTTAAGGCTGCCTGTCTCATGCTCGTTCCTGTCCACATACAGAAATCCGTACCGCTTTCTAAAGCCTTCATGGGAACTGAGCAAATCCATAAAGGACCAGGGCGAATACCCCAATAGCTCCACGCCGTCATCCAGCGCCTGTCTGCATGCCTGGATGTGCCTTCTCAGATAGTCAATTCTGTAACTGTCATGCACCTTTCCATTTTCAGTAAGGATATCGGCTGCTCCCAGACCATTTTCTGTTATGAGAAGGGGAAGCCGGTATTTCTGATAATAACGGTTCAACACAATCCGAAGGCCCATTGGATCAATCTGCGCCCCATACTCTGTCGAAACCAGATGAGGATTTTTCACATGAGAAAAGTATCCATACTGGTCAAAATCCACCTCATTGCCCGGAAAGCACCGTTCCCCCACAGGATGAATCTCATCTGCCGGAAGATATCTGACACAAAGTGTCCTGTAATAGTTGACAGCAATGTAATCAGAAGCGCCCCATTTGAGTATCTCCTCATCCCCATCCTCCGCGGACGGCATAATATTACGCTCTTTAAGATACCGCCTGTAGTATCCCGGATATCTGCCATATTGATGCATGTCCAGACAGTATTCCGCCTTAAACCAATCATTGTTCGCCGCAGCCCACACATCCTCCGGACGGGGTGTTTCCGGATAGGTACAGCAGGACGACACAGCCGGGCCTATCTTTCCTCCGGAAACCAGCTCATGGCATGCCTTTACGGCCAGGGCATGGGCCAGAAACATATGATAATCCATCTGGGCCCTGAGCCGGTCTGCCTCCCATTTATCCGCGGCATCAATATTCATCCTCTCATCCACCCGCACCATCAGGTTCTGTTCATTGTGGACCTGCCAGTATTTAACCCGGTCGCCAAAAGCCCTGAAGCATATTCTGGCATACCGTTCAAAGGCCAGGACACACCGGCGAGATTCCCAGCCATTGTATTTTTCCGCCAACGCGTAGGGCAGGTCAAAATGATACAGGGTGACAAAGGGCTGGATTCCCCTTGACAGCAGGCAGTCAATGATTCTGTCATAGAATTTAATCCCCTCCTCAAGGACGGCTCCATCGCCATCCGGTATAATTCTGGCCCACGCAATGGAGAACCTGTACATTTTAAGCCCAAGCTCTGCCATGTAATCAATGTCCTCCTTCCAGTGATGATAGAAGTCACTGGCCACCTTAGTATCTGCCTGTATATGGGAGCGTTTAAAGGAATTGAAATCTGCCACTGTCATCCCTTTTCCTCCCAGATTCCATCCCCCTTCAATCTGAAATGCGGATAATGAAGCCCCCCACAAAAATCCTTCCGGAAATTCTGTCGTTTTCTGATGCATTGTTTCCCTCCTGCAGTTAATTCCTTTCCCATGATGTTTCCTCTGGTTCCTGGTCCATATCCTCAAATCCCAGCAGCATTGTCAAAATGGCAGACCCGAAGAATGATATACCAATACCGGCCAGATAAAAGAGGAATTTTTTCATTCCAAAAGCAGCATAGGTTGCCAGTGTAAGGATACCGTTATTTGCAAAAGCATCCCCGTACACGCCTCCCGCCCCCATGACAGCCCCTCCTGCGGCTCCACATATAACCGCGTAAATCATAGGACGTTTAAGCCGCAGGTTACACCCATAGATGGCCGGCTCTGTTATGCCGCAGACAGAGGCTGCCACTGATGCCGATGCCGCCACTGCTTTTAGCTCCCTGCTTCTGGTCCGCATCATAACCCCCAGGGCAGCCCCGCCCTGAGAAAAATTCGCAGCCCCTGCAAATGCAAGCAGGTTTTGCCGGCCGTTCAGTGCCACATCCTGGATTCCAATGGGTACCAAGGCTCTGTGGGCTCCAAAAATAACAAACACACACCACATGCCTCCGATGAAACCGCCGCACAAAACAGGGCTTATTCCCATAAGACCTGTGTAGATAAAATGAATTATATTTCCCAGATAAATTCCTACCGGCCCAAACACCATAAATACTGCAGGCACCATTACCAGCAGGGAGATCCCCGGTACCAGAATAATTTTCAGGACCTCCGGTATCACCCGCTCCAGAAACCGCTGTACATAAGCCAGGATAAACACACCTATTATAATAGGAATGACTGATGATGTGTAATTGGCCCTGGTCAATGCCACTCCCAGCATACGGATACGCTCCTCTCCCGCCATAAGACTGAGAACAGAAGGGTAACACATGGTTCCCCCCAGAGCCATGGCCACAAATTCATTGGCCCCAAACACCCTGGCGCTGGTATAGGCCAGGATGATTGGCATAAAATAGAAAATCGCATCCGTGGCAGCCAGCAGGATTACGTAGGTATGGTTCCCTGTAATATCAATGCCCTGATTGGATGCCAGCATCCTGGCTATGGTCAGGAATCCTTTCAAAAGGCCGGATGCAGCAATGGCAGGTACCATAGGCGTAAACATGGAGGAAACCGACTGAATCATTCTGTTTCCCAAATGATTTCCCGGTGTGTTTTTCTCTCTGTCCTTACTGTCCCTACGATAAACCTTTTCTCTTTTTTCACCCGCTTTTCTTTCTGTACCGGTCATTTCCTTCAGCAGGTCATATATCCGGCCTACCTTTGTCCCCATGACAACCTGGAACTGGCCGCTGCTTTCCACAACCGCTATCACACCTTCTATCCGCTCTATCTTACCGCGCTCTGCCTTTTCCGGATCCCTTAATTCAAACCGAAGTCTGGTAAAACAGTGTGTCATCTCCCTGATATTCTCTGCCCCGCCTATGTGAGACAAAATCTCGTTAGCTGTTTCTTGATAATTCATCCCCTGCTCCTTCCAAGATTCCACAATCTCTTCCATATTTATAATATGGCTGTCAGAAGCGTATTTCATCCAGCTAATTCTGACGAGATTTTTCCTCCAGAAATGCATGGACCCGCAGCGATGTGCCGTCTGTTTTAAGTGTTATGGCTCCCTTTTTTCCGGTTTCCAGAACCACAATCCCCTGCCTCCTGAAACGCTCCATTGTCTCCGGCGACGGATGCCCATAAGAATTTTCCTTTCCATAGGAAACCACAGCTAATTGAATCCTCAATCGGTCCAGAAATACCCCCGATGAAGATGTCCTGGAACCATGATGGGCTGTTTTCAGTATCTGTACATGATTCAAATGTATATCCTGCAGGTCCCCCTCCTGTTCTGCCAGTCTGACCAGACTGCTCTCCTGTTCTTCCCCCATATCTCCTGTAAACAACATATGAAATCCCTTATAATCCCCGCACAAAACCAGAGAGTGGCTGTTACGGTCCTTCCCGCCAAAATCTTCACCGGCATACAGACAGGTAAGCGTCAGCTCCCCAGTTTCCACCCAGTCTCCGGTTTTCATATAAACCACAGCTGCCCCTTCTCTCCTGGCCAGTGCAGCCAGATTTTCATATACCTCCTCCCCCTTTCCCATCACTGGCAGCACCAGGGTACCTATTCTTATGTCCTCTGACTCCTCCAGCAGGTATATAAGACCGTTTATATGGTCGCTGTCTCCATGACTTACCACCGCGTAATCAATCCACGATATTCCCTGGCTTTTTAAATAAGGCTCCAGCACAATATTCCCCAGTTTTTTCTGGCTGCTGCTGCCTCCATCTATGAGCACCGCCCTCTTACCAGACCTGAGCAGCAGGCCGTCCCCTTGTCCCACATCCAGACAGACAACCTCCAGTCCTTTTACGGGACGCGGGACCAAAGCCGCAAAACTAAGGGCATAAATCCCAAAAAAACACATTAACATCTTGGGTTTACAACTGATGGAAGATATGCGTGTTTGTAAATCCCTTTCTGCCAGATAAGCGTTACACCTTGCAGGAGATTTTGCCCGAATAAAGGCGCTCCGGCCCCTGATACAAAACAGCACAACTGCTGTTCCCATTCCATGTATGCCAAAATACATTACCAGACTGCCCGGCGACGGACGCCCCAGCACCAGACTGTATCCGGGCAACCCTTCCGCAAATTTGCACAGCAGCTCATAAAACCTCAAAATATAATGTCCGGCCCCCACTGCTGCCACTCCTCCCTGAATCCAGAAGCTTCCCAGTACAATCCCCAGAATACCCGAATACATTAAGATAGAAACAAGAGGTATAACCAAAAGATTTAAAAAAATGCCGTAAAGCGGATGCTGAAAATAGTGGTACAGCACAATGGGCGTAAGTACGATTTGTACGCTCAAGCTGATAAGAAGCGTCTTTTCCCACGCCCGCTCCAATCCAAGGAATGACTGCACCCATCCTCCCAATCCGCTGATCGCCAGAACTGCCCCAAAGGACAATTCAAATCCGCTGTGGTACAGCAGATAGGGCTGTCTGTACAGAAGAATTAAGGCTGCCGCTCCCAACGCCGACAGGGTGTCGTAGCTTCTTCCTTTAACCGCCGCCAGCCACAGGCATACTATCATGATAACCGCCCTTATGGCGGAACCGGAACTGCCTGTCATTATTCCATAGCTGATAACAAGAACAGCTGATATCATCCCGGCCTTGCCATATCCGGCTCCGGCCCGGCGAATCATCAGATAGATCCCTCCGCCGATAATGGCCAGATGCTGTCCGCTGACAGCCAGAAGATGTGAAATTCCGTTGCGCTGGTACATATCCCGCATCTCCGGATTCATATCAGATGTATCTCCCAGAAGCACGGCTTTAAATACAGCCACATCCTCCGGCATGCATATCTTTTCAAGTACACCGGCACATTGCATCCGAAACTCTGCGATTCCCTTGTAATAAGGGATTGCCTCTCCTCCCGCCACTGCCAGGTTCTCCCCGTACAGCCTGCATGCAGTTCCCTTTGTTCGGTAATGGGTCCTGAAATCAAATTCTCCGGGATTTCCCGGCCCTTCCACCGGAGCCAGCTTGCCTCTCACCTGTACTTTCACCCCCACAGCCAGCTCTTCCCCTAAGTCAGAATCATCTTTCTCCGTTGTCCTGTTCTCCGCATACACCACCATCCTCCTGAACTTCACAGACCTTTTACCTGCCTCGGCCGTCACCTCCTCCAGCATAAGGGTAATCGTATTTTCCTTTTGTTCTGCCTTTTTAATTACTCCTCTTACCAATATCCGGGCGCCGGCCATGGTCCGGGCCACGGACTCCTCATGGTCCAGAATCCCTTTTTCCTGCTGTCCTCTTGTCATTCCCACAGACGAACCAGACAGTAGACATACCAAAAAGAGCAGAAGCACTCTATGTTTCCGGTTGCTCCTGCCCTGCATCTTCGCTCTTGGAGCAGAAGGGCGCAGTACTCCCCTCCCTGTATCCAAAAGCCATAGGATTCCTGCCGCAGCTGCACACAGCCACGCCAGAACACCTAAGTCCACCGCCGTCTTAACCTGCAGGGCCAGCACCTCTCCAAGTACGTAACCTGCTGCCAGTACAACCAGCGGTCTCTTCATATTCAGTTAAATTTCCTTTCGTCTATTCATTCTTTCCGTCAATATAATTCTGGCTTCTCTCAAAGGTGGTATTTAAGGACACCACATCCCGGAACATCACATCCTGGGAGCCGTTGATCATAATCTGCACCTTTGTCACCGTTGTCATCTCTGAAAGAGAATCCACAATGGAATAGATCGGGATATACTCATTCACTGCCAGAGTTGTATTGGCAAAGGCGGAATCAAAGTTGATATAGCATACATTATCTGTCACTGACAGGCTCAGTATCTTGCAGTCCGACGGAAGCGTGGGATTATGCCCCTCCTGTCCCGGTCCTGCAATGAGCTGCTCTACTACCAGCTGTTCCAGGGAGGTATTGATGTTGTGGACTACCTCCCGTTTCTCCGGCACCAGGCGGTTGCCTGTCTCATCGGCAAAATACAGGGTCAGCTCCGTCTTTTCGTAGGCATTTACATTGCTGGTATTCATGATAAAATCAGTGGCCGACAGCATTCCCACCGGATTTCCCTGCCGGTCCATCAGAGGCTGGTCACCGCAGTAAATATTGATATAGTCAATTCCCTCAATCTGCGTCAGGGTCCTGGTGAGGGCTGCCCGGCAGAGAATCTCCCGTTCCGCCTTCATGGCTGTGTAATTCATGTCGAAGTACAGATACAGCACCTGTTCCTCCTGGCGGCTCCCCTGGTAGGTTACCCGGTCCGTCAGGCCGGGCTGGCAGTCCAAATCCTTTGGCACATTCAGGAACTGGTCCATCAGTTCATTCACCAGCTCCCCCTTATCCTTTGTTTCCGTCTCGTACTCCTGGGGAACCAGCTTGGTGATGGACGCATTCAGATAATAAATCAGATATCTGCCCTCGGCAGGATTGGAGACAGGGCTTTCCCCCTCTCCGCAGCCCGACAGCAGGAATACAACCGCCATCAAAGGCAGTATCAGCCTTTTCACCGCATGTATTCCCATGGTATGTCTGCTCATGACATGTCTGCTCACGGTATTTCTGCTCACAGTATGTCTGCTCGCGGTATGTCTGCTCATGGCTTTGCCTCCTGTCTCGGTACATAGTTAAGGGGTATCCTCACGCTGAAGGTGGTTCCCTCTCCCACCGTACTCTCCACATCTATGATACCATGGTGCATCTGAATGACATTTTTCGCGATAGCCAGTCCCAGCCCGGTGCCGCCCACTTCCCTGGAGCGGGCCTTATCCACCCGGAAAAACCGCTCGAATATATGTTCCAGCACGTCCTCCGGTATCCCGATACCGGTGTCAGCCACCTTGATGTAGAAATATTTGTGATCTGCATCCAGGGTCACGCGAACCATACCTGAATCCCGGTTGTATTTGATGGCATTTTCCACCAGATTGGTGATTGCCAGGGATATCTTTACCTTATCCACATCCGCTGTCACTTCCCGGATGCTCTCCAGGATCAGTTCCACATTTCCACGTTTGGCAATGGGACGCAGACGTTTTAAAATCAGCTCCAGTTCCCCGTTGATATTCACCTGCTCTATGTTCATCTGGTCCTCGGCTGTCTTATCCATTTTGACCAGCATCAGCAAATCCTCTATGATCTGGTTCTCCCGGTCAATCTCATCCGAAATATCCGTCATAAACTCCCGGTACAGCTCCACCGGCACGTCTTCCATCCCCATCAGGGAATCAGCCAGCACACGGATAGAGGTGATGGGCGTTTTCAGCTCATGGGACACATTGGAGACAAACTCCTGGCGCGACTGGTCTACAGCCTTGAGCTTGCTCAGGGACTTCTGGACTGACTGGGACAGGAGCCTGGTCTCCCTGTAAGTCTCCTCTGTGATGTCCGCATCCAAATCTCCCTGGGCCACCCTGTCAAAGGACATCTGAAGCTTCTTAAAAGGACGCAGCAGCAAATGGGCCGCCGCCACCCCCAAAACACTGATAAGAAGAACCATACACACCAGAAACAGATGGGACTTTCCCATAACCTTATCTGTCAGGGACAGAATGTTCTCCGTGGATGCGGTAACCACAATGACTCCGCTCACAGCTTTTGCGTCCGCCGTGTCATACACGGGAATGGTCTGGGCAAAATACTGCATATCCTTGTTGTAATGGCTGCTGTTCTCACCCTTGAAACACTTGATGACTTCTTCTGATAAATAATACTTTCCCGTGGCCAGATTAAAGGTATCTGTCACCACCCGGAAATTGCTTCCCACAATGACAATTCTTCCGTTATAGACATCAGACAGGGTCTGCATCTGGCTGTCCAGGCTGGCATTGTTCTTTTTCTCGGCCGTCATATAGCCGGACCGGGTCATCTTATTGCTGAGTATAACACACTGGTTCTGTATCTCTATAAACCTGGCGTCCAGCTGGCTCTGCCGGAATGTTCCCAGCATAATGCCGGCCTCCAGAAAGAGAGGAATCAGGGCAGCGCCTATGATGATGGCTGTCAGCGGTACCTTCATGCTCATGCCGAAGGTACGCAGCTTCTTAACAAATTTCTTTTCCGACACTTATTCCAGCTCCTTTAATTTCCTGGTACAGGCGACTGCCAGGGCGCCAGGGCCGATATGGCATCCAATGCTGAGGGACAGGGGAGCCCCAAACACGGGAACCCCGGGATACAACTCCCTTACAGTCTCTTCCAGCTCCTGGGCTGCCTGCTCACTGCATGTATGGGCAATCTGCAGATAGGTGTGTTCTGCCTTCGGATCTGCCAGACGATCCTCCAGGTCATGGGCCAGGGCAGTCAGCATGATGGTCTTGGCCTGCTTCATGGTCCTTGCCTTTGCAAACGCATCCAGCTTTTCTCCCTGGATGGTGAGCACCGGCTTTATTTTGAGCAATGTCCCCAGCGCTGCCGCAGCAGGTGTAATCCTGCCCCCCTTTTTCAGATATTTAAGGGTATCCACCGTGATATAAATGGAGCTGTCAAACCTGGTTGTCTCAAGCTTTTCCTTTATCTGCTCACCGCTCCATCCCCGCTCTGCCAAATCCCTGGCGTCCAGGGCAGACTGTCTCTGGGTAACAGAAATCCTCTGGTTGTTCACCACCTGAACGCGCCCCTCATAATCTTCCGCCAGCATAAGAGCCGTCTGGCAGGAACCGCTGAGTCCGCTGGACATGGGAATGTACACCACCTGATCATGGTCCTCCAGAAGCTGTTCCCACTGTTCCGTCACGTCTTTAGGCGATGGCTGGGATGTGGTGATTTCAGCCCCTTCCTCCATCCTTGCGTAAAAATCTTCATGGCTTAAATCAATTCCCTCATAAAAAACCTGCCCGTCTATCATGAAAGGCATGGGAAGCACGTATATGCCCAGCTCCTTTGCCTCATCCTGCGTTACTCCGCTGTTGCTGTCCGCAACAATAGCTATTTTCATATTAAATGTTCTCCTTTATGCAATCCCCTGGTTCAGCCTGTTTGCAGTTGTATATAACTGGTAATACATTCCCTTCTTCTCCAGCAGCTGTTCATGATTCCCCTCTTCCACAATCTTATTGCCTGCCAGCACAAGTATGCGGTCCGCACCCTGGATGGTGGTCAGACGGTGGGCAATGGTAAGAGTGGTACGGCCCACTGCCAGCTTCTCCAATGACTGGGATACCAGGTATTCACTCTCATTGTCAAGAGCCGATGTAGCCTCGTCCATTAATTGTACCCCATCCTCTCCTCCCTTTGTAAACCTTACCCTCAACGGCAAACATATATGTGTATTGTGTTCCTTTTTATAAAAAATAAAAGACGTAATTCCCGATTAATCTTCCATCATCAGATTAACTAGGTTGACTAAGCTATATCCCTTCCTAACATATTTGCTGCTATTCCGCCATTATACCATGTTTTCCCTTCCACCATACAACTTTATCAAAGCACTCAAATCCAGTCATCTTTCAAGCGGATGGTCCATGTGAACATAACTCTGCCTATCGCCATATTATCCAGTCATTTATCTGCAAGGCAGCACCCTCTCACACGCCTAAAGAGCAGAGAACATATCAAGTTTACCTACTTTGAAGCATAAGATAGCACCCTCAATAATTCATAGGTGCCAGTAATCTTGACCATTCTAACATATTTTGTTGCGTATCGCTTATGGTTTCCTATATGCAATGTTTTCATAGATAGTGCCGAACAAATGCATATCTTCTACGAAAACACTCCCCCTTTCATAGAATCACAAAGCCTTGAGTACGATTACACATTATTGCCGCCCTTTTCCTGATGGACCTGTTAACACATTTTTTTCAATTGCATCGTCAAACGAAGCTTGGAAATCATCCGTGTGTGTTGATGGTTCTTAGTGTATCATAAAACAGCCTTTTTTTCCACCAGAAAAGCACAGCCTTTTGATTTGGCTGCGCCATAGATTCGTTTATCTTCCTATATTGTTGAGCAATATCCTAATCAAAAGTCGGTTCTTACCTCCTGATTGATAGCCGCTGAACCGGTATCATTCTCCTGGTCCATATTATCCTGTTTTCGATTTAAAGGATGTAGATCAGATCCCTGTTTTTCCGTTCCAACGCCTTTTTTAACGTTTCATTTTCCTTCATTAATTTTTCATTGTTCTTCTGTAAATCTCCTAGCTGACGGAGAAGTGATTGTATTTCATGATTCATAGCCATATCCAGAATCTTCTTTTTGGGGTTGATCATGCCTGCCTGCTGCTCGAATGCCCGATCCAGTTCTTTCCTCACCATTGGATTTTTGTAGAAGAATCCTCTCGATAGTCCGGTCTTTTCCATCAGTTTTAGGACGGTAACTGGTTCCCTCTCATCCATCAGTTGAAGAATGGCTTTCCTGGCTCGCTCAATTTTTTCATCACTCGCTTTTCTATTTAAGGCCAGCATTTTTTCGTATTTGTTCATATTCTTCCTCCCATCCGTCTAAATTCTGCAGGATCATCTCTGACAGCATATGCCTGACCTGCCTCGTTTCGTCCGCCAGGATCTGATTGCTCATCTTCCGGTAATATTTCACGTTCCGCACCCCCTTGTGTCCAAGCAGCTTGGATATGGTGAAATCATCCAAATGCATATCCGTCAGCTTTACTCCATAGTAATGTCGGTACATATGGCTTCCAAATCCGAACAGCCGTCCATTATCATCCCTCAGATTTTCCTTGCGAATCATATCCACTATCTTTACTTGAATCCTATTATATTGCAATGGCCTTGCAGGATTGTTTTCATCTACAAAGATATACTTTGTCTGACCATACCGCTCTTGTGTATAAAAAATGGCCTCATGTATAAGAGCCGCCAGTTCTTCACTGACTGGTTTTTCATAGGTTTTTGTTTTCATCTGACGTATTCGGATGATCGTTTCTCCTCCATGTTGATATAAGCAGTCTGTTTCCAGCGTTAACGTATCCGATATTCGTGTCCCCAGCATCTGATGGATTAACATTGCTCTGGCAAACTGTTGATCTAATTTTATGATACTGGCATTGAGCCGTTTCAATTCACTATCCGAATAAACCTTGAATTCTGCTCGTGGAGCAGGCGGTATGTCACGGTTCAAAATGAGTCCTTCTAGATTTAGATATCCACATATCTTCCCGATCGTTTCCAAAATCCCCCGAAGCCGATTCAGCTCCGTATGAAAATGCTTTGTTTTGGTTTCTTCTGTTTTTAAAAAGCTTAGATATTCCTCCATGACTTCTCGATGGATATCTCGACATGATTTTACCTCTTTGTGCCTCTCAGACAGGTATCTTGAGAAGCGCCGCATGGCCGTCATTTCCCTTTGTACACAGGAGATTGCCTCACACTGCAGATTCAAATAAATTCCTCTCTTTAATTCCTTGCGCACCTCTGGCTGAACAATCTGAGTAAAATTGATTGTTTTAAAATTCTTGATCGGATTTTTCTGTATTGGTATATCAAGTTGATCCAGTGCCCAGATATCTTTCTCCTGCTCTGCTATGTTATCTTTCTGTACAATCCATTTTAGCACCCGATTCAGATAGCATACCAGCTTGGACGGCACCTGATTTACATTACCATATACACCGCGGCACTCTTGTGTGATTGCGATGCCCTCTTCCTGCATCCAACCTTTCAACTGCCGCATCCACTGTTCCATACTCTGGTCATGGAAACTTCTTGTTTTCTTGGCATGTGTCTGTAAACAGGTGCACATCTTAATGTAAAACTGGCGTTCCCCATAAAGAGTGGACAGCGCTACCTGGCTAGCCCTATATCGAATAAATTCCTCCATTTCCTGCTGCATAACCGGAGAGGGTATCATCTGCAGGTCGTAAAATGGTTTTTTTGCCTCATATTTTTGAGCGGATTCCGTTACTGTCTGATATAAATCATGCAGGTAAAGTCTGTTTTCCACGCTTTCTCCCCTTTCCTTTTTTTAGCCCAGCTGCTAAACTGCCATGTTGATTGAAATATTCATCATTGGCACTAGCCAGCCGTCTTGGCATATAGTCAATATATTGGCGAGTCATTTCCTCATACGTATGCCCCAGGTAATCCCGCACTCCCTGCAGAGACACACCATTATCGTATAATAAGGTGGCTATGCTGTGCCTGTAATCATGGGATTGGAACAAGTAGGCCCCACCCTGGATCGCATTCTCCGCACAGCCTTTTAACATCTTGTTTCGAAAGGTAGCACTTCGATAGGCTTCTCCTTTCCGATTCTGAAACACATAGTCAGAAGGACCTATCTTATACTTTTTCCGATATTCCTTCATCAATTGATACAGTGCAGCTGGAATCGGGATCCTTTTATAACTTTTCGTTTTGATCTGGTAGACTTGAATCCACGCATCTCTCCCCTGTATGTAATAGGCATCCCCTTTCAGTGTGCACACCTCACTGACTCGCAACCCAACGCACCACAGGTGCAGATACATCAGACGTGGAATTTCCGGGAATCGGTATAACTTTTGCAGGATTTCTCTGGAAACATTCAGTTCCACACTCCTGTCATAATGCTTTGGTACGTTTTTTTTCAAGTAATAGTCCGCGCAAAATGGCATCTTCTTTATGTATCTTCGGGCCAGTAAAAAATCGAAAAAATGTTTGATACTCATAACCATTTTGTTGAATGTTTCAGCCTGTATCTCTTTATTCTGCTTGTGGCGGAAATATGTGTCCATCTGTTCTGGAGTAACAGAGCAGATATCGACCGTTTCTTCTTGGGGCAGTTCCATCAACAGATTCTTCACATAATACATTTCTGAGCGTAAATTTTTAATAGTCAGATAGGTAATTCCCAGTCCATAGCGCATATACTGTTTCAACAGCTCTCGGTTTCTTTTATGGGTAACTTCTATAAAGGACAAGGCAACCACCGGGCTTGACCGATCGATCCGCTCCGATTCAAAATGAAATCGCTCCAGATACCATATATGAGCATCCCAATGAATTTTATCTTCCTGAAGAAACAGGATTTTCCGGCATAAATCTACAATGCTAATGGTTCTTTCTCTTCTTGTTCCCAGTGTTTCTTCGAATCTTTGATAAACCGGAAGTTCCAGCATCTCGATATCCTCAACCGATTCCTCCACACAGAAATCATAAAATAGTTTGAGAGCATCTATATGGTTTCGCAAGGTTTCCCGATTCTGATCCTGTTCCAGTAAGCAGTTCAATATATGGAATATCTGCCGCTTCATCGTTTCAGGAGCCTGCCTTCTAAAGTCCCATGCAAGCTCCTCCTTTCTTTGAGCTTTATCCAGCCTCCTCACCAATTTCTGATCCGGATGATAGGGGAGAAACCATATCTGGTTTTCATATGTTATCTGGGTTTCTTTGCGGCTGACTGCTTGCATCTGCTTCTGTATGGAATGCTGTTTAATCCGGTCAAATCCCTTTTCGTATGTGGAATAGCTAGACGGCTGCAACTGCCCGGCAATAAATTGCCGGAATTTCTGCCTCCATGAATAATCCAATTCTGAAATATGCCAAATTCCATTCTCCATCATAAACCGCTTTACTTTATTCCGATACGTAGCTTCCACTTCACTGCACTCTGCCAGTTCCACCTCTAATTGCTTCTGAAGCAGCGTTCGTTCTTCCTCCTGTTCCAGACATACGAACCGGATGGCTGACATGTTCCATCACTCCTCTCTTGATTCTGTCCTTCCAATCCCATACTTTATGGAATTCCTTTCATAAAACTCGCGGCTGGCCTCCATCAGCTTATCATCCAGAATACCGAGGTATTGAACCGTAGTATCCAAATGCTTATGCCCCAATGCCTGGCTGATTAGTTCCAGAGGCCAGCTGGCCTTCCATCTTGTGACTGCAAAATATCTTCGCAGCATATGAGGCGTCAGTTCTATCCCTGTCTTCTTCGCTGCCCGGTCCAACATGGCGTATACGCTGTCCACTTTTAAAGGCTGTCCCGATGTGGCACCTGAAAGATTGATGAATAAGTAATTACTATGCTGCAGTAATTCACGGTATTCAGCCAGGTAATGCAGTAGGAAATCAAATGCATCGTGGCTGATTTTTGCTTTCCGATATTCCGCATTTTTTGCACGGGCCTTGTTTGCGTTATCCTCTCGGAAATATACCCCTATTGTATGATTTTGATAGTCAATGTCACGGCTGTAATTCACCCCCAAAATTTCTCCGATGCGGAACCCCGTTTCGGAAATCAGCAGAATCAGCAGTTGATCCCGAGTGTTCGTGCACGCTTGTAAGGTAGCAATAATTTCTTCTTTCTTCGCGATTCGTACATTCCTTTCTTCCGCCTTCATGTATCCTTTAAAGGAGTTCGAACGCAGCGCCCGTTTCACTCCAACCGCATCAATAACTGCCATCTGGCTATAAGACAAGACCCGTAGGTTCTTCACCAAACCACAATCTGCAAGAAACAGATAGAACCTGAACACATCCTTTAAGTATGCGTTGCAGGTTCCGTTATCCGTATCCCATATTTGATTTTTTTCTGTATGACGTCCCTCTTTCAGCCAATATAGAAACCGCGTAAAATGGCTGCTCTGATCTTCATACCCCATATCACACACCTGGGCATATTCCAGTTCCTTCTCACGCAGATATTCCAAGTAACAGCAGAGAGAGAATGCATACCGTTTGACCGTATTGGGAGATAAATTGGATTTGATCTTATGTTTTAAATATTTACTGGGAATCAGAACGATTTCCAGTGTTTCACAGTCCGTGATATAAAAGTATCTGCTTGTGCCTATCGATACGTTTTCCACCTTATACCGTTTCAGCTTCCTCACCTCCTCTAACGCCATGCACAGTATATCATGTTGCTGCGTACATGGCTATTACAAAAACCACTGAATATTCCTAGAAAACTTAAGCATAACCAACATCCAATTTTCCCATGGGAGTCTCCCTTCTAAATGCCATCCTTCCCATCTCCTAAACCTACTAAAAGTATGGAGCTGTCACCTTCCATTCCCTTGTTAACAATTCCTGTCCCCTTTCTCATCTTAGTAAAGGCAGGTGGCCTCCACTCTCCATCATTCAGAAAAATGGATACCCCACATCAAACTAATCTGATTTGATATTCACTATTGGCCATTCCAATCCTATCCATCTTATTTCTTTGATCACACAGATATAGATCCCGGCCACAGGCGCTTTATATGGTTACATTTTCCTCCACTCTGACATGATAACTTAAAATGATTCTTCCTGTTCGTTTGCTCCTACTTGACACAACTCCCCGGAGCAGAGCTCTCTAACGCGCTCTATGGGCAGCAGGCACAGACCAGCCTTTGGTACACATCACACACATGCGGTGCAGGCTGTCATGGGAGTTTCACCCCTCCGGGGATCTCCCGGAGCCGCCCTCATTGCGTGATCCCGCTTATACGGGGCTGTGACTGGACGGAAGTATCATGATAGGCTGTTCCGGTCATCGCGTGGCGGCTTACCAAAGGCCGCTTTGGGATGGACCATTCTCGCTCTTCACCTTGGATGCAAGTTCCTTTCATAGGATCTGTGGATTCCTGCCGGTGGTCTTGGCGTGTCTTCCGTGTCGCTTTACCTTTCGGACGAAACAGCTAACGTATCTGTACTGCTGGATATGACTGCTTGAAATACAGTATTTTTCAAAGAACAACGGACGGATATTTTTCTCCGTCTCTGATTTCCACGTGGGCGGATCCGTTTAAGAACAAAAAATCAAACATGTTGAAAGGATCTCCTTCCTTTCATACTGCCTTATTCGGCAAAATACAGTCACGATAGCACCTTTGAGGAACTTTCTGTATCGTTTGTGCCGCTTTTTTGATTCACGTCAAAGAGCTTATATTCCTGTATCCCCAGAACATGGGAACAAAGAAAAAAGTCCCTTCACTTCTATAAAGGAAAAAGTGAAGGGATCTACAACCCCTAAATCAAATCTTTTATACTCTATACCGAAATGTTGGGGGACTAGAACACACTTCTCCTTAACTGGGAAAGTATTTTTAACCAATTTTAGTGTGAATATAAAAATAATGAGTAATATTTGGTCATTCTGTGTAATGTTTTGTAACCGTTAACTAAGAACATGTAGAGACATTCAGTGAGATTTTCGATAAACTTAGATTATAGTTTTGAGAGTTGACTCCAAAAACTTTAAATATGATAATAAGGAGCAGATCAAGGTATGGATATTTCTTTACTGACACCTGGGACACAGATGAAACTGCAATACTGGTCAGATATTATCCGCCAATGCAGAGCCCCAGGCATGATCAATCAGGGCTAGTATGAACAAAAAACTGTTTCGTTAAAAAGCTATTATTACTGGCTTGCTAAGATTCGGAAGCTTGCTCTGGAAGATTTTCCAAGAAGGCAGTATGCTTCTGGCCTTCCAGCAGGCCAAAAGAAGTCTGAGTTATCCGAACACCATACCATATTTACTTCCAGATACCGAATCCTTCGATCACAACGCAGCTGCTATTCTTCCCATCGGCAGTGTGACGATTGGGATTTTTGAACATACATTTTCGGATCTTATATCTCACATAGTCAAATGATATCTCACATGCAGAAAAATTTTATATCTGTACAGAATATACCGATATGAGGAGGCAGTTGAATGGTCTGGTGGATATTCTTCAATCCAACTTTAAGATGGGGCCTTACAGCAATACATTGTTCCTGTTCTCCGGCAAATGAACAGACCAGATCAAATCAGTTCATCATGAAGGAGCTGGATTATGTCTTTATATACAAGTGTTTTGAGAGAGGACATCTTCAATGACCTAGGCCTGGTGAAGAAGCACGGCATATATCATAGCAGAAGCTCCTCTGGCTGCTGGACGGATTGAATCACCAACAGAAGACAGCTATTCAAAAATGGTTTCCTCCTGCATGCAATAATCTACGAATTCCTTATAAATACTGGGAAAACCGGCATTTATTTGGTACAAGGAAAATATCGAAGCGGAAGGAGTTATCTGCCATGTCCAGCACCGAGAAGGAGTATAAAGAGCATATCAAACATCTGAAACCGCAGATGAGGATGTCCTTATAAGGAACAATGTAAAAAGACAGATACGAACCGTATGGTGTGTATGAACCGGTAGCTGAGCTGTATGCACCAGGAAGTAGTGGAAAACCTGGAAAGTATCCAGGGAGCGCTGCTGCGGATGAACCGTTCGATATAAGTGGAAGAGACGTTTGGAATCATGGTCTACCGTATACGAAAAATCTTGTTCCAGATCATGGATATATTGATCAAAACCAAACCGGATGATGCTGTGTATCTATTCATGGATAAAAAGCGCTCTGAAGGCAAGCCGTATTATGTCTATATGACTGCCGGAGCTAATAAATTTTTGCGAATCTACTATGGTCGGGTGAAAGAATATCTTTCATCGCTTCCAGAATCTGAATAATTCCGCAACACTTTTTCAGGCCAGCACAGGTGTAGTGGTCTTATTGTGATACCTATTTTTTCAACCTGTATAAAATTTTCAATGTTCATCAATTTAGCCTTGAGTTTTTATTTGTAGGCTTAAAAACTTGTAGTTTTCTGGAGTTATTATCCCATGGAACCAGGTAACTAGCACGGTACTAGTGATTTACCGTGTACCTATCGGGTTCTTACATGTGGGGTTTGCTGCGGCATCAATGATGCCGCAAATACAATCCGTTATTTCGGATACCAGACTGACCTGGGTGGAAAATATCCGGAAGAATTTCTAGAAGGATATAATGGATATGCACACAGATGCGTACTCCAGATACAATGGAGTAAAAGGAGTAAAAGGATTACTGTGCTACATACATCTGTACCGCGCCTTTGTAGCTACGCTTCCAAAGGATGCCTATGATCCTAAGGCTTCAAAACCAGAAGAAGCAATCCTGTGGCTAAATAAACTATTCAAACTCGAAGGAGAACTGAAAAATCTTTCACCCGATCATAAGAAAAAAGAACATCTCATCCGCAAGAAACAACATCTCGAAGATTTTTGATCATGGACAGAAAAGAATGCTATCGAAAAACTATCAAAATCAAAGCTTTCAACCTCTTTCCATCATACGTTGAACCATCGTCAGTTTTTTTAATTATCTGGAAGGCGGACACTGTTCCATCAGTAATTCGCTTACTGAAAACTGTATCCAACCATTTGTAACCGGTCGAAGAATTAGCTGTTTGCAGGAAGTCCAAAGGAAGTTGCTGCAAGCGCCGGGATATATACACTAGTTGAAACAGCTAAGGCTAACGAGCTTGCTCCAATGACATGCATAAAATACATCCTGTCAGATATGCCCGAAAGTGTTTTCCTGGAACATCCAGAATATCTGTATGATTATCTACCTTGGAATCCCATGGTAAAGGAATATGTGAATAGTCATCCGCCTTTTAGCATTTAGATAAGAGGCTATTAGTTATTTTTATATCCACTATCTTGTTTGACGCTTGCAATATTTTGTAAAATGATTTAAAGAAACAGATCTATTAATTGGATGGATTCTTCTGTAACCTCATGGTTTTCCTTTGAGCCCGGTCTCACCTCCACTACATTACAGATACCAATCGATTAAAACCTTTCGGGGAGTGGTTAAGGACAAAGAGAACTAATGTGGACTTAATATACAGACCGCCTAAAAAAGTAAAATTACATTAACTTTTTAGAGCTGTTTATTTATATTTTATATTATTTTTAATTTCTGATTATCCTACGATATCCTATTGCCCCAAAGAACGTCCTGCCTGCGCTAGAACCGCACAATAGACGTCAGTTCGTAATATATGTTTACTAAAAAGAGCATGTGTCTCATAATTCTCCAGTTATGCGCACATAGAAATGGAAAACTATCTATATAGTCAACCTTCTTTATTTAGTAGGCATAATATGAAGTTTGCTTCATTTTACCGTAGGTCTTGCTGATTATCAACATAAAATATGAAGTTCATTTTATATCACAACAAATCAGGCAGAAACATCCGACTGTTCTAAACCAAGAACACTCCTGACTAAAGAGGTAGCTTGCTGGTCTATTAAAAAGTTCAAGTGCTCATTTTCAAAAAAATTGTTTAATTCATGACCATGATTTGGATATACACAGCACCTGTTGTCACAAGCAATCCCATTAGCAAGGGCAAATTGAGAAGACGGCGGTGTATTCACATCCTGCAGGCCAATACCAATTAATACCTTATTGCGAAGCAATGGGGCAAAATTTTTCGCGTCCACATAAGCCAGCTTATCAAAGATCTCCTGTTCCTTTTCATGCATAGGGTCCTGCCATTTGAAATAATAAAATAACCCCATATAAGGCCCTTCCGAAAAATCCTTTTCCCAGATCCTCTTATAGTCACAGAGCATCGGATATTGGCTAGCGCATTTCTCCACTTCCGGATAGAGGGCTGCGCATGCTATAGCCAGTGCTCCTCCCTGACCTTCTCCGTATACAGCCATATGGACTCCATCGGTCTTTTTTAATCCTTTTGCAACCTCCGTCCACAGCAGCGCATCTTCGTAAAGCCTGTGCAGATATAGATCCTCCACTTCTCCATCCAGGCCATGAAATAAAGGGCCGCAGGCTGTTGGCCCTTTCCCTGCCTCTCCACATTCACTCATTCCTCCCTGTCCCCGGCAGTCAGGGGCCAAAACAGCATATCCGATGGCGCCATAACGGCTTAAATGCAGCCAGCTTCGGGAGGATTGAGGATAGTCATGAAACTGTATTACCGTAGGATGCAGTCCCGGTTTGGAAGGGCAGATATATTTGGCTTTAAGAAGACATCCATCCCATGTCTTAACTGTAATAATATAATACTCTAGTTCCTCGTTTTCCATTTCTAATTTATCCATAGAGACAGATGAAGCCAAAGCCCCAATCTGTTCCTTCACCTGCTTCCAATGCTTCGCAAAATCCTTTGGAGCAGGACAGGCCCCTGTATACATATTTAATTCCTCTAATCTTAAATCTGTTCCAGGCATACCCCATCCTCCTTATTACCAAAAAAGTTAATAATCTTATTATCAAACGCAGCAATTTCTTCATGACCATATTCATAGAAAATCAAATGCTTTTTCCGGGCAGTGATCTTGGAAAATACGGCAAACTGGGTAGATGGCGGACATACATCATCCATAAGGCCGGTTCCGCATAAAACCGGACAGGTAATTCGTTCTACAAAATTCTGCACATCAATGTATCCCAATTTGGTGAAAAATTCATCCAGGTGTTCTCCCATCGGATCAAACCAACGGGTATGGTAAGCCAGGCCATTATAAACGATAACATCTCTATCCATCTCCCATGCTCTGCGATAATCAGAAAGAAATGGGTAAAGAGCCGCACAGCGCTTTATATAAGCCGCATTTAATGCTGTGCATACCAATCCTAGGCCAGCCCCCTGACTGGCTCCATTTACATAAACTTGCTCTGTATCCAATCCCTCTAATGCTAAAGCCAAACGTACCATCAGGCAGGTGTCCTGAAAGACCTCCACATAATAAAGCTTCTCCGGCGGACCATCCACCCCCATGATAATATGATCTGCGGCAGTAGTTCCCTGCCGTCCGCCGAGATCCTCACTGATGCCTCCTTGCCCCGGACAGTCCATAGCCAGAACGGCCATCCCTAAACCGGCAAAGCTGGATTGTTCAAACCACCCCCTGGAAGATCCTGGATATCCATGAAACTGCAGAACCACAGGCACCCTTCTTTTTCTAACTGGCTTTACATATTTAATATGGAGCCTGGCCCCTGCCATTCCCCTTAACCATACGTCATAATACTGAGTATAAGGGGTATGGGGAATTTCCGCTTCCTTCAGCTCATATTCCAAGGGCAGGGCCCAGGCCTCCCCCGCTCTTTTCTCCCAAAATTCCCAAAAATCCTTCGGCCTGGGAGTACTTCCCGTATACTGCTTTAATTGCTGTAAAGGCATATCTTTTGCCGGCATGCTTTGCTTCCTTTCTATCGTTGCTACGTAAATTTGCTCATTTGGAGATGCGTTACTATCTCTTGATCCTGTTTCCATGAATAGATTGGTATGTTTAAACCATTCACCCGTTTTGGACAATCCTCCCGATAATGAGGCCCCCTACTTTCCCTGCGAAGCAAAATCGCCTGATGCAGCGCAAGGGTAAGCTCTAAAGCCGCCTCCAAATCTACGGTTCTAAGCAGCTCCTCCATAGAACAATCTGTCTTTTCCAAGGGAATTTTATCCCGTTCCATCTGACTTTGCAGCTTTGATAGTTCCTGTAATACGTTCTTACTTCCTCTTTCGCTCCTTATGAGCATGGCATGCTGTTGATTCAATTTTTGTATCGTATGAAGATATTTCTTAGCTTCCAAAATGACATAAAGCGGCTGATAATAATATGCTGCCTTTCCTTCTTTCTTCCCTCTCTCAGACCGGGCTGCCGCCTTACCAGCAATACGTCCAAAGACCAGCCCATTGGCCGAAGACAGCCCTCCCAGCCTATCTGCCCCATGCATGCCTCCGGTTACTTCACCACAGGCATACAGACCTTCTACTCCCGTAAATGCCTCTTCATCAATAGCAATGCCACCGTTAGAAGCATGAGCATACATGCTTAACCATACCAGATCATCCATGGTCAAATTTTTTTCTTCCTTTAACCAGTCAAAATATGTTTTAATAAACTCAGGCTGATGCCGCTTTACCTCCTCTTGATAAACAACGCGAATTCCCTCTCTTCTCCTTTGGCTTTCCTTATAAATTTCCAGATCCACCTTTTTAGACGAAAGGCGTGTAGTAAAGGGCCCATACCCGGATCTTAATTCTAACTGCTTCTCCCTTTCTTCCTCTTCCCATTCCGAAAATAATTCCTTATCTGCTCCATAAAAACGGCTAAATCGGAACATCTTTTCATTATAGATGGTCTTGGGGGCAGGGTGTACATGCCCCAGCATCATCTGCATAAATTCCAGATTAAACAATTTAGCTCCTGACTCTAAAGCCAGGTATTGACCAATTCCTGTCACATCATCTGTAGTCAAACGGTGTGTAAACAGTCCTCCCATTCCTCCGGTAGCTAAAATCACTGCTGGACTTAGTATTTCCACAAGGCTAACCCCCTCATCTTTTCTCTTGACGGCCAGAGCCCCGCAAACACGCTCTCCTTCTTTTAACAGCCTTAGGATTGTCATATGTTCAAGACAGGCGACTTTTAATTCACGCAACCGCTTCGACATCATTTGAGAGCTTCCAGGCTTTTCAATTCCCTTCCAAAGCCTGTTTTTATGATCAAAGCACGGGATAAATTCCCTCTCTTTATTTGCCTTTGCCTCTCTTAAGGGAACTCCCAGATGCTCTAAGTATTCTAGACTTCCCATTATTTTTCCTGTGAAGGTGTGAACCAGAGCCGGATTAGCCATTCCTTCTCCAATTCTTAAAATTGTTTCTTCCAGATCCGCCTCATCCTTTTCATCCTCTGGAGCTACCAAGCCTAACCCCCAGGTTCCAGGATAGAAGCTGGAACCAGAGCAAAGCCTCCCTCTGCTGATAATGGCTGTCCTAGCACCCTCTTCAGCCGCAGAAATAGCTGCTGTCAAACCAGCCAGGCCAGACCCAACTACTAATACATCTACATAGATTCTGCTGGTACAGCGCATGCTTCCATATTCTCCTTTGCAAAATGGCACGCCACAAAATGTTCCCTTCCTTCAATGATATATTTCTGAAGCTTAGGCTTTTCTTTTTTGCATATTTCCTGGCACATACGGCAGCGTCCATGGAAATGGCAGCCACTGGGCGGATTCATTGGAGACGGAACATCACCCTTTAATACGATTCTTTCCTTTTTATGATTAATGTCCGCTATTGGTATGGCAGATAGCAGAGCCTGTGTATATGGGTGAATACTATGCTGATACAATTCATCTGCATCTGCAAGCTCTACAATTCTGCCCAAATACATAACCGCGATTCTATCGCTTATATACTCTACCACACTTAAATCATGGGTAATAAAGATATACGTTAGATTATGCTTCTCCTTTAATTCTTTTAAGAGCTGGAGAACCTGCGCCTGAATCGATACGTCAAGGGCCGATACGGCTTCATCGCAAATAACAAGCTCCGGATTGATGCATAAGGCTCTTGCTATTCCTATACGCTGTCTCTGCCCCCCTGAAAACTCATGAGGATAACGATCCATATACTCTCTGCGCATATTAACTGCTTCTAATAAATCCCCGATCACCTTTCTGCGTTCCTCTTTGGTTTTAACCCCAAACTTTTTCAACGGATCTGACAAGGATTGATAAATGGTAAAAGAGGGATTCAGGGATGACTGCGGATCCTGAAAGACAATTTGAATCTTTCTTCTGGCCATATCCATTTCATCCTTTTTCAGTTCTGCAAGATTGCGGGAACCATCCTCAAATTCATATATCATTTCACCTGCCGTAGGCTTATATAGCTGTAAAATTGTTTTTCCCAGAGTAGTTTTTCCGCAGCCGGATTCTCCTACTAATCCCAGGGTCTCTCCTCTGTAAATGGTAAGATCGATATCGTTTACAGCCTGCACGTAAGACTCTGCCCTACCCAGAAATCCACTTTTTACAGGAAAGAAGGTTTTTAATCCTCTGATCGTTAATAAAGTCTGTTTTTCTTTCTTATCTGGCATCTGTTAACACCTCCTTATATCTGCTGCAGCGCACCATATGAGTCCCCTCTACTATGGCTTCCTCAGGCATCTTTCCACCACATGCCGCACAGGCATACTCGCATCTGGGGGCAAACTGACAGCCGCTGGGGCGATCATAGGGATCCGGTGTGGAGCCCTGAATCGGATGAATCTCTTGTTTCGCACCCTTTCCCAAAATAGGGATTGACTTTAAGAGCGCTTTTGTATAGGGGTGGGCCGGAGAGCCTAAAACCTCCTGAGCCGTTCCGCTTTCAATGATATTTCCCATATACATAACTGCCACGTCATCAGCCAGTTCACATACCACTCCCATATCATGGGTGATCAGCATAATCGCAGTATTGTATTCTTCCTTCAGATGCTTCATCAATTCAAAAATTTGCGCTTGAATCGTCACATCCAAGGCGGTAGTCGGTTCATCTGCAATTAACACCTTAGGCTTGCAGCTCATAGCCATAGCAATCATAGCACGCTGACGCATACCTCCCGAAAATTCATGGGGGTATTGGTCAATCCGTTTTTCAGGATTCGGGATTCCCATATCCTTTAAAAGCTGCAGCGCTCTATCTCTTGCTTCTTTTTTCGTCACTCTCTCATGAGAACGGATCATTTCGCAGATTTGCCAGCCGATGGTATATACCGGATTCAAGGCAGTCATAGGATCCTGGAAAATCATAGCAATGTCATGACCTCTCAAAGAGCGCATCTGCTTTCCATTCCGTTCCAGCCTTTCAATATGTATATCTCCACGCCCATCTTCACTATGGTAGATAATTTCTCCCTCTTCAATACGGGAAAGCTTCGGTAAAAGCTGCATAATAGAGGTTGCTGTTACACTTTTCCCACAGCCGGATTCTCCAACAATACACAGAGTTTTTCCCCTCTTAATTTCCATAGATACTCCATTAATCGCCTTATTGCAGCGCTGGTTGGTATAAAAATATGTTTTCAGATTGTTCACTGAAATAATTACATCCTGTTCTTTCTTCATTCTTACGCCCTCCTAACCCTGCTGCGTGGGATCGGTTGTATCCCGGATTCCATCACCTAAAAAGTTAATACTCATAACGAAGAGAGAAACCACAATACCCGTTGGAAGCCACAGCCACCAACTATTTTCTAACGTATATAAATCCTGGGCAGCATTTAAAATATTTCCCCAGGTAGGAACCTCCAGGGGAACGCCCAGACCTAAAAAGCTCAGCGCCGCCTCTTCAAGAATAAACATAGCCGTACTTAAGGTCACATTTACTATAATCGGACTTAAGGCATTTGGCAGGATATGCTTATAACAGATAACAAATGGATTCAGCCCAAAAACCTTTAAAGACTGAACATATTCCTCCTCACGGATAGACAGCACCTGGGATCTTGCCATACGGAAGGATGAACCCCAGCCGCAAATTATAAATATAATTACAATATTCTTTGCGCTCTGCCCTAAGATTGATACCAGCATCAGAACCAGAATAAGCTGCGGAATGGACATAAAAATCTCCGAAATCCGAACCATGAGCTGGTCAAACCTCCCGCCCCTGTAGCCGCTGTAACATCCTGCCAGAACTCCAATAACAGCACAGCCAAGAGCACTCCCAAAGCCGATAGCGATGGACATACGTCCTCCGTACAGAACTCTGGCAAATACATCTCTTCCTAATTTATCCGTTCCAAAAAGGTGATTTCCTGAAGGCATCTTTAAAATAGCCTTCATATCTACTGCCGTTGGAGAATAGGAGGCCAGAAAGGGAGCAAAAATACAGCTTAACAAAATAACCAAAAAAATAGCTCCTCCCACGATAGCCAGGCGGTTATTCAGAAACTTTCTTAAGGCCCGATTCCCCTGTTTCCTTCTTTTTAATTCACCGGACTCCTCCAGTCTTTTTATTCTATCAAACTTGCGATTCAATCTGGATTGTTTTGACACGTTTATCACCTCCTATCCGTTCAGCTTCACCCTTGGATCCAGCATCGCCGTCATGATATCAACAAAGGTACTGGCAAACAAGGTCATAAATACAAAAAGCAGGGCTAACATCATAACCAGGTTATAGTTTTGAGAACGTACTGCACTATTAAACGCACTTCCTATTCCAGGCCACTGAAATACTGTTTCAATTACTACAGAACCTGCGATCAGCGTTGGCAGCCGGAAACCAATTAATACAATTACAGGAGTCAGAGACACCCTGAATCCATGTATCAGATTTACCCTCCATTCCGGCAGGCCTTTACTTCTTGCGGTTTTTATGTAATCTTTATTCATCGTATCCAGCATACTGCTTCTGGCATATCGCATTACACCCGCAGTCATAGAAACTCCCAGCACAAGAGCTGGTAATACCATGTATTTCGCGCGATCTAAAAAGGTTACTGCATTGGCATCCGTACGCCCTCCAACCGGCAGCCATCCTAAATTCAAAGCAAAGATTAAAATAGCGCATACGCCAAAGAAAAACTGGGGAATCGAAACTCCAATCATACCTGCCACAGTCAGAACATTGTCTCCAATGCTTCCTTTATAAATAGCGCCTAACACTCCCAGAATACTTCCAAGAACGGTAGAAATCAATAAGGCCGCCACCGCCAGCTCCAGCGTAGCAGGAAGTCTTTGCGCCATAATTTGAATAACCGGAACTCCGCTGGAGGTACTATAACCAAAATCTCCCTGTAAAATTCGGAACAACCACTTAAAATATCTTATAACAAAGGGATCATCTAATCCATACTGTGCCCTTAAAGCTGCCATTTGTTCATTCGTTAACCGGGCTAGGGATTCCGGATCCATTAAATAAGAGGTAGGATCTCCTGGCGTCAAATCTAACAGCCAATAGATGATAAAGGTAATAATCAGCAGCATCGGAATCATTCCCAGGATTTTTTTCACTGTATACTTAAGCATGTTTAGCCTTCCTTTCTGATTCGTCCCATTCTCATAAAGAAAGAGAGTTTCTCAAAAGTCATTTTCATTCAGAAATCATGCCATGCAGAAATTGTATAACAGTGAGATACAATGCATATGGTATGATTTTGCTTCTAAAGCGACTTTTAAGACACACTCCCCATCCTTACACGTATATAAAACAAATTGAATTGTTTATCTTACTTTACAACCCAGTTCTGAACTCCCCAGTTAAAATTAAACTGTGGATTACCAATCGCCTCAATTCCTTCTACTCTATCACTATGTAACAAATAGATTGGCTGGTAATATAATGGGATTTCAAATAATGTTTCGTTTTCGTATTTCTGCAATTCAAAAAACGCCTTTTTCTGTACCTCCGCATCTGCAGAAGCATTTGTTGCAGCAATTAATTCATCCAGCTTTGGATCGCCAGGCGTGTGTGAATTAATAGAGTAGCCGGTTGCGTATCTGTCATAGTACTCATGTAAGGACAGCGCCGCATTTGCCGCATAACACATATCCCAGTCTACCGCTCTAGGTCCATTGACTGGATCCTCCGGCGCTTTCCAAAGGATTGTTGCAAGGTCTCCCTCTACCAGACTTGCATTCATCTTAATTCCAACTTCCGCAAGATACTGCTGGATAACTGCCATTAAATCCTGAGTTGCCTGATCTGTATAGTAGTAAACTACTTTAATCTCTCTATTAGAATCCCAGCCCACTTCCGCTAATAGCTGTTTTGCTTTCTCAGGATTGTAATCGTAATTATTTAATCCATCCACCTTATCCGATCCGTCAGGGGTTAAACTATTGGCAGGAACGCCTGCCCCATTCATAACACCTTCACAGATAGCGGCCATATCAATTGCATAAGCAATCGCCTGGCGTACTCTAATATCCGAAAGAGCACCTGGAGTTCCATCTGCGTTAGGGAATTTATTCACATAGAAAAGCCTTGTATAACGTACATCCACTTTATCCAATGTAATACCTGACTGCCCTTCTAGTGCCTGCACGTCAGCAATGTTTTTTGTGTATGCATAATCCAGCTTTCCAGCTTTTGCATTTGTAACAAAGTTCGGATCCGAATCTCCGGCGCTGGGATTTAAGTGGATTTTGTAGTTTGCCACTCCATCGTAGTATCCTTCAAAAGGTGCCAATATTGTATAATTTCCCATCTGCACCTCCTCCACTTTAAAAGGGCCGGAACCAATCGGATGCTGGAAGTACTCTGCCTGCTGCAGGCTCACAGGATCCACATCTGCCAGATATTTTTTCGGCAATGGCGCAAATTGTGTAAATACCAGCAATGCATCAGGAGCTACCCTATCGAAGTTTAACGTAATCGTATTTCCGTCAACTACAATACCGGAAATATGTTCCGCACTTCCATCTAAATAAGCGCCAGAGCCTTCTATGGCTTCAAAAGCGGAGCGAAATACGGAGTTTAATACGGTTGTCTTTAACGCATACTCAATATTCCATTGAATTTCTTCTGCTGTAATCGGCGCCCCATCATGCCAGGTTATCCCATCTCTTAAGGTGAATTTTAAATAAGAACCATCTTCTGCCATTTCATAGCTGGAAGCCAGCTCTCCCTCACCGGATATAGGAGATAAATTCTCGTCTGCAAGCAGTAAACGAGCATATAAAGTTTTATTATACATATAAGTTCCCGGATTTAACCAAGGGGTTTCAAAGAACTCTGTAGGTCCTCCATTAGAGTAAAGCACTCCTGCCTCGCCCGCAGGCATTGCTTCAGTACCTCCTTCTGCTTTTATCTCTGTTCCTGTTGCAGCCTCCTGTCCACCGCCGCAGCCTGCTAGAAGAGCCATACTTATAGACGCTGCAAAAATCAAAGAAAACAGTTTCTTTTTCATTTTTTCCCTTTCTCCTTCCTTTGGCATATTGCCTAATATTGTAAAGCAAATATTATAAAATAATCTTTTATAAATATATTTAATTTTTAATTTATTTTCAACACTTCGCCATTATATTAAATGTTCTTTCAAAATATTCACTTATTCATACAAATCATCTGTCATATATCCTCTATAATTTGTTGATTTATTCCATAACTTTTATTTTTATTTCTAAAACTCTCTTAAATCAATAATTATTTTTGTAAGGATGTGAACTGAAGTTTTATATAAACATTCCATATACTGCACACCTGGCACCATCATAAATGAAACTGTGAGGATGTACAGATATTGAATTTATTTTCCAAGCCTAATGTAAAAACCATTTCCTTTAGGCAGTAGAGCTTCAGTAACATTTCTTTTAAGTAGAGGCATTGATATAATTAACATACTGGAAGATGCGTAAAAATGGCAAATTATATGCGTTGAAAAATATGAGGGTGTATTGAAATCCCGCATGTTTTTACTTTTTAATTCTACGAACTACGCAAATCACATGGCGTAGGATGGATGCTCAATCTTCCTGACAGGATGTTTAGAAACAATCTCCATCCCCTGCATCAAAATTCCGTATTACGCTTCGGAAATATCCAGTACATCGCAGAAGGAACGCGGCCAGCTCAGATCACCCTTTTCAATTCTTTTATAGAGGAGCAGAGATCTGTCTCCTGATTATCCAACTATTCGGATCAGAAGTCCTGTGACCGTCCTGTTATTCTTCCACAGAACAAGAACAAAATGTTCTAGTCATAGGGAGCCAGCTTAACACGAAAGCGGATAATAGCACTCCCCAATCTGTGTCCACCTTAAATCTGTGAAACCGGTGACAAGATAGACTTTTTTGAATCCGGCAGTACGTTTCAGCATAAGACAATTCCCTTATTATATTCCAGATGAATTCCGAAAAAGCAAGATTTGAAATTTCAGTATTAAAACCATTTGGGCTATGCAATACCGCAGCCATATTGGGTTCAATAGGCACATACTCGTTTTTTGAAAGCGACATCAGAACGGTCCATTCAGCAAAAGAATGTTCTGCCCACTGTTTCAAATGGACATACTCTGCAACTAAACCTGTTTGAGATTTCATAACTCAATCTCCTGACATGAGTTGGTAGTGTCAAGTATTTAGCTACTCAAATCGGCTTGCCTCCAATAAAAGCAATTGATCCGGGCGGATTTACCCCCACCCCCTCCCCACCCCCGTACGTTCTTTTGATGACCAGTTATTGTGCTTGTGAATCCCTGCCAAATCCAGGCTGAAAACCCGTTAATTGCAAGCTTTACAGGGATTTGCGCAGAATAAATATGATGGTTCAAGAGGATGGTAAGAGGAATGATTTTTTCATAAATCTTTTAACACTACCCATGAGTCAAAAAAGTTGAGTTCTAAACTTGTTAATTATTTTTAGAATTATGGACCTATTATCCCAGACTTCAACTGCAATTGAAAGGTACTCACTATACAGAGTTTACTTTTATTCAGTTTGCGTTCTCTTTTTAGAACAGCAAATGTCCCTTACTCCCATATCTGTCTTCTCCGCATGATTCTTAGATAATCACTGGTTCCCACTTTCTGATTATTCCGATAAAAAGATGGGTAATAGGCGCTGGCATTAATCCTTACTGTACCCATATCGGTTGTACAGGCGGCAAACCGTGGACATCTTTTACATTGTTTTCTGAACTGCTATATGAAATTTCTTCCCTTCCTGCCACAAACGTTTTACAGCCCCCTCTTCGTTCCTGCCTATCTGTCACCGCAGGACACCCAGACTTTCATTCTACATCGTTTCCTTGATTCGTCAGACCTTTTCCGTGAAACAAATTGCAGAACTTACCGATGTTGCCGCTCAGACGGTCTACCATCTCCTGGACACCATACACGCCCCTCCTCCTGACCATCTCCCACGATCACTCTCCATTGACGAATTCAAAGGTAATTCTTCCACCAGTAAAGTTTTAGTACATTCTTATGGATCAAAAAAAGCGCCGGCTCCTCGACATTCTCCCGGATCGGACCCAGAGCCATCTGGATGATTATTGGCGGAACATTCCCAGGAAAGAACGCCTAAAGATAAGGTTCTTCGTCTGCGATATATGTCGCCCCTACACCGAACTTGCACAGACCTTCTTTCCAAACGCAACCATCAGCGTAGATAAATATCATCTCATCCTGCAGGTGACATGGGCGATTAAAAACGTACACAAACGGCTGTAGCGGTCAATTCTGTTTTCTCTGCGTAAGTATTATAAACGCAACCGGAATCTCATTCTGACCCGCTATAGAATGTGAACAAACAGGCCTGTAATTTAATGCTTCACTATAGCGAGGATCTGCGTCTGGCACACCACATGAAAGAGTGGTTCTATGATATCTGCTAGATGGAAGCGTATCGCCAGCAGCAGAGGGAATTTGAGGCCTGTGCTAAGACCTACAGGGCCTGGCGAAAAGAAATCCTGAATTCCTTTAAATACGGGCTGACAAATGGTAAGCGCAAAGTATTAGGGTGGATTGCGCCATACCACAAATTCCTTCATAATGAGCATAGCTAGATGCAAGCATTTTGCTCCACAATTCATGAATTATTATGATAGATGCTGGCATTTTACTATATAATTATGGAGGTGTTTTAAACAATGTCTACTTACAATGCCAGAGTACCAGCCGACCAGCAGTATCAACTGATCATGGAATGCCGGAGCAACGGCCTCACGGATTACCAGTGGTGCAAAGATCATGGGATACATCCGGGCACTTTTTACAACTGGGTAAGACGCCTGAGGAAGAAGGCCTGCCATGATATACCGGTCTCGGTTTCCAGGGAACATCTTAATCTCCATTCCGCCGCCCTTCAGTTGGCGGCACAAATAGTAATGAAAGTGATTCACACCTCCAAGTTTTCGTGTTACAATAGACTTGATTATAAAGGAATCCCGGCATCAGTATCAGATGCACCCACCCGTTTGTTTATTGATGTGCAGGTGCGCCTCTCTACTTAGGTGGAAATACTCTTTAATGCGGTTCATTATGTGATCCTATTTTTTGTGTCTATTTCACGATTTTGGCTCAAGTTGCTTTCTTTCACACTAGTCCTCCTGCTGTGCAGGAAGTGGTCAAGCTGAACCTTATTCCCAAAACAGACAGCAATCCTGGCGGCTTTCTGTCTGACGGTCCGATTCAAGAAATGCCGCAACACCAGGCTCCACTTGCCGCCATGATAGAAATATCTCTTGGCCGGGCGACCATCCGCATTTCCAATGGTGCGGAACCTGCCATGCTGGACCGGATTCTCAGCCTCGTGAAAGGCTACGTATGCTAGGCGATATTTCTGTGGCCAACAACATTTTCATCGTCTGCGGCACGACTGATATGCGAAAGTCCATCGATGGTCTCTGCAGCATTATTCGGGATAAACTTTCTATGGACCCAAACCAGCCCTCCCTGTTACTGTTCTGTGGGAAACAATGTGACCGGATCAAGATCCTGCTCCACGAACCAGATGGATACGTTCTCCTTTATAAAAGGCTGAGCGTCACGCAGGGACGTTATCGTTGGCCACGAAAAAGCTCAGAAGCTCAGGCCATCACCTGGCGTCAGCTGGACTGGCTGCTCAGCGGGCTTGATATCGAACAGCCTAAAGCGATCCAGTCCTGACAATGATCCGTTGTGAAATTGCTGAATTTTTCGAGCTGTTTCTCATCCGGGATCGTGGATAACAAATCCGTGTTTTGGAAGTTTGCGGATAAGTTCTCAGGAATCCACAGTTTAGCCTGATATGTCGCAGATCCAAAGGCTTATCCTGTGGCTGAAAGCTCGTTTTCTGGTGCTGATCCAAAAATCCTGGAAAGTTATCCACCGTCATTATGACGAGACTGCGCTCTGGCAGGATTCGCTTTTTTTCATGATTTCTGGCAAAATACCAGTAATAAGAAAAGGAGTGGCAAGTCCATGGCACCCAGCTCTAAGGATATCCAGTTCAGAGAACTGAAGGATACGATCACTGAATACGACCATCCGTACCCAGAACGACCTGATCCTGTCTCTGCAGCGGATTCTGGAAGAACGCAATGCCAGGGATGACGAAAAGGACCGGATCATTGCAAATCTGCAGGCGCAGCTCGAGTATTTCAAGCAGAAACTTTTTGGCAGTTCCAGCGAGAAACGGAATGATCTTCCCGGGCAGATGAACCTGTTTTCGGAGACTGTATCCGAGGAGGAACTCATCGAACCGGAATTCATTGAACCGAATACCGGTAAGAAGAAACGTAAGCCCAAAGCGAGTTATGACGAGATGTTTGCTGATCTCCCAGTCTGCCGTGTGGAGGTGGATACCCTGACCGAGGAGCAAAAGCACTGTCCGTTGTGTAAGAGCCGGATGGTCCCGATCGGTCACGAAGAGATCCGGACCGAGATCCGGTATACCCGGGCGAAGCTGGAACGTGTCATCTATATCGCGACCACATATGGTTGCCCCGTCTGCAAAGAAACAGAAGATCCACAGTTTATCAAAGATGAAGGAGTCCCTGCATTGATCCCTGGCAGCTATGCGTCTTCCTCACTGGTGTCCCACATCATGTACGAGAAATATGCAGATGCGCTCCCTCTGTACCGACAGGAAAAAGGCTTTGAACTTCTTGGTGTCAGCATCAGCCGGACCACGATGGCCGGCTGGATCATCACCTGAGCACAGGATTATCTGCAGCCGGTGTATGACTACTTTCACAGACAGCTGTTGAAAAGACACTATCTTATGGCAGACGAAGCACCCATCCAGGTGTTAAAGGAACCAGACCGCCGGCCCCAGAGCAAGTCCTACGTCTGGCTGATGCGTTCCGGAGAAGACCGGCTGCCGCCTATCATCCTGTATCACTACACAGAGACCAGGGCAGGAGGAAATGCGGTCGGCTTTCTGGAAAGAATCGATGACGGCACGTATGTGATGGTGGATGGATACAGTGGCTATAACAAGCTAAAGAAGATACGCCGGTGCTGCTGTTATGCACATATCCGGAGATATCTGATCGAGGCCATTCCAAACGGTCATGATAAGGACTACAGCCATCCGGCAGTCCAGGGTGTCCTGTATTGTAACAAGCTGTTCTAATACGAGAGGGGCTATAAAGCAAAAGGGCTGTCCTATACCCAGATATACAAGCGTTGCCTGAAAGATGAAAAACCGGTAGTGGAAGGTTTTATCCGCTGGCTGGATGCACAGAGGCCGGAAAAGGGCAGCCATATGGATCGTGCAGTGACTTATATCCGAAATCGAAAAGACACGTTGATGATATATCCCGAAGACGGACGGTGCAGCCTGAGCAACAATCCATCGGAAAACTCGATCAGACCGGTGACCCTGGGACGCAAGAACTGGTTGTTCAGTTACAGTCCGGCTGGAGACAATGCAAGCATGGTGGTTTATAGCATGGTAGAAATGGCGAAATCTCACAGACTTCATCCATACAGCTATTTGAAGTACCTGCTGGATAGTCGCCCAAGTACCGATACAAGCGATGCCGAACTCGCGAATCTTGCGCCATGGAGCGAAAAAGCGAGGATAGCATGTAGCAATAAATCAGAGCAACAAGCTACCAACCCTGACATCAGTGGCTGGTGTCAGGGCAAATCTATTGGGGACACCCTGATACTTAGCTCTTACGACAAATGGTCACACAGAAGGATTTAACAACAAGATAAAGGTATTAAAATGGAGCAGCTACGGAATCCGGAATTTCAAACGGTTCCGACCCCGGATACTTCACTGTACATTATAGGATAAAAAGGTCGGTAATGCGGAGGCTTATTTGGCATACCCAAAATCAGTAAAATCTGGAACTAAACATAAAAAGGGCCCTTTTCATGGAATTGGGGCGGGATTTTAACAAATCCCACCCCAACTATTGACAAAGAGCCCATGATAGAAAGAGACAATCCCAGAGAATTCGGGCCTTTTCTAAGGCAAAATTCTCTATGAGACTGTCTCTTCCTTTTTCTTGCTCCTATTTCAGGGCGCAAACCCCCTTGTTTGGTTTTTACGGAGCGCCCTGTCTTCTAAGCGGTTTTCTGCTCCTTTTTCCCTTCATATTTTTTGATTTCATGGTGTAAAAGTCGGTGGTATTTCATCATATTCCTGCCTATCGCATACAACATGAACTCTTTATAT
>ENA-ORML01000672-ORML01000672.1-human-gut-metagenome-genome-assembly--contig:-NODE-672-length-36879-cov-16.129481_pt1 | contig 36879 bp, 28 predicted proteins | sample MGYA00242103_ERZ508995 | MGnify/ENA primary metagenome ERZ508995 (study PRJEB26280, sample SAMEA2338702) | human gut metagenome | biome: human gut; feature: human-associated habitat; material: faeces... | reverse complement strand
ACGCCTGATTTATCAGGCTTTTTGACGAGCGTAGCGAGATTTTTCGTGAAAACTTTTTTCACAAAAAATGTGGCGTTTTGATCACCCGGTCAGATATGACCGGGTGATTTTCTACGCATTCTCGCCCTTATATTTTCTGCGTGTGGCCATGCCGCCGCGGATATGTCGCTCGGCCTTATTGATATCAAGCAGCTCGCGCACCTGATGATACAGTGCCGGGCTAACCGTTTTCAGCCTCTCGGTGAGATCCTTGTGTACGGTGCTTTTTGAAATGTTAAATTGCTTTGCGGCGGCTCTCACCGTTGCCTTGTTTTCGATGATGTACTCGGCAAGATCGCAGGCGCGCTCTTCAATATTAGTGTACACATGCACCACTCCCCAAACTCACATAGTCAATATATATGACGGGGACGCGGAGCTTATGCAGAGGTCAAACTATACCAAATCGGCCGTGCATTACTGTTTAAAATAACGGAAATGAATTACTTGCCATTAAACTGACAAAATAGTATAATTATTGTGTATACAGCCGCATAGGCGGCACGGTGGAGAAATCAAAACTTAGGAGGAACATAATGAAAAAACGCATTATCAGTTTGCTGATGGTGGCGCTGATGCTCGTTTCGCTCGTGCCTATGGGCGCACTGGCGGCAGGCAATACCACTATTACAAAGCAGCCGTCTGATAAAAGTGCAGCAGTCGGCGAGACGGTCACGTTTGAGATAGCTGCCACAAATCCGAACAGCACAAAGCTTGAGTATCTGTGGTTTGATGCAGATGAGGCACAAAAAGAGAATATTGACCTTTCAGACCTTTCGAGTGATATAAAGAACAAATTGATTATATCTAAGCTTAAAGCTGAAGGTGTTAAACTTGGCGAAGGTCAGACTCTTGAACTTGCTGCCGAGCGGAATATGAATATCCGCTGCGTAGTATATTACATTATTACAATTGGGGAGAAGGTAACCGTTGAATTTCCCAAAGATCTGGCTCTCAGCAACACCGTAACCCTCACAGTCACCGGCGGCACGGTAGACCCCGATCCCGACCCCACGCCAAGCCCCAGCCCGAGCGTTGAGCCGACACCTACACCCACGCCGACTCCGACACCGAGCACCGAACCCACGGCTTGCGATCACGAAATCAAGCCAGTTGATGCAGCAGAGGCAAACTGCACGGCGAAAGCACATTCGCAGTATTGGCAGTGCAGCAAATGTGGACAGATTTTTGCTGATGCCGAAGGCACGAAAACGGCAAAACTCAAGGATTTTGAAACCGGCAAAAAGGATGAGACCAAGCACACCGACCTCAAGCACTTCCCCTCAAAGGCAGCGACCTGCACCGAAAAAGGCAACATAGAATATTGGTACTGCTCCGGCTGCAAAGAGTATTACTCTGACGCTGCCGGAACGGTCAAAACGACATCGGCCAAGGTCTCCACGTCGAAAAACGACCATGATTATTACTGGGTGGCCGACGAGGTCGCAGGCGTGCACTATCAGAAGTGCAGAGTTTGCGGTACGACCACGGGCACAAGCTCCCACAGCGGCGGTACGGCCAGCTGCAAGGCTCAGGCCAAGTGCGCTAAGTGCGGCGCAAGCTACGGCGAGCTTGACCCCAACACCCATGTGAATTTCGAGCTCAGAAATGAAGTAAAGGCAACCGAAACAACTCAGGGCTACACCGGCGATAAATACTGCAAGGACTGCGGCGCGTTTATTGAAAAAGGCAGCTATTATTCCGCCCAGTGCGCAGGCGGCTGCAAGGATATCGAGCTTGTCAAGGGCACGCCCAAGACCTGCACCGAGGACGGAACGATAGATTACTATCGCTGCAAAAAGTGCGGCAATATGTACAAGGATGAGCGCGCAAGCATACTCATCACAAAGGACGACCTCGTCGATAAATGCACCGGCCACGATCTGCACCCCGGCACCGACGCGCTGAATCTGAGCAAAGATAATCTGAAACAGTTTGCCAACAAAAATCTCGGTCTGAGCATTGTGCAGATCGTCCAGATGATCCGCGACGGCACGTTTGATCTCGATCATATCATCGGAATGATAAAGATCAAGGATATTGACCATTGCAGCGACGATACATATCATTGGCTCGGCTGCCAGCGCTGCGGAAAGACGCTGGAGGATCTCAGAGACGAGCTGAATTCGGCAGGCTTTGAGATAAACGAAAAGTGGTATGAGCTCAGCCGCAAGACAGCCCACACCGGCGGAACGGCCACCTGCACCGTGAAGGCGGTCTGCGATGAATGCGGCGATGCCTACGGTGAGCTGGGAGCGCATAGATACGATGCGGTGGTGATCGCACCGACCTGCACCCAGAACGGATATACGAAGCACACCTGCTCCGGCTGCAAGGACAGCTATACGGATAACGAGACCGTGAAAACCGGACATATTATCAAGTACGGCGTGTGCGAAAAGTGCAATATGCGCTTTTCAAATCCGTTTTATGATGTAAACGGCACCGACTGGTTCTACAGCGCCGTTATGTGGGCATACTACAACACACCGCAGGTAACCAACGGCAAGGATGAAAGCCACTTTGCGCCCAAAGCATCCTGCACACGCGCACAGGTCGTGACATTCCTTTGGCGCGCAGCAGGCAGACCCGAGCCGAGCGGCAGCGTACAGCAGTTTTCGGATGTTCCGAAGACCAATTCCTATGCATACTGCTATGACGCGATCCTCTGGGCTGTTGAAAACGGCATAACCAAGGGCACGGACGCTACGCACTTCTCGCCGAACGCAACCGTTACGCGCGCCCAGTTTGTCACCTTCCTCTGGCGCTATGCCGGCGAGCCTGCACCCAAGAATATGAGCTGCAGCTTCAACGATGTGAATGCAAACGCATTTTACTACAAAGCGGTTCTCTGGGCCGTTGAAAACGGCGTTACCACCGGCAAAACGGCAACGCAGTTTGCGCCCGGCACGACCTGCACCCGCTGCGAAGTCGCGGCATTCATGTTCCGCGCGTTCAGCAAAGGGATCACGGCAAAATAAAGCATGGTTTAAGGCGCGGCTTTTAGCCGCGCCTTTTTGATACATTTGTGTTGAAATGTGATGCAATGGATGATATCATGTTAACCGATGGTAATGACATTTTATAGCTAAGGAGAGGAACTATGAGAAACGAATCGATGAATCTTTCAAAGAACGAAATGATGATGGTAATGCACGATCAGGAGCAGGAGATAGAAAAGCTTAAATCTCAGGTAGCGGAGCTTCAGGCGAAGCTCGACGGATATGAGATCAAGGTAAGCGAGAGCGGCAATCTTGCCGAGGCTGCCGCAAAGGTCAGCGGTTTGTTTGAAGCGGCGCAGCTCACGGTCGATACATATCTTGAGAACATGAAAAAGCGCGATGAGCAGGCCGAGGCTGCTTTTTCCGATGTTCAGAAGCAGGCAGAGCAGATAATAGCCGAGGCAGAGGATGTTGCGAGCAAGCGTTTGGCGGCTGCCGATGCCGAGATCGAGGAAAAGTGGGCGGTGATCGAGAGCCGGCTTCTCGTCATGTATGAGTCGCATAAGGGCCTCAAGGAGCTTGTCGAGTCCGGTATATTCACCATCCCGGGGAAGGAATAAATCTCCGCAAACCATTGATAGACAAAGAAAATCCCGAAGTTTCAACGACTTCGGGATTTTACTGTATTTGGAGCGGATGACGGGAATCGAACCCGCGTCGCCAGCTTGGGAAGCTGGGGCCCTGCCATTAGACGACATCCGCAATTATCGTGGTGCGGAGATTATTTTACACCAACGGGAGAAAATATGCAAGCAAAAATACTGCGCCGCTAATAATGCAGGCAAACAGTTGACCGGCAACTCATAATATGGTAATATAAGAATAGACTTTTTGTATACTTAACGGGAAAATAATTTGCAAGGGGGAGAAAAATGAAAAAGTCAAAAAAGCTTCTGAGTCTGCTGCTTGCGGTGCTGCTGCTTTGCAGCCTGTTGCCGGCAGCGGCATCGGCCGAGGGGAACCCGGAGGATGACTATCCGTTCGTTTTTGTCCACGGACTTATGGGCTGGGGCGAAAGATCGATGCTCGATCCGATCATGCCGTATTGGGGCATGACAACGGGCAATCTCATGAAGTACCTGAACTCAAAGGGCTACGAGAGCTATGCCGCTCAGGTCGGACCTCTCTCCGGCGCTTGGGACAGAGCGTGCGAGCTTTATGCGCAGCTTGTCGGCGGAACGGTTGACTACGGCGCTGCGCACTCGGCGGCCAAGGGTCACGATCGCTACGGCATAACCTACGAAAAGCCGCTTTTTGAGGGCTGGAGCGCGCAGAAGAAGATTAACCTTATCGGACACAGCTTCGGCGGCGCGACGACGCGCCTGTTCCTCGAGCTGCTTGCAAACGGCAGCGCGGAAGAGGTCGCGGCCGCAAAGGCGGCAGGCACAAAGGTATCTCCGCTGTTTGAGGGCGGCAAGGGCAACTGGGTGTATTCGCTCACGGCGGTTGCTGCGCCGCACAACGGAACCACGTTTATCGAAACCTGCGATGTTTCGACCAAGGTGGTAACCGATGCAATCTATAATTTCGGCGCAGCTCTCGGCCTTACCAAGCTTAAGGGTGTGTACGATCTCCAGCTTGAGCATTTCGGGATCTACCGCAAGGACAGCGAGACTGATATGCAGTATCTCATCCGAGTCCTCAACAGCAGCAACTTCATGAGTCATAATGACAATGCAATATACGACCTCACCATAGACAATGCGCTGAAGATAAACGACGGGATAGAGATGCAGAACAATGTTTATTACTTCTCCGTCTGCGGCGACGCAACGCACCCGAGCAGCGTGAGCGGAAACGAAGTGCCCGACTCATCCGTGTTTGCGCTGCTTAAGCCCTTTGCCGCGATGATTGGTAAGTATTATGACAAATATACTGCCGGCGGCGTTTATATCGACAGAACGTGGCTGCCTAACGACGGCATGGTAAACGTCGTGTCCGGCCTGTATCCTGTAAACAGCAAGCTCAAGTGCGAAAAGTCCGACGGAAGCCGGGGCTTTGTTGTCTGCGACGGATACAACAAGGAAAGCTATGCGAAGGGTATATGGAATGTCTTCCCGACTCAGCCGTATGATCATCTTAGCATCATCGGCGGCATTCTTTCAAACACCGTTTCAAATACCCGGCATCTGTACATGGAGCTTATAAGCAGGGTTACGAGTACCTATGGCAGCAGCACTCCGGCCGAAGAACCTATCGGCAAGACGATGTCATTCACTGATGTTGCGAAGGATCGCTGGTCGTATGATTACATCCTCAAGATGTATCAGCTTGGTGTCGTAAACGGCCGCTCGGACAGCATATTTGATCCGACCGGCAACGTAACGCGCGCAGAGTTCGTGAAAATGCTCGCCTGCCTCGACGGCGTGGATACGAGCGCTTACGCAAAGTGCCGCTTCACAGATGTCAGCGATAAGAGCGTTTTTGCGCCGTATGTCGAGTGGGCTGCAAATAACGGCATTGTCCTCGGCCTTGATGCGGCAACCTTCAAGCCGAATGACAACATAACGCGCGAGCAGATGGCGGCCATAATCTGCCGCTATGCCGACTATGCCGGCATAAGGCTGTCCGACGACACGCCGGCTGTTACCTTTGCCGACAGTGCGCAGATATCAAAGTACGCAGTCGATTATGTTACGGCGCTCCAGCGCGCAGGCATAATATGCGGAAAGCAGAACGCCGACGGAAGCTTCAGCTATTATCCGAAATCGTTTGCAACGCGTGAGCAGGCATGCAAGGTGCTCAGTCTTATATAAAATCGTTGAATAATATGTTAAAAAACCGTGGGAGACCACGGTTTTTTATTGCAAAGAGTATAGACGTTTAGTATAATATATCTAATAAATATATTTAAGGCAGGTAGGCTATGGCGTACGTTGAATTTGAAAAAGTTAAAAAGACATATCACATGGGTGAGGTCAGCATTGAAGCGCTCAAGGATGCAACTTTTGAGATCGAAAAGGGCGAGATCTGTGTCATTGTCGGCGCATCGGGCGCAGGAAAAACTACGCTTCTGAATATCCTCGGCGGTATGGACAGCCTTACATCCGGCCGCGTTGTGCTCGATGGGAAAGAAATATCCTCGTATAACGCAAACGAACTTACGACCTATCGCCGTTATGACGTGGGCTTTGTGTTCCAGTTTTATAATCTTGTTCAGAACCTCACGGCCATCGAAAACGTTGAGCTTGCCGCGCAGATATGCAAAAACCCAATGGACGCTGCGGAGGTAATAGACCTTGTCGGCCTGCACGACAGGGCGCAGAATTTCCCGGCTCAGCTTTCCGGCGGTGAGCAGCAGCGCGTTGCGATAGCGCGTGCGCTGGCAAAAAATCCGAAGCTCATGCTCTGCGACGAGCCGACAGGAGCGCTTGACTATAACACGGGCAAGGCAGTGCTCCAGCTTTTGCAGGATTGCAGCCGGAAAAACGGCATGACCGTTGTTATCATAACCCACAACCAGGCGCTCACCGCAATGGCGGACAGGGTGGTTTCCGTGAAAAGCGGCGTAGTCACCGACGTAAGCCTGAACGCGCACCCGATCCCCATCGAAGACATAGAGTGGTAAAGCAATGAACAGATCCATAATCAAACTCACAAAACGAGAGATCCGCAGCAGCCTCGGACGCTATCTTGCGATATTTGCAATAATAGCGTTGGGGGCCGGCTTGTTTGTCGGCCTGCGCCTGTCGCGCCCGGATTTTCTCGAAACGTATAATAATTACACTAATAAGACGAATTTTTATGATTTCCGACTTGTCTCAACGCTCGGCCTGACGGATGATGACCTTGCCGAAGTCAAAAAGCTTGACGGGGTGAAGCTTGCCGAGGGCGCAGTCGGCGCGGATTTTCTGTTTAACACCGCCGATGAGGATAACCTCATCATGATGGCGCAGAGCATACCCGAAAATGTGAACCAAATTAAGCTGAAGGCAGGCCGCATGCCGGAAAAGGCAAACGAGTGTCTCGCCGACCCTGATATGTATTCAAAAGACGATATCGGAAGTACAATAAAGCTTTCGAAGGATAACAGCGAGCAGACTTTTGATACCTTTGCGTATGACGAATATACGATCGTCGGGCTTGCCGACAGCGTTTTGTATATAAATATGGAGCGCGGCTCCAGCACGCTCGGAAACGGCAGCGTTAAGGGCTATATCTATATCCCGGCGGACGGCTTTTCGACGGATTACTACACGGATATCTATGTCTGCGTCGAGTCCGAGGGCTATGTTTACTCCGATGAGTATGAGCAGAGCACGCAGAAATATGTTGACGGGCTTGAAAAATTCATGTCCGAGCGCGCCGTGATACGGCGTGACGCTATTATTGACGACGCAATGTCGCAGCTTGATGATGCAAAAAAACAGTATGAGGACGGAAAGACGCAGTACGATGCAGCCAAGGCTGAGTATGATGCCGGCTACGCAGAGTATGTGCAGAAAAAGAGCGACACCGAGGCTCAGCTTGAACAGGCACGCAAGGAGATCGAGAACGCAGAAAGCATGATGGGTAACTCATCCGTTATCGATCAAAAGCAGGCGGAGCTTGACGCGGCAAAGGCGGAGCTTGACAAGGGGCAGGCCGAATACGAGAGAGGCCTGCAACAGTTCAATGCCAAGGCAAAGCTCGCCTACGGCGCGGTGGATGAGCAGATAGCTTATTACGAAAACCGCATAAGCGATAAACAGAACGATATTGCTGCGCAGAATGCCGAGATCGAAAGCCTCAATGCGCAGCTTGCCGAAGCTCAGGCAAACGGTGATAGCTTAAAGGTAAGGCTCATAGAGTGGAAGATCAAAACTGCAAACGACCGTATCAGCCGTGATAATGCGGATATTGAGCGCTATAACGAGCGTCTTGAGGTCCACCGTCAAAAGCGCGCCGAGGTCGATGCCGAGCTTGAGCCGTATCGCAAGCAGCTTGAGGATGCAAAGGCTCAGCTTGACGCAGGCTATGCCCAGATAGAGTCCGGACAGGCGGAGCTTGATGCTGCGCGCGAGATGATAAGCAGCGGCGGCGCTCAGCTTGAGGCGGCAAAAAAGCAGTATGAGCAGGGCAAGGCAGAGGCCGAACGAGGCTTTGCCGAGGCTGAAAAGGAGCTTGCCTCCGGCAAGGCTCAGCTTGATACGGCAAAGGCAGAGCTTGATAAGGGCGCAGCAGAGCTTGATTCTGCCGAAAAGCAGATAAAAAATATCAACCACGCCGATACGTATGTGCTCGACCGCGATACAAACGCGGGATATGTCTGCTTTGAAAGCGACACAAACGTTGTCCAGAGCGTGGCGTCCGTGTTCCCTGTGTTTTTCTTTCTTGTCGCGGCGCTCGTGTGCCTTACGACGATGACGCGAATGATAGCCGACCAGCGTACTCAGATAGGCATTATGAAAGCGCTGGGCTATTCCTCCGGCGCGATTATGGGAAAATACATGTTTTACTCCGGCAGCGCAACCGTGTTGGGCAGTATTTTCGGCATTGCGGCAGGAAGCTTTGCGTTCCCTGCGATAGTCTGGTTCGGATACGGGCTGATATACAATCTTTCCGGACTTACGTTCACAATGAACTGGCCGTTGGCGCTTGGAATAACGGCCGCAAACCTTTTGGTAACGCTGCTTGTTACCTGGTACTGCTGCGCAAAGGAGCTTAAGTGCGCTCCGGCGGATCTCATCCGCCCGAAAGCGCCCGAGGCCGGAAAGCGCATTCTGCTCGAGCGTATACCCACGGTGTGGAACGATATGAGCTTCATGCAGAAAGTATCGGCGCGCAATATCATGCGCTATAAGAAGCGCATATTCATGATGCTTCTGGGCATCGGCGGCTGCACCGCGCTTGTGCTTACGGCGCTCGGACTCAACGATACTATCCAGAATGTCGTGATGCGGCAGTATGATGATATAATCCTCTATGATTATGAGATCACGATGGCGTATGACATGAATGAGGAAGAGCAGGAGATATTCTTCAGTGACGCAGGAGACGATATAAAGGATGCAGTGTTTCTCTATCGTGGCCTTGCGGAGGTGTCCGGCGGAGACGCTATCAAAAACGCAACGCTCACCGTGACCGACGGCAAGAAGCTTTGCAAGTACATTGACCTTAGCTATGACGGAGAACCCATCGACTATCCCGGCAGGGGCGAAGCGGCAATTAACTATAACCTTGCCCGGCAACTCGGCGGAATTGAAGTCGGCGATGAGATAAAACTGACGACCTCCGAAAAAAAGGAGCTTACAGTTACGGTCAGCGCCCTGTTTGATAACTATGTTGACAGCTTCGTTTTCATCTCACCTGAAACCTGTGAGGAGCAGCTCGGCGAAGTGCCGGAGTATAAGTCCGCGCTTGCAAACGCACCGGACGGAGCGGATATAAACCGCTGCGCCGAGGCTCTTACCCATGATGTGGACGGCGTTCGCGGCGTGACGCTGAGCGTTGACACCAAGGCGCGCATGAGCAGCATGATGGACGGCCTGCTCGTTGTCGTTGCGGCGATCATCCTCTGCGCCGGACTTCTGGCGTTTATAGTGCTTTATAACCTGACGAATATCAACATATCCGAGCGCATACGCGAGATAGCGACGCTCAAGGTGCTGGGTTTTTACCCCAACGAGGCGGCGCACTATGTTTTCCGCGAAAACCTTATCCTCACCGGCGCCGGAGCGGTGTTCGGCCTTGGCCTCGGCGTTGCGCTGCACGCATTTGTCATGAATGCGATAAAGGTCGATATGATGTATTTCAAGCCGCACATAAGCTTTTTGAGCTTTGCCGTTTCTATCGCCATAACCTTTGTGTTCGCCATGATAGTAAACGCCATCATGCGCCGCAGGATAGACAATATCGATATGGCCGGCGCGCTGAAATCAATAGAGTAATTTGACAACGTGCGGAGAATATATTATATTTAAATGTAATTAATTTAGAATATCAGGGATGCATGATATGGAAAATTTGCAAACTTCGCTGCCCGGCTGGGAGATAGTGCGCTGCATCGGTAGCGGCAGCTCCGGCAAGGTATACGAGCTGAAGAAAAAAGATGAATACGGCGGCGACTTCCACTGCGCGCTCAAGGTCATAAGCGTTCCGGGCTCGCAGAAAGAGTATGACGAAATGCTCGAGAGCATGAGCGAGTTTGCCATGCGCGCAAAGCTCCGCGAAAAGGTCGAGGAGATCAGCAATGAGTATCGTCTGCTCGGCGCTCTGCGCGGCCACCCGAACGTCGTCAACTGCGAGGATCAGATGATCATTCCGCACGAAAACGACATGGGCTGGGATATTTATATCCGCATGGAGCTTTTGCAGTCTCTGCCGGATTACGTCCGCGAAAACGGCATGACGGTCGATAGCGTTATCAAGCTCGGCAGCGACATGTGCTCGGCGCTTGAGCTTTGCCGCGAGAATAATATAATCCACCGCGACATTAAGCCGCAGAATATCTTCGTCAGCCGCTATGGTGTGTTTAAGCTCGGCGACTTCGGCGTGGCTAAAGCCTCCACAATACGCACCTCGGCCGATAAGGTCGGAACATATTCGTACATGGCGCCCGAGGTCTATAAGGGCAAGGGCTATGACGACCGCGTGGATATATACTCGCTGGGCATGGTGCTCTATTGGCTGCTGAACGATCGGCGCGGCCCGTTCCTGCCGATGCCGCCCCAGGTGCCGACGCCCGAGCAGATCACCGATGCGCAGATACGCCGCTTCCGCGGCGAGATCCTGCCGCAGCCGAAAAACGGCAGCGCGGCGCTCAAAAAGGTGGTCATGACGGCGTGCAGCTATAAAATAGCCGACCGATATGCAGGGCCGACGGAGCTTAAAAAAGCTCTTTCGCTCGCAGCGTCGGGCAGGGCAGAGCCGGAGCCTGCTCCGGCCTCGTTCGGCAGCGACGATATGACCGTGCGCGAGGATTTCAAGGCCGATCCGCGCCCTGAATACATACCCGAAGCGCCGGCCGAACCGCGACCGCAGCCAAAGCCGAAGCAGAAGCCGCGACCCGAGCCTGCCCAGCCGAAAAAAGCTCCGCCCAAGCAGCCGGAGCCTGAGAAAAAGCCGAAAAAGTCCATGTTTGGATATATACTTGCGCTCGTGCTCATCCTTGCGGCCATGGCGACGGCGGTGATCGTTTTCGCCCTGTCCGGCAGCAATGACGGAGGCAAGGACGATACGCCGACGGCAAGCGCCGCCCCCACGCCGACGGCAACTCCGGAGCCTGAGAAGCTCGACGTAAAATCTGTCGTTCTCAGCTCTCCGAGCCTCACGATGACGGTCGATGACGAGGCTCAGCTCAAGGTAAGCTGCATGCCCGAGCCGTCCGCCGGGCAGAAAGAGCCGGAGTATATCTGGAAAAGCAGCGATACGAGCATAGTCACCGTTTCTCAGGATGGCGCGCTCAAGGCCGTGAGCGAAGGCTCGGCCACGATCATGGTCTATGTCAGCGACAAGATGGAGGTCTACGATCAGTGCACCGTAATTGTCGAGCGCCCCAAGGTCACGGAGCTGAGCATCGAGGAGATGCCCGTCAAAACCGTGTACACCGTCGGCGAAGAGCTTGATACGACCGGCCTTGTGCTCAGAGCGTATTACAATAACGGCTCTGCAAAGCGCATAACCGACCCGAGCGAATACACGGTCGAGTGCGACATGACCGGCCTCGGCAACCGAGAGGCAACCGTCACTTACGACGGCAAGATCGTCACCTACACCGTAAGGGTCAGCCTGTTCGGATGAATTTAGCGCCCACTTGTCAACTTAAGTCAATGTGCACTAATAAATGCAGCTAAAATTTGTTTAGTATCACAATTTAACAAGTGGGCAAAATGTGGTATAATAACATAAAAAGAGGCCGAAACGAGCGTTTCGACCAAAATACAACCTGTATGCTCGGCTTTATCGTGATCCCTCGATCGGAAACGATATGCCCACAAAATACAAACGCACCGCACGGTTATCCCCCGTGCGGTGCAACTTTTTTGCCCTTTTTAACTCTCAAAACTATCAAAAAGTGTACTTTTTGATAGTTGCTATCATTACATGCTATGATAACAGAATGTTCACAGAATTGCAATACTTTACCGCCCATTTTGTCTAAAAATACTTGCATTTTTGCCAGCCGTTAGCACTTCCAAACTCGTTTTTCGTGCAAGAGATTTACTATCAAAAAGTACACCTTTTGATACCTGATCTTATAAAAAATAAATTTTTGGGAGGAAAAGATGAAAAAACGAGCATTAAGTCTGCTGCTTGTGTTGCTAATGGTCATGAGCTTAGTACCCATGAGCGCACTGGCGGTACAGAATTACCAAGCAAATGAAGAGCCTGCATGGGAGCAGTACACAGTCAGTGCTGTTGACTATGAGCATGCCTGTTTTTCTTTTGTGGCTGTGTTCGGGAAAACGGCGAATATTTCCAAAACCGGTATTGATCTTTATAATAAGGATGGAAAGCTCACTTACTCAGCCGAGAAAACGATTAGTATATCCTCGTCTCGGATAAAGCTTGATTACACGGTGCCGTATAAAGGAAAAACCTTGATGACTGCCGAGCTTTATGTTGTTGCTGATGGTAAAAAATATGGATACAGCGTGGAGTTTAATATGATTCACATCCATGATACGGGCGATAAGATCATAGACCCAACATGCACCGAAGGAGGCTATACGCTGCACGGCTGCACATGTGAACCAAACGCCTATAAAGATACCTACACTTCAGCTCTCGGCCACGAGTTCGCCGACGGCAAATGCACACGCTGCGGCATTAGTGTGCTCGACGCGTTTACGGATGTGAAGAAAGGCTCATACTGCTCCGATGCGGTGCAGTGGGCGGTGGCAAACGGCATAACCAACGGCACCGATGCGACGCACTTCTCGCCGAACGCAGGCTGCACACGCGGCCAGGTCGTGACCTTCCTCTGGCGCGCCGCCGGTGAGCCGGTTGTCAGCGGAAACGTGGGATTTGTTGACGTGGCGCCCGGCTCATACTGCTACGAAGCCGTCAAATGGGCAGTGGCAAAAGGCATCACCAAGGGTACGGACGCAACGCATTTCTCTCCGAACGCGACCTGCACACGCGGTCAAGTGGTAACATTCATGTATCGCGCCGAAGGTGAACCGGTAGTCGGCGGAAGCAACGGATTTGTTGACGTAGCCACCGGTTCGTATTGCTACAACGCCGTGCAGTGGGCAGTGGCAAAAGGCATCACCAAGGGTACCGATACGACGCACTTCTCGCCGAACGAAGGCTGCACACGCGGCCAGGTCGTGACGTTCCTGTACAGAGCACAGTAAGCGCAGTAAACAAAAAATAGCACCCCATCGGGGTGCTATTTTTCCAGACTGTCGAAAAACTATGCGGCAAATGAAAAGTAATAGAGTAGCAGGGGAGCTCGAGGGGGCAAAGGCCCCACTCGTGATTGGATTAATAGCCATCAAAAATGCCTGATTTATCAGGCTTTTTGACGAGCGTAGCGAGATTTTTCGTGAAAACGTGTTTTCACAAAAAATGTGGCGTTTTTGAAGCGTGCAAAAAAGTCACAGACTTTTTTAACACGCTGAAAAAATAGCACCCCATCGGGGTGCTATTTTTTTGATTTTATTACTCTTCCCAGTTGTGCCACACGTTCTGGACGTCTTCATTATCCTCGAACATGTCGAGCATTTTCTGCATGTTCTTGATATCGTCCTCATTGGTGAGCTTTATGTAGCCGTTCTGGGGCAGCATTTCGACCTGAGCCGAGAGAAGCTTGTAGCCTGCTGCACTGATCTTCTCGGCAACGGGGGAAACATCGTCGGGAGCGGTGTAGACAACGAAGGTCTCGCCGTCGGGCTCGAAATCGTCAGCGCCGGCATCGAGAACTTCCATCATCACTTCGTCCTCGTCAAGCTCTTCGTCCTCGTTGTCGATGACGATGACGCCCTTCTTATCGAACGACCAGGAAACGCAGTTTGCAGCGCCCATGTTTCCGCCGTACTTGTCGAAGTAGTGGCGGATCTCGCCGGCTGTGCGGTTGCGGTTATCGGTCATGGTTTCGACAATGACTGCAACGCCGGAGGGGCCGTAGCCTTCATAGACGATCTTCTCGTAGTTATCGGTGTTGCCTGCGCCCAGCGCCTTGTCGATCGTGCGCTTTATGTTATCGTTGGGCATGTTCGCAGCCTTTGCCTTGGTGATGACCGCAGCCAGACGCGAGTTGTTGTTGGGATCGCCGCTGCCGCCCTCTTTAACGGCAACGATCATTTCACGGGCGATCTTTGTGAAAGCCTGCGCACGCTTTGCGTCGGCTGCGCCCTTAGTTTTCTGTATATTATGCCATTTGGAATGTCCGGACATATAAAACAGCTCCTCTAATAGTATTATTGCGAATTAACGGCAATTATTTTACCACAATTCCTTGCCCATTACAAGGGTAAATTACCTGATTTCGCGGCACTCGAGATAATAGCGCTTATCGTTGCCGTGGCCGATGGAAAAGCTTTTCTTTGGGAACGGACCGCTTTTCATGACGGATGAAAACAGCTCCGATTTTTCCATGCGCGGCAGGAGAATGCCTGCGCAGCCGAAGCGCTGCGACATTTCAACGCACTCGCAGTCGCCGTGGATATAGTCGATATATCCGCCGTGACGCTCTGTGTATGCCTTGCAGAAGTCCTCGCATTTTCCGATAAGCTCGCCGATCGTAAGGCCGGATATATTAAGCCGCTCGATGCCCTCGCCGGTGACAAGATCAATGCTCCGGCCTTCGCCGATGTTGTCGGCAAAAAAGGCCTTTGCCTCGGCAAAAAACATTTCGGCTTCCGTATCGAATATAACCTTGTGTATCGGTTCGAAGGTTATGGCGTCATCGTGGATGTTAACAAGCTCGGCAAGTGCATAGCGCGCAGGTGCAGTTTCATATTCAGACTCCGGCAGCGTCTTTTTCACCTCTTCCCAGTGCCGCTTTGCGGCGGCAAGGCTGTGATTTCCGTCGCCCATTGCAAAGACTATCGCGTTATCCGCCGAGCCGTACTTGCGCTGCAAAACGGCTTCGTCGCCGAGCTTTTCGGCAGCCTTTGCAAGCTTTTCGGTGTCGGCTACGAGCCAGCCGGTGATGCTGCCGCCGTCCTGCATCAGCTCAAAGTCATAGACCTTTTCGCCTTTCGTGACGGAGGAAAAGACGATGTTATCCGCATCATCCATGAATATCATGATGTGCGGCATCTCAAGCGGAGCGTTCCGGCGGATGCGGATGCGCGGCGGCAGTCTATCCTCAACGGTGTGCTCTGTTGCGCGTATCGGGCTGTGCGTTCCCTCGGCCCAGTCATAGGCCTCAAGATCGAACATGCCCATTATGCCGCGGCGCACCGCACCGTTTTTTAGCGTGCGCTCAAGGTAAATATAGCTGTCGGGATATGTTTTGAAAACTCCCTCGTCAATATAGCGCTGCATCGTTGCATTTATCTTAACGCTTTCGGCTTCGGGGTCCTTTAGGCCAAGCTCGGCCTCGGGCAGCATCATATGAAGCGTTGACGGTGCGTCGCCGACTATGCTGCGCACCTGCTGCCAGTATTCCGGCTCGGAGGTGAACTGATCGCAGGCAACGACGCTCCAGCGATGCATGTCGCAGTTCGGCAACATTATATCCGCCGGTTTGAATATCTTCATATCACAGCACCTCCAGTGCTATCTGCGTCCAGGTTTCCATGCTGCCGTAATTTTCTTGCAGCTCGGCCTTGGTCATCCACAGTCCCTCAAGCTTTTCGGTCTCCTTGACGGATACCTCGCCATCGACGGGGAGGGTAAAGCATGCGCCGAGATGAACGCTGCCGACGGCGTTCGAGTCGTCGTTTATAAATCCGCAGGGGCTAAGCTCGCCGTGCTTGTCAAGTGCGACCTCCTCATGGATCTCACGCCAAAGGCCGCGCATGAGAAGATCACCCTGCTCGTCAACGGGGTTTATATGTCCGCCGATGCCGATGGAAATTTTCCCGTGCAGGCGCGCCTCGCCACCTTTGCTGAGCCTGCGTGTGACGAAAACCTCATCGCCGCGGCGCAGGATAACATAGGGGATTATCTGCTTATAGTCCGGGCGCTGCTCGGCCTCGTCGCGCGGCATGAACTCGTGCTCGGCTTTTATGATCTCGAAAAGCTCCTGCGCGCACTCTGTTATAAGGCCGTTGCGGCCGGATATGTAACGCTCAATTTTTTTGCGTTCTACAACCAATACCTGTTCCATTATTCTTCCCACTTTGCAGCTCTTTCAACTGCGCGCAGCCACTTTTTGTGCAGCGCGGCAGCTTCGGTGACATCCATCTCGGGCGTAAACACGCGGTCGGATTCGCGAATGCTGGCAATGTCGCCGATGTCCTTCCACACGCCCACTGCAAGACCGGCGAGGAACGCCGCGCCGAATGCCGTGGTCTCGACCATCTTGGGACGGTCAATGGGCTTGCGGAGAATATCCGACTGGAACTGCATCATAAAATTGTTTACCGATGCGCCGCCGTCAACGCGCAGAACGCTCAGCGGCTCGCCGGCGTCCTTCTCCATTGCGTCAAGCAGATCCTTGACTTGATAGGCGATGCCCTCGAGCGCCGCGCGTGCGATGTGCGCTCTTGTTGAGCCGCGAGTCAGACCGACTATCGCGCCGCGCGCGTACATATCCCAGCGCGGTGCGCCGAGACCTGTGAACGCCGAAACGAGATACACTCCGCCGTTATCGGGAACGGAGGTAGCAAGCGTTTCGCACTCGGAGCTTGTGCTCAGAAGTCCGACCTCGTCGCGCAGCCACTGAATGGAGCTGCCGGCATTGAATACGCTGCCCTCAAGCGCGTAGGTGGTTTTGCCGCCGATCGACCACGCAACGCTCGTAACAAGGCCGCTTGCACTGCGAACGGACTGATCGCCGGTGTTGAGGAGAGTAAAGCAGCCTGTTCCGTAGGTGTTCTTTGCCTGCCCCTTTTCTATGCAGCCCTGGCCGATGAGCGCTGCTGCCTGGTCGCCTGCGCTGCCGCAAACGGGAACGCCTGCGAGCATCTCAAGCCCGGTTATTCCGGGCGCGACCTTGCCGTAGATCATCGAGGACGGCACGGGCGTCGGGAGCATCGACATGGGGATGCCGAGCTTTTTGCAAAGTATCTTGTCCCATTTGAGCTCGTTTATGTCAAACAGCATCGTGCGCGAGCAGTTGGAGTAGTCGGAAACATGCGCCTTGCCGCCGGTGAGATTCCAGATCAGCCACGAATCGACGTTGCCGAAAAGCAGCTCGCCGCGCTCGGCGCGCTCGCGCGCACCCTCGACGTTGTCGAGTATCCACTTGATCTTGGTGCCGGAAAAATATGCGTCTATAAGAAGCCCGGTCTTGTCGCGAACATAGTCGCCGATGCCGTCGGCGGCAAGCTTATCGCAGATGGGCGCTGTGCGTCTGCACTGCCAGACGATGGCGTTATACACGGGTTTGCCGGTGTTTTTATCCCAGACTATCGTTGTCTCGCGCTGGTTTGTTATGCCGATTCCGGCTATGTCCGTAGGGGAAAGCTCGCTTTTTTCAAATGCCTCGGCAAGGGCGCGAAACTGCGTTTCCAATATGACCATCGGGTCGTGTTCGACCCAGCCGGGCTTGGGATATATCTGTGGAAAAGGATACTGCGCTATAGTTACAGGCTTACCCTTTGCATCAAAAATTATCGCTCTTGAGCTGGTCGTTCCCTGATCGAGTGCGACAACATAACCGTTCATATGATTACCTCCATACTGATTTTGCTAATTCCGTTGCATTTTGCTGCAAGTATGCTATAATTCATATAATAACATATACGGAGGTCGTTTTCCATGCCTAGTTTCAATGATTTTTATTTTAATTCAAGCACGGGCAAAAACCGCATCCATGTTCGCAGATGTGTTCCCGACGGGCAGGTGCGCGCGGTCGTGCAGATAATGCACGGTATTGCCGAGCACATAAGCCGCTATGATGATTTTATGGCGTTTCTTGCGTCTAACGGTTTCGTTGCCGTCGGCACAGACCATCTCGGCCACGGTCAGAGCATTGAAAAGCCCGAGCAGATGGGCTTTTTCGCCGAGAAAAACGGTTGGGATTATATCATAAAGGATGAGGAGATACTCCGCCTTGCAATGAAGCAGACCTATCAGAACGTTCCGTTTGTCCTGTTCGGACACAGTATGGGCAGCTTCATGGCGCGCACGCACATTATCCGTTATCCCGGCGGTTTTGATGCGGCAATAATAAGCGGCACCGGCAATCAGGGCGCAGCGCTTGTAAACGGCGGCCTTTTTATGGGAAATCTCGTCACGGCTCTCAAGGGCGCGCATCATTACAGCAAGTTCCTCAATAACCTCGCCTTCGGAAGCTATAATAAGATATATGAAAATCCGCGCACCGAGTATGATTGGCTCACGCGTGATACGGAGGTTGTGGATAAATATATTGCCGATCCTCTCTGCGGATTTATCCCCTCGTGCAGCCTGTTCAGGGATATGATGACGGGCGTTAAGTTCATTACAAACGTCAATAATCTCAAGTCAATGAAGAAGGATATGCCCGTTTACTTTATGTCCGGCGATAAGGACCCCGTCGGCGAATGCGGCAAGGGCGTTAAGCTTGCGTACGAAAACTTCAAAAAGGCCGGCATGAAGGATGTCTCCATAAAACTATATAAGGACGGCCGCCACGAAATGCTCAACGAGATAAACAAGGCTGAGGTCTATGCCGATATCCTCGCTTGGATAAACAGCAGGATCTGATCTTAAATATTCAGACACCGCACGGAAAACCGTGCGGTGTCTTTTTACTTTCTGCGCCTGTTTCTGCGCCTGTTTCTGCGCTTTCTGAGCTTCCTCGGGTCGGGGATGAGCACGCCCACGGCAATGTAGCCGATAACAAACAGCAGTATGACTGATATAACAAGAACAACACTTTCAATGTCCATAACGGCACCTCATCTCTTGGTCCAAAGCTGCGGAGACAGCAGCAGAAACAGGGGGTATATCTCAAGCCTGCCGAGCAGCATGGCAAATGACAAAACAAGCTTTGAAAACTCCGAATAACCGGCAAAGCTCAAGCTCGGGCCGACTTGCCCGAAGCCGGGGCCGATGTTGTTCACGCAGCTCACGGTAGCCGAGAAATTGGTCTCTATCCCGAACGGCTCAAAGCTTATGAGCAAAAATACGGCTCCTATGACCGCAATATACAGCGCAAAGTAAGAAAGTATCTGCCTTTCGCCCTGCGCGTCAACGCGCCGGCCGTTTAAAATAACAGAGCTTACCTCGCGCGGACGCAGAGCACGGCGCAGGTCGTTGCGCGCTATCTGCGCAAGCACTGTAACGCGGCTCATTTTAATACCGCCTGCCGTTGAACCCATGCAGCCGCCAAAGAACATGAGAATGAGCAAAACGGCCTTGGCAAGACTCGGCCAGGCATCAAAATCCGCGGTGGCGTAGCCTGTCGTCGTGACGATGGAGGATACCTGAAATGCGGAAAGCCTCACCGCATCGGCAATGCTGCCGTACAGCGGCATGATGCTCAGCGCGATGATTATCATTGCCGCAAGGCTTATGCCCAGATAGCATTTAAGCTCGTTTGACTTGAGCACCTCGCGCCATCTTTTGATAAGCAGCAGATAGTACATGTTAAAGCTCACGCCGAACAGCAGCATAAACACGGTTATCACCCATTGGCAGAAGTGCGAGTATGACGCGATACTGTCGGCCTTGATCCCAAATCCGCCGGTGCCGGCCGTGCCGAGCGCGTGAACGATGCTGTCAAACAGCGGCATGCCGCCGCATAAAAGGAGCACCGCTTCGAGCACGGTGAGGGCAAGATATATGTAATACAGGATCTTTGCCGTTCCGCTTGCCCGGGGGGTGAGCTTATCCACGTTGTGCCCCGGCATCTCAGCGCGGAGAATGTTCACCGAGCGCTCAGGCGTTTTTTCCATTACGGCCATTATGAACACAAGCACGCCCATGCCGCCGACCCAGTGCGTGAAGCTGCGCCAGAATAACAGACCGTGGCCGAGCGCTTCAACATCCGTGAGGATCGATGCGCCCGTTGTCGTAAAGCCGGAAACGGTTTCAAAAAACGCATCTATAAACGACGGTATACTGCCGCTTATGACAAACGGCAATGCGCCGAACAGCGATATTCCTATCCATGACAGAGCCACTATCGCAAGCCCGTCGCGAGTGTACAGGTTCTTGCTCTCGCTGCGGCAGAAACGTTTGAGCGCCGCTCCTGTAGCGGCGGAGGAAGCGGCAGATATCGCAAATGCAAGTGCGCAGCTTTCGCCGTAGATCAGCGAAACGGCAAGCGGAAGCAGCATAAGCGCGGCCTCGAGAAGAAGCACTCTGCCGACTGTATGAAAAACAAGCTTTATCTTCATTTTGCTATCACATCCGAAAGATCGTACAGCTTTCTGCCGGCAGCAATTATTATCACGCGGTCGTCGGGCAATATAACGTCGTCACCGCAGGGGATGATGTTCTTGCCGCCGCGGATTATTCCGGCCAACAGAATGTCGGGCTTGAGGTCAAGCTGCTTTACGGGAATGCCCGTGTAGCCGAAATCGGGAGAAACGATAAATTCAAGCGCCTCGACCTTGCCGTTCATGAGGCTGTAAAGCGTTTCTACTCTGCTGCCCATGGAGTTTTGCAGCGCACGGGCGTATCTAAGCAGAACGTCGGCAGTTATGTGCTTTGGCGATACGGTGCACTCAACGCCCAGATGCTCCGAAAGCTCGTGGTATGCGTCCTGGTTGAGCTTGGCGATAACCTTCGGCACGCCGCGGTCGAGCGCGTAGTACGAAAGCAGCAGGTTTTCCTCGTCCATTCCCGTGAGCGCAACGAACGCATCGGCACCGTCCAGCCCCTCCTCGTCGAGAAGATCGTGCTGCGAACCGTCGCCGTGAATGACCACGGCGCTGCCGCCGAGCGCGGCGGATATATCGTCGCAGCGCTTTGCGTCCTTTTCAATTATTTTTACGCCGTTTCCGCTGCGGATAAGCTCATCGCTCAAGTATTCCGCTATGCGGCTTGCACCGAGCAGCATCACGTGCTTTGTGCGCTTTTGCAGTATGCCCATGTTGCCGAGCAGCTTCTGCATATCCTCGGGCGCGGCTATAAGGCCGAGCTTATCTCCTGCACGCAGCACAAAGCTTCCGCGTGGGATGTGTGCGGTTTTGTCGCGCAGCACGGCGCACACGAGAAACGATGCGCCGCTTTTTGCTCTCAGCGCCGAAAGCTCAACTCCATCGAGCGCAGAGCCGGGCTTTACGCTCATTTCGGCCATCTCAAAGCGGCTTCTTGTAAAGCTCTCTGATTTTACGGCCGAGGGAAACTTCAGAATATTGTATATGGCCTTTGCCGTGAGCCTTTCGGGGTTGATGACCATCGAAAGCTCAAGCTGATTTTTGATAAAGTTAAGATTTTCACTGGTGTATTCGCTGCCGCGTATGCGCGCAACGGTGTGCTTTGCACCCATTCGCTTTGCAAGAAAGCAGCTTAGCATGTTTATCTCGTCCGAGCCAGTTGCCGCGATGAAAAGCTCGGCGCTGTCGGCTCCTGCGTCCGACAGAGTTTTGAAATGCGTGCCGGCAGCGCATATGCCCATGACATCGTAGTTTGTGCTGACGCTGTCTATGACCTCACGGTTGGAGTCAACAACAACGATCTCATGTCCCTCGCTTATAAGGCTTTGCAGAATGCTTTGGCCAATTTTACCGCAGCCGACTATAATGATTTTCATAAATCGCGCCTCGTTTGATCTTTTTGTGATTAGACTATAGCATTGTGATTAAACTATAGCACCGGCGGCATTATAATGGGATTAGAGGATCGCCCAAAACATTAAAGTTTCATTAAAACACAGAGTAAAAATGGGAAAACGGTTTTCTGGCGCCGCTTTATATGCTATAATTGCGGCAGAAATGAGGTGGAAGAATGCAGCGCGAGGAAAAAATACTTGTGTGCCTGTCCGGCTCGCCGACAAATGCGCGTGTCGTCAGAGCGGCAGCCAAAATAGCCGAGGCATTCCACGGAACGCTCACGGCGCTTTTTGTTGAGCCTGCAAATTATGCTGCCGAGCCTGACAGCCGCCTTGCGGAGAATATCCGGCTTGCAAAGCAGCTCGGAGCACAGATCAGAACGCTTTACGGAGATGATGCCGCGGCAGTCATAGCCGAGTATGCGCGCGTTTCCGGTTCGACAAAGATAGTGATAGGACGAAGCCCCGGCAAGCGCGGCATTTTTTCAAAAAAGAGCATAGTCGATCGCTTGGGTGAGCTTGCGTCCGATATAGACATATATATAATCCCAGACAAAAGCGAGACCTCGGATACGCCGCGCGGCTCGGCACGCAGTCAGGAGCGGCTCAGTCTTCGCGATGCGCTTATAACCGCCGTTCTGTTCGCTTTCTGCACCGGCATAGGCTACCTTTTCTACGACCTCGGCTTTTCTACGGCAAATGTTATAGTAATTTATATAATCGGCGTTCTCGGCATTGCCATGCTCACCGCCGGGCGCAGCTACAGTCTTGCAGCGTCCATACTCTCGGTTCTGATATTCAACTTCTTTTTCACGGAGCCTTATTTTTCGCTGTTTTCCGACCCGAGCCACATTATGACGTTCATCGTCATGTTTGCAGCGGCGTTTTTCATATCGTCGATAACGGCGAGAATAAAGCGCCAAACGCATCAGACGGCGCTGAGAGTGTACAGAACCGAAATACTTCTCGAAACAAGCCAGAAGCTTCAGCAGGCGATAGGTACAGAGCAAATACTTACCGTGACTGCCGGGCAGCTTGTCAAGCTGCTTGAGTGCAGCGTTCTGATATACCCCGTTAAAAACGGCGATTTGAGCGAGCCGATGCTGTTTCCCGTGAACGAAAACGCCGGCTTTGACGATTATCTTACGCAGTATGATCGCGACAGCGCACGGTGGGTGTTAGAGAACGACCGCCGCGCCGGAAACGGAACGGATACGCGGCAGAAATCAAACGGAATTTACATGGCCATCCACGCAAACGGCAGAGTGTTTGCCGTTGCAGGCGTAGCCATGAAAGCTACCCCGATGCTTGAAAGCTTTGAAAAGACCCTGACAGTTGCGATACTTGACGAGTGCGGCCTTGTGCTTGAAAATGAGTATAACCGCATCGAAAAGCGCAGGATCGAAGAAAAGGCAAGAGCCGAGGAGCTGCGGTCAAACCTTCTGCGCGCCATATCTCACGATCTGCGTACGCCGCTGACGAATATATCCGGCACCGCGGCGCTGCTAATGGAAAACGAGCTTCCCGAGGAAAAGCGCAGACAGATGTATGTTTCGGTGTACGACGATGCGCACTGGCTCATAGACCTTGTTGAAAACCTTCTTTCTATAACGCGCATGGAGGGCGGCAGCAGAATTGAAAACATGCAGCCGGAGCTTCTGGACGATATCTTCCGCGAGGCCGTTTCGCATTCGGACAGGCTGCTGTCGGAGCATGAGCTGGAAGTTAAGCTTGATGATGAGCTGCTCATGGCATATATGGACGCAAGGCTCATAGTGCAGGTTGTAATTAACCTTATTAACAATGCCGTGAAATACACGCCTCGAGGCTCGCATATCTGCCTTGAAGCGTCGGCACGGGATGACAGAGTGCTTATAAGCGTTACCGATGACGGAAACGGCATAAGCGACGAGGCAAAAGAAAAGATATTTGATATGTTTTACACCGGAAACAAAGCAAGCAGCGACGCAAGACGCGGCCTCGGCCTCGGGCTTGCGCTGTGCAAAAGCATTGTTGAAGCGCACGGCGGCAGCATAGAGGCTTCAGATAACACGCCGCACGGCGCGGTGTTTACATTCGATTTGAAAAGGGCGGAGGTGCAGCCTGATGAATAAACCGCAGATACTTATAGTTGAGGATGATAATGCCGTTGCAAATCTTATCTCGGCAACGCTTGAAACGCAGGACTACGCCTATAAGCGCGCAGCTACCGGAGCGGGTGCCGTTATGGAGGCATTATCGTGCAAGCCGGATGTTGTTCTGCTTGACCTCGGTCTGCCGGATATGGACGGAGTTGAGATAATAAAAAAGATCCGTTCGTGGAGCAATATGCCGATCATTGTGGTCTCGGCGCGCAGCGAGGATTTTGACAAGGTCTCGGCGCTCGACGCCGGAGCGGACGATTATCTGACAAAGCCGTTTTCCGTTGATGAGCTGCTTGCGCGCCTGCGCGTTGCACTCAGACGTGTCAGATACGACGGTGACAGGATCGGCGAGGAATCCAGCACATACGAAAACGGCGATATGCGTATCGACTATTCGGCCGGCTGCGTGTATATATCCGACGTCGAAATACACCTCACTCCGATAGAGTACAAGCTCCTGTGCCTTCTCGCGAAAAACACCGGCAAGGTGCTCACGCACAATTACATTTTAAAAGAGGTATGGGGAAGCCCAACCGCGTCTGACGTATCGTCGCTTCGCGTTTATATGGCAACACTGCGCCGAAAGCTGGAAAAAAACTCAAACGGCGTTCAGTATATCCAGACTCACGTCGGCATCGGATACAGAATGCTCAGAATAACGAACAAATAACTTGAAAGTGTATGCCATTGAGCACAACTATTAACAGAATTTTCGTGAAATATTGCTCTTTGCGGTGCTAAACTATACACAATATATATTTTGATGGGAGTAAGGCGTATGAACGAAGTTAAATCCCCAAAAAAGCCGATGATGTATTACTATACGATAGCGCTCATCCTTTTGCTTGTGTTCAATTTTGTCGCAATGCCGTGGATAAGTGAGCATCAGATCAAGGAAGTTGACTACAACACTTTTATCAATATGGTAGATAACGGCGAGGTCAGTGCAGTTGAGATCCAAGAGCAGAACAACCGCATTCTTTTCCAGGGAAATGACAACAGCAAGATTTATAAAACCGCCATGCTGCCGGATAACGATCTTGTTTCGCATCTGCTTGAGGCCAATGTTTCCACCACCGGCGAGGAGATCGAGCAGACCTCGGCATTGGTGAGCATCCTTGCGTGGGTTCTGCCTATAATCCTGTTTATTGCGATCGGCCAGTTCATGTCGCGCAAGATGATGGAGAAGATGGGCGGCGGAAACTCCATGATGTTCAACATGGGCAAGTCCAATGCAAGAGTATACGTTAAATCCGCCGAGGGCATTAAATTTGCAGACGTGGCAGGCGAGGATGAGGCAAAGGAAAACCTCTCCGAGATAGTCGATTATCTGCACGATCCCGGCAAATATCGCGAGATCGGCGCGTCAATGCCCAAGGGCATACTGCTTGTCGGCCCTCCGGGAACCGGCAAGACCATGCTCGCTAAGGCCGTAGCCGGCGAAGCGGATGTTCCGTTTTTCTCGATGTCCGGCTCCGAGTTTGTCGAGATGTTCGTCGGCATGGGTGCGAGCAAGGTGCGCGATCTGTTCAAGCAGGCAAAGGAAAAAGCACCCTGTATAGTTTTCATCGACGAGATCGACGCTATCGGCAAGAAGCGTGACGGTCAGCTTGGCGGAAACGATGAGCGCGAGCAGACGCTTAATCAGCTTCTCACCGAGATGGATGGCTTTGAGGGCAATAACGGCGTAATAATCCTTGCCGCAACAAACCGCCCCGAATCGCTCGACCCGGCGCTTACGCGCCCAGGCCGCTTTGACCGCCGCGTTCCGGTTGAGCTTCCCGACCTCAAGGGCAGGGAGGAGATCCTCAAGGTCCACGCCAAGAAGATAAAGATAGCCGAGGATGTTGATTTTAATAAGATCGCGCGCATGGCCTCCGGCGCCTCCGGCGCAGAGCTTGCAAACATCGTTAATGAAGCGGCCCTGCGTGCCGTGCGTGACGGACGGCGCTTTGCAAGTCAGGCCGATCTTGAAGAGAGCATCGAGGTCGTCATAGCAGGCTACCAGAAGAAAAACGCCATCATGACCGATCATGAAAAGCACATAGTTGCATATCACGAGATAGGTCATGCTCTTGTCGCCGCAAAGCAGACTAATTCCGCGCCCGTGCAGAAGATCACGATCGTTCCGCGCACCTCCGGCGCGCTGGGCTACACCATGCAGGTCGAAGAGGGCAACCACTATCTCATGAGCAAGGCTGAGATAGAAAACAAAATAGCTACCTTCACAGGTGGCCGTGCAGCCGAGGAGGTCGTGTTCGGCTCAGTAACGACGGGCGCATCCAACGATATCGAGCAGGCGACAAAGCTTGCCCGTGCGATGATAACGCGCTACGGCATGAGCGAGGATTTTGACATGGTCGCAATGGAAACGGTAAATAACCAGTATCTCGGCGGCGATACGTCTCTTGCGTGCTCTGCCGATACTCAGGCCGAGATCGACCGTCAGGTGGTCGCGCTTATAAAAAAGCAGCACGATAAGGCGATAAAGATACTCACCGATAACCGCGATAAGCTCGATGAGCTTGCACGGTTCCTGTATGAAAAGGAAACCATAACAGGCGAGGAATTTATGGACATATTAAATAAGTAAACAGCGCGTGAAAACGTAAGAAGCCGGGAAGTCCCGACTCCTTGCGTTTTCACCGTTTTTTCGGCTTTCGATGCGGATGCAAGGCAAATGCAGACTGTCAAAGTAATACGCAGAGGGAAACCGACAATCACACAGAAATTGTGCAATTATTAAAAAATGCTGAAAAATGCGCAAAAACACGTTGCATTTCGCGTTAATTTGTTGTTAAATAATAATGTTATAAAATAGTTTGACTTGTTGCTCTAATGAGGAAGGCGTATGAACCTTACAGACATTTTATCGGTGCTCGGCGGTGCCGTGCTCGGCGCTGCGGTGGCGTATATCAACATGCGCATAAGCAAAGCGAACATGAACGCGTCAAATATGGCTGCCGTCATGGGCGTTAATATGCTGCGGCTGCTGCTTGACGCGGCTGCTCTTGCCGTTTGCTTCTTTGTTTGCAGGGCGTATGATCTTCCGATGATGGCAACCCTCATTGCGGCGGCCGTCGGTCTGTCCGGCGGCGGAATGCTGTTTTTGAAGATGATGGTCAACAAAACTCAGCCGCAAAGTAAAGATACGGCGGACGGAGGTGAAAAATAATTGAAAGAATTCTTTGAAAACTTTTTGATGCCGACCAAGACTATCTATTCTATGTGGGTGATAATGGCGGTCATTTTGCTGTTTAGCATAATAGCGACGCGCAAGATGAAAGACGTGCCCGGCCCGCTGCAAAACATTGCGGAAATGGCTGTGGGCGGACTTTTGAACTTCTTTGCCGGAGTCCTGGGAGAGAAGAAGGCGCGGCACTATTTCCCGATGCTGGCGTCGTTCTTCATCCTGATCATCGTCTGCAACTATTCGGGACTTATTCCCGGATCGGGAGATCTGTTCACGGTGCCGACCTCGGTGCTGACGGTAACGGCGGCGCTGTCAACGATATCGTTTGTCGCTATCCAGTCCTCGGGCATAAAAAAGCACGGCCTTGGCAAATACCTCGGCACGTTCTTTAAGCCCTTTGCGTTCCTGTTCCCGATCCTGATCCTCGAACAGTTTACGCGACCGCTTTCTATGGCATTGCGACTTTACGGCAATATTTACGGCGAAGAGCTTGCAGCTGAAACGCTGTTTGAACTGTTCCCCGTAGGTTTGCCTATAGTCATGCATATACTGAGTCTTCTGTTCTGCTTCATTCAGGCAATGGTATTTACCATGCTGCTTGCCGTCTTTATCAATGAAGCCACCGAGGACGAAGAATAAACAAGTAAACACATACACAATTATAGGAGGAAACACAAATGTCAATAGCACAGGGTCTTATCGCAATAGGCGTTGCACTGGCCATCGGCCTGAGCACGATCGGCGTCGGTATCGGCCAGGGTCTTGCAGCCTCGAAGGCGCTTGAGGGTATGGCACGTCAGCCGGATATGAAAGGTCAGCTTCAGTCTGTCATGATCCTTGCAATGGGCTTTATGGAAGCGCTGGCCATCTATGGTCTGGTCATCGCATTCATGCTTATTGCCAAGATGTAAGAATAGAAATAGCATCTTGAAAGGGGGAGACCAGATTGATTTTAGACATAGTTGGACTGCAGATCAGCGTACCTGAGTTCATACTTACTATTATCAGCTTCTTCCTGTTTATGTTCCTGTTGAACAAATTCCTTTTCAAGCCCGTTCTTAGCTTTATGGACGCGCGCAAGGCACGCATTGACGAAGGCCTTGCCGAGGGAAAGAAGGCCGAGACCGCACTTGAAGAGAACAAGGCACAGCTTGCACAGGAGCTTGCTCAGACCGGCGCTGATGCACGCGGCGTTATAAACGCGGCGCGCAGCGATGCCGAAAAGGCAAAGGGCGAGGTGCTCAACGCCGCCCATGCCGAGGCCGAGCAGCTTCATAAAAACGTCCGTGAGCGAGTGAAAAACGAGGAAAAGGCCGCCGTCGGCGAAATTGACGGCAGTATGCCCGAGCTTGTCGCTCTGTTGTCCGACCGTCTTGTCGGCGGCGCAGAGGATAACAAGGCGCTCATCGACGATTGTGTCAGCAAAACCAAGGAATGATCCCGATGTATAACAGGAATTACGGGAAAGGAGGGATAGTTCTCAAGTGGATATCATATGGAAAATAGTTAACTTTATCATACTGTTCGGCGCTCTGTATTTCATCTGCCGCAAGATGAATCTTTTCGACAAGATGTTCGGCAGCCGCAGACGCGGCATAGGCGAGGAGATCGAAAACTCCGAAAAGGCAAAGGCGCAGGCCAAAGCCCTCGGAGAGGATATCGAAAAAGCCAGAGCCGAAAACGAAGAGCGCAAGCAGCAGCTTCTCAATGACGCCGAGGCTCAGGCTAAGGCCGACGGAGCGGCGATAGCGGCTGCCGGCGAGCAGGAGGCAAAAAGCCTTATCGAGAATGCCGAAAAGAGCGAAGGCCAGCTTATGGCTCAGATGCGCGACAGAGTGTCGTCCGACGCTGTGCGCCGCGTGGCTGAGATAACCGCAGAGGTACTTCGCAACGGCAGTTTTGAGGACTCCAAGCAGGCGCTGAATGATAAGTTTATCGAACAAATTAAAGAATTGGTATCGGCAATGCCGAGTGACATTTTGAACATGAACGAACTTAAAAAACTTGACATTTCAATAAAGAGCGCGCAGCCGCTGAGCGACGAGGAAATGAAGAAGCTCACGCAGATAATATGCGAGACCTTTATCTCATGCCACAATGAGGTCGATTCCGATGTTATAGGCGGCGTGCGTATGCAGGTGGGCGATACAGTTTATGACGGAACGCTTGCCCACACGCTCGACAGGCTCAGCCAGGATGTTGAAGACAACACCCGCCAGAGCGACAGTCAGATGAGATCTATCGCCGACGGAATCAAGCAGCAGCTTGAGAAGGTCAACGGCGATATAGACGTATTCCAGACCGGCGAGGTTCTCACCCTCGGCGACGGTATCTGCCGCGTATCCGGCCTTGCCGACGTTATGGCAGGCGAGATGCTCGAGTTCCCCGGCGGACTCAAGGGCATGGTGCAGGATTTGGACAAGAACAATGTCGGCGTTGTTCTGCTCGGACCGTTCGGCCATCTTCAGGAGGGCGACAGTGTCCGCCGTACAGGCAGGATCGTCGAGGTCCCCGTCGGCGATGCGCTTATAGGCCGCGTTGTTGACGCAATGGGCAGCCCCATCGACGGCAAAGGCCCCATCAAGACCGACTCTTTCCGCCCGGTCGAAAGCCCGGCTCCGAGCGTGCTTTCAAGAGAGCCCGTTTCCGTGCCTCTGCAGACCGGCCTGAAGGCTATAGATGCGCTTGTTCCTATCGGCCGCGGCCAGCGTGAGCTTATCATCGGCGACCGCCAGACAGGTAAGACCGCGATCGCGCTTGATGCTATCATCAACCAGAAGGGCAAGGATGTCATCTGCATCTACGTTGCCATCGGCCAGAAGGAATCCACCGTATCGAGCGTTGTCGAAAAGCTGCGCAGCCACGGCGCGATGGATTACACGATCGTCGTTGCCGCAACGGCATCTGAGCCGGCTCCCATGCTTTATATCGCGCCTTACGCAGGCGCTGCAATGGGCGAATACTTCATGTACAACGGCAAGGACGTTCTCATAATATACGATGACCTGAGCAAGCAGGCCACCGCTTATCGTGAAATTTCACTGCTGCTTCAGAGACCGCCCGGACGCGAAGCATACCCCGGCGATGTTTTCTACCTGCACTCCAGACTGCTTGAAAGAGCAGCTCGACTCAACGCAGAATCCGGCGGCGGCAGCATGACTGCTCTGCCGATCATCGAAACGCAGGCAGGCGATATCTCCGCTTATATCCCGACAAACGTCATTTCCATCACCGACGGTCAGATCTTCCTTGAGAGTGATCTGTTCCACTCCGGCGTTCGCCCGGCAATAAACGTCGGTCTTTCGGTATCCCGTGTCGGCGGTGCCGCTCAGCTCGGCGCAATGAAGCAGGTCGCAGGCCGTCTGCGTGTTGACCTTGCTCAGTATCGCGAGCTTGCATCGTTTGCACAGTTCGGATCGGATCTGGATAAGTCCACTCGCGATACGCTGCATCGCGGCGCTCGCATGACCGAGGTCCTCAAGCAGGGACAGTATGTGCCTATGAGCGCTGCCGATCAGGTAATTGCGATCTTCGCAGTTTCCGAGGGCTATGCCGACGACCTCGAGCTTTCGGATGTTGCACGTTTCGAGTCTGAGCTTATTGATTATGTAAACCGCAGTTACCCTGAATTTCAGGGCGAAGTGCTCAGCGGCAAGAAGCTGAGTGCAGATCAGCAGGCTAAGCTTAAAGAATGTATCGTAAATTTCAAGAAAACTTTCTGAGAAGCAGAGAAGGGAGGGGCATAAATGGCTAATATGCGCGCCATACGCACGCGAATCAAAAGCGTGAAGAATACTGAGCAGATAACCAAGGCCATGAAAATGGTTGCGGTCTCAAAGCTGCGCAGAACTCAGAGCAGCATGCAGGCCATGCGCCCCTTCTCCGAAAAGAGTCAGGAAGTCATGGACACATTGCTGTCGGCCTCGTCGGGGCTTGATAACCGCTTCATAAAGCCTCATAAAGAGGTCAAAAAGGTCTGCTATGTCCTGTTTTTGGGCAACCGCGGCCTTTGCGGAGCGTATAACAGCTCGATACTGCACTATGCAAATTCGGTCATCAAGCAGGGCGGCAAGGACTACGGTCTTGTTGTCTGCGGCCGCTGGGGCAAGGATGTTCTTGCAAACAGCAGGCTCAACGTAATAAAGACCTTTGCAGAGCTGAGCGATACGCCGAATATTGATGAGGCGCTTGAGGTAGCCGATTACCTCAAGGGGCTGTTCACAAGCGGCGAATATGACGAGGTCCACCTTATCTATCAGCACTATGTAACGGCTCTGCGTCAGGACGCTACCTGCGTGCAGTATCTTCCTGCCGCGCCGGAGAAGAGCGAAAATCAGGGTCACGGCCGAATATTCATCTTCGAGCCGGACACGAACAGCGTTCTTGAAAGCGTAATGCAGCTTTATCTTAACAACAAGATAATGAGCGTTCTGCTCGACTCCAAGTGCGGTGAGCACTCGGCGCGCATGACCGCAATGACCGCCGCTGCCGACAGCACCAAGAGCCTCATTTCCGAGCTTGATCTCAAGCTCAACCGCGCGCGCCAGGCCGCGATCACGACCGAGATATCCGAGATCGTCGGCGGTGCATCCGCGCTTAAAAAGAAAAAGTAATCATCCCTTTAAAACCCCTTAAACAGGAGGTATGTCAATGGAAAACGGAATAATCAGAAGGGTCATAGGCCCTGTTGTTGACGTCCAGTTTCCCTCCGGTAAACTGCCGGATATTTATAATGCGATCGAGGTAAAGCTCGAGGACAAGAAGATCGTCATGGAGGCTGTGCAGCACATCGGCGATAACAGCGTAAGATGCATCTCGCTGTTTTCCACCGACGGACTGTCTCGCGGCTGCCCGGCGGTCGATACGGGAGCACCCATTAAAATGCCGGTCGGTGAAGCGACGCTCGGCCGCATGTTCAATGTCGTCGGCGAGCCTATCGACGGCAAGGGCGCAGTAAACGCCGAAGAGTATATGCCAATTCACAGGCAGGCGCCTGCGTTTACGGATATTGCTCCGTCTACCGAAATACTCGAAACCGGCATCAAGGTCGTTGACCTGCTTGCACCTTACTCCAAGGGCGGCAAGATCGGCCTGTTCGGCGGTGCAGGCGTCGGTAAGACCGTGCTTATCATGGAGCTTATCCGCAACGTAGCTTACGAGCACGGCGGCTACTCCGTGTTTGCAGGCGTCGGCGAGCGCAGCCGTGAGGGCAATGACCTCTGGCATGAAATGACCGAGTCCGGCGTTATCAACAAAACGGCGCTCGTATTCGGCCAGATGAATGAGCCGCCCGGAGCGCGTCTGCGTGTTCCTCTGTCGGGCCTTACCATTGCGGAAAACTTCCGTGATGAGTCCGGCCAGGACGTGCTGCTGTTTATCGACAACATATTCAGATTCACTCAGGCAGGCTCAGAGGTTTCGGCGCTGCTCGGACGTATGCCCTCGGCCGTCGGCTATCAGCCGACTCTGGCGACCGAAATGGGCTCGCTGCAGGAGCGTATAACCTCCACGCGCAACGGCTCTGTAACCTCGGTTCAGGCGATCTACGTTCCTGCCGATGACCTTACCGACCCTGCTCCGGCAACGGCGTTTGCTCACCTTGACGCAACCACCGTTCTGTCGCGAAGCATCTCCGAGCTTGGTATTTACCCGGCTGTCGATCCGCTCGAATCCACATCGCGTATCCTTGATCCGAACATCCTCGGCAAGGAGCATTACGAAACTGCGCGCGCGGTTCAGGCTGTGCTCCAGAAGTACAAGGAGCTGCAGGATATCATTGCAGTTCTCGGTATGGATGAGCTGAGCGTTGAGGATAAGGCCACCGTCAGCCGCGCAAGAAGGATCCAGCGCTTCCTTTCGCAGCCGTTCCACGTTGCCGAAAACTTCACCGGCGTAAAGGGCGCATATGTCAAGATGGAGGACACCATCCGCGGATTCCAGGCTATCTTGGGCGGCGAGTGCGACGATCTGCCCGAGCAGGCGTTCCTCATGTGCGGAACTATCGACGAAGTGCTCGCAAAGCGCGATCAGTTCAGGTAAAGTGCCATGGCAGATAAGATCCATTTTCAGATCGCAACGGCAGACGGTGTGGTCTGCGATTCGATGGCAAGCTATGCGCTCATACCGCTTTCCGACGGCGACGTCGGCGTGCTTTCCGACCATGCTCCAATGATCGGGGCGCTCAAGGAGGGCGTTGTCAGATATGTCTGCGAGGGTGAGGATCATTTTGCCGCAATAAGCGGCGGTGTTCTCAGCGTCGTCGATAATGAGGTCATCCTGCTTGCGCGCACGGCTGAGAGAGCAGAGAGCATTGACCTTGCCCGTGCTCAGGCTTCCGAGCGCAGAGCGCGTCAGCGCATTGAAGCACATGCCGCGAACACTGATATGAAGCGAGCCGAGCTTTCGCTCCAGCGCGCCATAGCCCGTGAAAAAGCATATACTATGCTTCATAAATAATTTAAAGCCACGGCGCACAGCCGTGGCTTTTGCATATCAAAAAGTACGCTCCGAGGGAGCGTGCTTTAGTTTTATTCGGTTCGCAGAGCGACGACGGGATCCTTGTTTGCCGCAACGCGCGAGGGGATAAGTCCGGCAACGACCGTCAGCAGCATGCTGATGGCAATAAGCGCTATGGCCGCAAGCGGCGGAAGTACGGCGTTTATCGAGTAAATGCCGGTAAGGTGGTGGACAACGGCGTTTATCGGGATGCACAGCAGTATCGTTGCCAGAATGCCGATAAGTCCGGCGCCGAAGCCGACTATAACGGTCTCGGCGTTAAACACGCTCGAGATATCCTTCTTAGAAGCGCCGATAGCGCGCAGAATGCCGATCTCCTTCGTACGCTCGAGAACGCTGATATAGGTGATAATACCTATCATTATGCTCGAAACAACGAGGCTTATTGCGACAAATGCGATGAGAACATAGGATATGACATCGATTATCGTAGTGACGGAGCTCATAATAAGCGCAACATAGTCTGTGTAGTTTATCTGATCCTCGGGATCGACTGTGGAGTTATAATCCTCTATAACCTCCGCGACGGCATCCTTTGCGGCGAATGTTGCAACATAGATGTTGACACCGGAGGGCGAGTCGAGATCAACATAGCCCAGCGTGCGCAGATTCTTCTCATAGCTTGAATCGGAGAAGGTCTCCGGCATCAGCTCGTCGTAAATAAGCCTGTAGCCTGCGTCGGTGAGATAGCAGTTGTCAAACGCCTCGGCGAGGGAAGCTGTGGAAAGCTGACTCATCTGCTTTTTCACCTCGTCGGCATAGGCGTTTTTTATCTGCTCGGTCATCATTTCGCGCATGTAGCTAAACAGCGTGTCGTCATCCATTGCCGAAAGCATGTCGGCGTATTCTGGATAGCTTTCAACGACCTGCTTTTCGATATCCTCGCGCGATACGCCGTCAAGCTTTTCATCTATCATGGAGTTTACATACGAGTCCGGAGCAAGCGACATATATGCTACATAAAGCTCGGCTTTCTTCGCCTGATCTATGCCGGCGCAGTAATCCTCAACGGCCTTTTTGATATCGTCAGAGGATAGCGCCTTGTCGTTTTCTTTAAACGGCAGCCCGGTGAACACGTCGTGCTGAGCATCGTCAAGCTGCTGCTTGACAAGCTCCTTCTGCGCCGTCTGCTCGACAACGTATTTTGTCAGCGCGTTTGTATAGCCTATCGCACCGTTCATCATGCCGGTGACGGCATCCGCGCTCTGGCGAACTACGCCTACTATTTTAAGCTCAATCCCGTTGGCGTACAGTGTTTTAAGGCCAAGCTCATCGCTGCTGATATCCTTATATTTGCCCGTTTCGGGGTCCTTCTGCCAGCAGTCGGCAGGGAGGATGAGGCTGAATGTCTTTTTGCAGACGTCGGCATAGCTCCAGCTTTCGAGCTTTGTTGTGTCAACTTCCTCGCCGCTCATGTAGCCCGTCATGGCCGACAGCATGTCGTTTGAGGACTTAAGACCCAGCGCGTACAGCACCATGTCCGATACCTCGTTGTTTTCGTCAACGATCAGAACGACCTCGTCATAGTTTTTCGGCCAGCTGCCGTACAGCACGTCGTACTGGTTTTGCAGCATGGGGCTTATCAGCCCGTCGTCACCGGGCAGCATCTCCTGCCAAACGACAAACTGACTTTGTGTGCTGCTCATGCCGGAGGAGGAGAACATGTTGTTCATTGACTGGTTCACCGATTGCTCTGCCTCGTCGCCGATCACGCCGGCGCGCATTTTGCTCATAAGGCTCATGACGTCGGATTTGACGATCTTGCCGTCGGCGTCCTTGGTGTAAAGGTTCATCGGCAGATTGTAGGTATACTGGATGTTCGTCGCGTTTTGACTGAGCTTTGAATCCTTGCTCATCTGCTCGTCGAGAAACACCTTGAGATCGGTAACGTTGTTTTCCTGGATCTCGGCACTTGTCATGGCGTTCATCATTTCATACATGATGGTGTTGCCGTAAACCGCGTCCTTGTCGTGCTTGTTCTCGGCGTTTTCGGAGTTTATGCCCATGAGCGTGGTCATGAGCGACGACATGTCAACCGACTCTGCCTGTATCGAGATCGGGTAGGATGACAAGGTGTCCTCCTGAACACGGTCGATATAGTTGTTGACGCCGGTCGAGATCGACAGTATCAGCGCGATGCCGATTATGCCGATGCTGCCGGCAAAGGCGGTGAGTATCGTGCGGCCCTTTTTGGTCATGAGGTTATTCAGCGACAGCGAGAGTGCGGTGATATAGCTCATCGCGGTTTTGCGCTGCACAGGCTCCGCAGCCTCGTCATCCTGCGCAGAATACGGCATCGTATCGCCGGTTATAAGGCCGTCCTTGAGCCTGATTATGCGCGAGGCGTAGCTGTCTGCAAGCTCGGGATTGTGCGTGACCATGATGATGAGCTTATCCTTAGATATCTCCTTGAGTATCTCCATGATCTGCACGCTTGTTTCCGAATCGAGCGCACCAGTCGGCTCATCGGCAAGCAGAATATCGGGATCATTCACCAGCGCACGGGCAATCGCAACGCGCTGCATCTGGCCGCCGGACATCTGGTTCGGCTTCTTGCCGAGCTGATCGCCAAGTCCTACCTGTTTAAGCGCCTTGACGGCACGCTCGCGCCGCTCTGATTTGCTCACGCCCGAGAGGGTGAGGGCAAGCTCGACGTTTGCAAGCACTGTCTGATGCGGAATGAGGTTGTAGGACTGAAAAACAAAGCCTATCGAGTGGTTGCGGTAAGTGTCCCAGTCGCGGTCGGTGTACTCTTTGGTAGATCGGCCGTTTATTATAAGGTCGCCGTCTGTGTACTGATCCAGACCGCCGATGATATTCAGCAGCGTTGTTTTGCCGCAGCCGGAGTGGCCGAGCACGGCGACAAACTCGGATTTTCTGAACTCAAGATCGATCCCCTTGAGCGCATGCACAGTCTCGTCGCCGACAGCATAGTCCTTGGTTATGCCTTTTAATTTGAGCATTCAGCACTTCTCCTATTTTAAATGTATAATGGTATGATTATCGGCTTTTTTGAAATCAAAGTCAAGTGCTGTAACAAAAAGTTCAGAAACTGGATGCATTTTTGCAGTGTTGACATTTATGACACCATGGGTTAAAATAACCCTGTTATGCCTCCGTAGCTCACCAGGATAGAGCGTGCGCCTCCTAAGCGGCAGATTGTTCGATTCCTTCGAGCCTTGAAAATTGCATAAAACTTATAAATGTCTCAGTAGCTCAGTTGGATAGAGCGCTCGCCTC
>ENA-ORML01000670-ORML01000670.1-human-gut-metagenome-genome-assembly--contig:-NODE-670-length-36953-cov-12.892054_pt1 | contig 36953 bp, 28 predicted proteins | sample MGYA00242103_ERZ508995 | MGnify/ENA primary metagenome ERZ508995 (study PRJEB26280, sample SAMEA2338702) | human gut metagenome | biome: human gut; feature: human-associated habitat; material: faeces... | reverse complement strand
GCCATGCAGAGGATCCTGTAAGGGGCGTATAAACTCGCCGGTCCTTAGGCTGCGTTCTTTGCAGCCTTAGTACCGCTGCGTGTTTATCCGAGCGAGAGCAAAAACGACTAAAAGTCGTTTCCCCTCTAAGGACCTCTGCATGGCCGGAGCCGGCAGCAAAGAGAAGGAAGTCCCGGGCCGAAAAGACAGGCTCAACGGGCGGAGTGGGGCTGAAATGCCGCAGAAAGCCGGAAGAAAGCCGGAAGAATAAAAAAAAGCATTGACAAGAAAAATGTTTTATGATAGTCTGAGTAAGGTCTTAATTGACCAAGCCGAAGACAGCAGGTACCGGTAGCCCGGTATAAGGAACGAACGCCTGCCGAGGAAAAGAGTTAACGTTTTTAACGCAGATTTACGTAACTTATCCTCTCTGTGGCTTCACAGGGAGGTTTTTTATATCAGGCTGAAGCCTCAGGGCTTCCGGCCGCAGCGGCGTTTACTCCTTTTCGGCACTGAACTCGTTTTCAGAAAAATCTATAAGGAGGTAAAGAAATGGCAAAAGTTGAACTTAAAGCACCTGTAGTTGCTGAGATTTCCGAAGCGATCAAGGACGCACAGTCTGTAGTACTGGTTGACTACCGCGGACTTACCGTAGAACAGGATACTGCTCTTCGTAAACAGCTTCGTGAAGCAGGAATCAACTACAAAGTTTACAAGAACACAATGATGAACTTTGCTTTCAAGGGAACGGACTTTGAAGCACTGGCACCTTTCCTGGAAGGACCCAGCGCAATTGCGATTTCCAACGCAGATGCTACAGCACCTGCCAGAGAACTTGCAAAATTCGCAAAGACTGCAAGCAAACTTGAAATCAAAGCAGGTGTCGTGGAAGGCACTGTATATGACGCACAGGGGATGGCTGCAATTTCCCTCATTCCTTCCAGAGAAGAACTGCTCTCCAAGCTGCTTGGAAGCATTCAGTCACCTATCACCAATTTTGCACGTGTCATGAACCAGCTGGCTGAAAAAGGCGGCGCAGGCGCATGTGAGGCACCTGCAGCAGCAGCAGAAGAGGCTCCCGCGGCTGAGACTGCAGAAGAAGCTCCCGCAGCTGAATAATCCGTAACAGATAAGCAAATCAATTACAAATTAAATGGAGGTAAATAAAATGGCTAAATTATCCACTCAGGAAATCATTGATGCAATCAAAGAATTAACTGTATTAGAATTAAACGATCTTGTAAAAGCATGTGAAGAAGAATTCGGTGTATCCGCAGCAGCAGGTGTTGTTGTTGCAGCAGCAGGCGCTGGCGCAGCTGAAGCAGCTGAAGAGAAGACAGAATTTGACGTAGAGCTGACAGAGGTTGGCCCTAACAAGGTTAAGGTTATCAAAGTTGTTCGTGAAGTTACCGGACTCGGCTTGAAGGAAGCGAAAGACGTAGTTGACGGCGCTCCCAAGGTTGTTAAGGAAGCTGCTTCCAAAGATGATGCAGAAGACATCAAGGCTAAACTGGAAGCTGAAGGCGCTAAAGTTACTCTTAAATAATCAGGAGTGCTTCAGACTTTGGAATGACATATCAGAAACCTTTGCCAAACTGTTCTATTCAGTGCGGCAGAGGTTTCTTTTTATTCCCGCGGGCAACGAGCCAAAGCCAGGCTGGCTTGGCCTTGGTGACTGTCGCGAGGGTCAAAATCCGGCGGAATTGTAATTCATTTCCAAAGTTATCCACAATTTTACAAAAATATTGGTTGACTTCCCAAATTCCTTGTAGTAGAATGGATAGTGCACTATTGTGGTAAGTTATGCTATTTTTGTGCGAAAAACCGATAAACTAATATCAAGCTGCCTGCCGGAGGGTTCTGTTGGTGCCGGCAGACGCCTATTCGTTTGCTTTTCCCTGGGGTGCATACAGTGCTTTTGCGGAAACGAATGGTAAACAAATCATAAGAACGGGGTGAAATGTCAATGGAAAAGAACAGAATACGTCCAATTGCCACCGGCAAGAACATGCGTATGAGTTATTCACGGCAGAAGGAAGTTTTGGAGATGCCGAACCTGATCGAAGTCCAGAAGGACTCCTACCAGTGGTTCCTCGATGAAGGCCTGAAAGAGGTCTTTGACGATATATCTCCAATAGAAGATTACAGTGGCCATTTAAGCCTGGAATTCGTGGATTTCGAACTGTGCGAAGATGATGTGAAGTATTCTATCGAGAAATGTAAAGAAAGAGACGCTACATTTGCGGCCCCTTTAAAAGTTAAGGTACGTCTTTACAATAAAGAAAAAGAAGAGATTACAGAACATGAAATCTTCATGGGCGATCTGCCTTTGATGACTGAGACAGGAACCTTTGTTATAAATGGTGCGGAGCGTGTCATTGTCAGCCAGCTTGTTCGTTCACCCGGAATTTATTATGGAATCGGCCATGATAAAATTGGTAAGACGCTCTACAGCTGTACCGTAATTCCTAACAGGGGAGCCTGGCTTGAATACGAGACAGATTCCAATGATGTATTTTATGTCCGCGTGGATCGTACCAGGAAGGTTCCCATTACCGTTCTGATCCGTGCTCTGGGCGTAGGCACCAATGACGAAATAAGAGAGCTGTTCGGCGATGAACCCAAGATAGAAGCAAGCTTTTCCAAAGACACTTCTGAGAATTACCAGGAGGGTCTTTTAGAGCTGTATAAAAAGATCCGTCCCGGCGAGCCTCTGAGCGTGGAAAGTGCGGAAAGCCTGATTAATGCCATGTTCTTTGACCCCAGAAGATATGATTTGGCCAAAGTCGGCAGATATAAATTCAATAAAAAGCTTATGCTGAGAAACCGTATCCGCGGCGCAGTACTGGCTGAGGATGTAATCGATACCACAACAGGGGAGCTTCTGGCAGCTGCCGGTACCAAGGTGACAGCAGAACTGGCGGATACCATCCAGAACTGTGCGGTACCCTTCGTCTATGTCCAGACAGAGGAGCGCAATGTGAAGGTGCTTTCCAGCATGATGGTTGATCTCACCCATTATGTGGACTGCAACCCCAGGGAACTGGGCGTTACCGAACTGGTATATTATCCTGTCCTGGCGCAGATCCTGGAAGAATATTCCCAGGATCCGGAAGAACTGGCGGAAGCTATCCGGAAAAACATTCATGAGCTGATACCGAAGCATATTACAAAGGAAGACATTCTGGCTTCCATTAATTATAATATCCATCTGGAATACGGCATCGGAAACGATGACGATATCGATCATCTGGGCAACAGACGTATCAGGGCTGTGGGCGAACTGCTCCAGAACCAGTACCGTATCGGTCTGTCCAGGATGGAAAGAGTGGTTCGTGAAAGAATGACCACTCATGATGCGGAAGAAATTTCCCCTCAGGTTTTGATCAACATCAAACCGGTACAGGCTGCTGTTAAGGAATTCTTCGGTTCCTCCCAGCTGTCCCAGTTCATGGATCAGAATAACCCTCTGGGCGAGCTGACCCATAAGAGACGTCTGTCCGCGTTGGGACCCGGTGGTTTGAGCCGTGACCGTGCAGGTTTCGAGGTACGTGACGTACATTATTCCCACTACGGAAGAATGTGCCCTATCGAGACTCCTGAAGGACCCAATATCGGTCTGATCAACTCCCTGGCATGCTATGCAAGAATTAATGAGTACGGTTTCGTGGAAGCGCCCTACCGTAAGATTGACAAATCCGATCCGGCTAACCCCAGGGTTACGGAAGACGTTGTGTATATGACGGCTGACGAGGAAGATAATTATCATGTGGCCCAGGCGAATGAGGCCCTGGACGCGGAAGGGCATTTCGTAAGGAATTCCGTATCCGGCCGTTACCGTGAAGAGACACAGGAATATCCCAAGGCCATGTTTGATTACATGGATGTATCTCCCAAGATGGTATTTTCTGTTGCTACGGCCCTGATTCCTTTCCTGGAAAACGACGATGCCAACCGTGCTCTGATGGGCTCCAACATGCAGCGTCAGGCCGTTCCCCTTCTTACCACGGAAGCTCCGGCGGTAGGAACAGGTATGGAAGTGAAGGCTGCCGTTGACTCCGGTGTGTGTGTGGTGGCAAAGAAGCCCGGTACGATAGATTATGTATCCTCCAATTTGATTAAGATGACCTGCGATGACGGGGAAAAGATGGAATTCCATCTTACCAAATTCGCACGAAGCAACCAGAGCAACTGCTATAACCAGAGACCCATTGTGTTCAAGGGCAACCATGTGAGCGCGGGGCAGGTAATTGCAGACGGCCCTTCCACCCAGGAAGGCGAACTGGCGCTGGGCAAGAACCCTCTCATCGGCTTCATGACATGGGAAGGCTACAATTACGAGGATGCCGTTCTTTTAAGTGAAAGACTTGTACAGGAGGATGTTTATACATCCGTCCATATTGAAGAATATGAGGCCGAAGCAAGGGATACCAAGCTGGGGCCGGAAGAAATCACAAGAGACGTGCCCGGTGTCGGCGATGATGCCCTGAAGGATCTGGATGACAGGGGAATTATCCGCATTGGTGCGGAAGTGCGTGCAGGGGATATTCTGGTTGGCAAGGTTACTCCCAAGGGAGAAACGGAGCTGACCGCGGAGGAAAGACTGCTTCGTGCTATTTTCGGTGAGAAAGCGAGAGAAGTAAGGGATACCTCTCTGAAGGTTCCTCATGGTGAATATGGTATCGTTGTGGATGCCAAGGTATTTACCAGAGAGAACGGCGATGAGCTTTCACCCGGTGTAAACCAGGCCGTTCGTATTTATATCGCCCAGAAGAGAAAGATCTCCGTAGGTGATAAGATGGCAGGCCGTCATGGCAACAAGGGTGTTGTTTCCCGTGTGCTTCCTGTGGAGGATATGCCTTATCTGCCTAACGGACGTCCTCTGGATATCGTTTTGAATCCCCTGGGCGTGCCTTCCCGTATGAATATCGGACAGGTATTGGAAATCCATCTTTCCCTTGCCGCTAAAGCGCTCGGCTTTAACGTGGCAACACCGGTATTCGACGGTGCAAACGAAAATGATATTATGGATACCCTGGATCTGGCAAACGATTATGTAAACCTGACCTGGGAAGAATTTGAAGCAAAGCATAAAGAAGAGCTTCGTCCCGAAGTACTGCAGTATCTGTCGCTGAACAGAGACCACAGAGAATTATGGAAGGGCGTTCCTATCAGCAGAGACGGTAAGGTAAGGCTGCGCGACGGCCGTACCGGAGAGTATTTTGACAGCGCCGTTACTATCGGCCACATGCATTACCTGAAGCTGCATCATCTGGTAGATGATAAGATCCATGCCCGTTCCACAGGCCCTTACTCCCTGGTAACACAGCAGCCTCTGGGCGGTAAAGCACAGTTCGGCGGACAGCGTTTCGGAGAAATGGAAGTTTGGGCGCTGGAAGCTTACGGCGCCGCTTATACCCTGCAGGAAATCCTGACAGTAAAATCTGATGATGTGGTTGGACGTGTGAAGACCTACGAAGCCATTATCAAGGGTGAAAACATTCCTGAACCCGGTATTCCGGAATCCTTCAAGGTTCTGCTGAAGGAGCTGCAGTCTCTTGCACTGGATGTAAAGGTTCTGCGTGAGGATAATACGGAAGTGGAAATCATGGAAACGGTTGATTACGGTGATACGGATTACCGTTATGAAATCGAAGGCGACTCCAAAGGTTTCGACAAAGTAGAAAAAGAATCTCTTGGTGAACTCGGATATCAGGCACAGGAATTTGATGACGAGAGCGGAGAACTGGTGACCGCTGAGGATGAGGACACCGCTGATGATCTGGAATTCGATATAGATGAGAGCTTTGAGGAAATCATTGATTAATCTGCATCTGTATGGACAAATAACGGATGTCATGTTATGTGAGCCATCCTTATGTTAATGAAACGGTCTGCCGCAAGGCAGGCCGGTCATCCGGAAAAGTTTTGGAAGGAGTGCACAATGTCTGAAACAACTACAAAAAATGAAGTATATCAGCCGATGACGTTTGACGCTATCAAAATCGGTCTGGCATCACCCGAAAAAATCAGGGACTGGTCGAGAGGTGAGGTTCAGAAGCCTGAAACCATCAACTACAGAACCCTGAAGCCTGAGCGGGACGGTCTGTTCTGCGAGCGTATTTTCGGGCCTACCAAGGACTGGGAGTGTCACTGCGGCAAATACAAAAAGATCAGATACAAAGGTGTTGTCTGCGACAGATGTGGCGTTGAAGTTACCAAATCAAGCGTCCGCCGTGAACGTATGGGGCATATTGAACTGGCTGCGCCGGTTTCCCATATCTGGTATTTTAAAGGTATTCCCAGCCGTATGGGCCTGATTCTGGATCTGTCTCCCAGAGTGCTGGAGAAGGTACTTTATTTTGCTTCTTATATCGTACTGGATCCCGGAGAAAGCAACCTGGAATATAAGCAGGTGCTGTCTGAAAAGGAATTCCAGGATGCAAGAGAAACCTGGGGAAACAAGTTCCGTGCGGGAATGGGCGCTGAGTCCATTAAAGAACTGCTGGAAGCCATTGACCTGGAAAAAGAATCCGAAGAACTGAAAACAGGGCTGAAGGAGTCCACCGGCCAGAAGCGCGCCAGAATCATTAAGCGCCTGGAGGTTGTTGAGGCTTTCCGTGAGTCCGGAAACCGTCCGGAATGGATGATTCTGGATGCGATCCCGGTAATCCCTCCGGATCTTCGTCCTATGGTACAGCTGGACGGCGGCCGTTTTGCCACGTCCGATTTGAACGATCTGTACCGCAGGATTATTAATAGAAATAACCGTCTGAAAAGACTGCTGGAGCTGGGTGCTCCGGATATTATCGTACGTAACGAAAAAAGAATGCTTCAGGAAGCTGTTGATGCCCTTATCGACAACGGCAGAAGAGGCCGTCCGGTAACAGGCCCCGGAAACCGTGCCCTGAAATCTCTTTCCGATATGCTGAAAGGTAAATCAGGCCGTTTCCGTCAGAACCTTCTGGGTAAGCGTGTTGACTATTCCGGACGAAGCGTTATCGTTGTAGGCCCCGAACTGAAGATTTACCAGTGCGGTCTGCCCAAGGAAATGGCAATTGAGCTGTTCAAGCCCTTCGTTATGAAGGAACTGGTGGCGAGAGGTATTTCCCAGAATATTAAGAATGCAAAGAAACTGGTGGAAAGACTGGATTCCCAGGTATGGGATGTCCTGGAGGATGTTATCAAAGAACATCCTGTTATGCTGAACCGTGCCCCTACTCTGCACAGGCTCGGTATTCAGGCATTTGAGCCCATTCTGGTAGAAGGTAAGGCGATCAAGCTTCATCCCCTGGTATGTACCGCTTTCAATGCAGACTTCGATGGTGACCAGATGGCCGTGCATCTTCCTCTTTCCGTGGAAGCACAGGCAGAGTGCCGTTTTATGCTCCTGTCTCCCAATAACCTGCTGAAGCCTTCCGATGGCGGTCCCGTTGCCGTTCCTTCCCAGGATATGGTATTAGGTATCTACTATCTGACCCAGGAAAGACCCGGGGCAAAAGGAGAAGGCAAATATTTCAAGAGCCTGAATGAAGCCATTCTGGCATATGAAAATCAGGTGCTCACCCTTCACTCCAGAATTAAAGTGAAGATTACGAAGCAGCTGGCTGACGGTACGGAAATTTCCGATGTGGTGGAATCCACACTGGGACGCTTTATCTTTAATGAAATCCTGCCTCAGGATCTGGGCTTTGTAGACAGAAGCAATCCGGAAAATACCCTGAAGCTGGAGGTTGATTTCCATGTCAGCAAAAAGGGACTGAAGCAGATTCTGGAAAAGGTTATCAATATCCACGGCTCTTCCAGAATGGCAGAGGTACTTGACGATATTAAGGCTACCGGTTATAAATATTCCACAAGGGCGGCCATGACCGTTTCCATTTCCGATATGACAGTGCCCGAAAGAAAGCCGGAAATGCTGGCAGAGGCCCAGGCTACGGTTGACCGTATTTCCCAGAACTTCCGCCGTGGTCTTATCACGGAAGAAGAGCGTTATCGTGCGGTTGTGGAAACATGGAACGAGACAGATAAGGAATTAACCGACGTTCTGCTTGCAGGACTGGATAAATACAACAATATTTTCATGATGGCAGACTCCGGAGCCCGTGGTTCCAACCAGCAGATCAAGCAGCTGGCAGGTATGCGCGGACTGATGGCCGATACAACCGGCCGTACCATTGAGCTGCCCATTAAATCAAACTTCCGTGAAGGTCTTGACGTACTGGAATACTTTATGTCTGCGCATGGTGCGCGTAAGGGTCTGTCCGATACGGCTCTGCGTACTGCCGACTCCGGATATCTGACCAGACGTATGGTTGACGTATCACAGGAACTGATCATCCGTGAGATGGACTGCTGTGAAGATCGTCCTGAAATCCCCGGCATGGAGGTTAAGGCTTTCATGGACGGCAAGGAAACCATCGAAGGTCTGAAGGACAGAATTACAGGCAGGGTATCCTGTGAGGATATTAAAGATCGCGACGGCAATGTGATTGTTAAGAGCAACCACATGATCACCCCCACCCGTGCGGAGAAAATCCTGAGCACAGGAGTGAATGATAAGGGTGAGCCCATTGAAAGCGTAAAGATTCGTACCATATTAAGCTGCCGTTCCCGAAACGGTATCTGTGCGAAGTGCTACGGCGCCAACATGGCTACCGGTGAAGCTGTTCAGGTAGGTGAAGCAGTAGGTATCATCGCTGCACAGTCTATCGGTGAACCCGGTACACAGCTTACCATGCGTACCTTCCATACCGGCGGTGTTGCCGGTGATGATATCACACAGGGTCTTCCCCGTGTTGAGGAGCTTTTTGAGGCCAGAAAGCCTAAAGGACTTGCGATTATCGCTGAGTTCGGAGGGGTTGCGGTCATTAAGGATACCAAGAAAAAACGTGAGGTTATCATTACAAATAATGAAACCGGTGAGTCCAAAGCTTATCTGATCCCCTATGGTTCCAGAATCAAAATTATGGATGGACAGATACTGGAAGCCGGCGACGAACTGACAGAAGGTAGTGTTAACCCTCATGACCTGCTGAAAATCAAGGGAATCCGTGCGGTACAGGATTACATGCTTCGTGAAGTACAGCGTGTATACCGTCTGCAGGGTGTTGATATCAGTGATAAGCATATCGAGGTTATCGTTCGTCAGATGCTGAAAAAGGTACGTGTGGAAGACAGCGGTGATACCGAATATCTTCCCGGAACACTCGTGGATGCGCTGGATTACGAAGACCTGAATGAAGAACTGGCTGCACAGGAAAAACAGCCCGCAGACGGCAAGCAGATACTGCTTGGTATCACTAAAGCCGCGCTGGCAACGAACTCCTTCCTGTCTGCAGCTTCCTTCCAGGAAACCACAAAGGTTCTTACGGAGGCTGCCATCAAAGGCAAGGTCGATCCTCTTATCGGCCTGAAGGAAAATGTAATCATCGGTAAGCTGATTCCTGCGGGAACCGGTATGAAGCGTTACCGTGACGTACACCTGAATACGGATATCGCAATGGATGATATGCTGGATCTGGATGATGAATTCAATTTCGATGAAGGCATGGATGAAGATCTGCTGCCGGATGACGAGGTGGATATCATTACGGATGAGGCTGATGATTATGAAGGCGGGGAAGAAGCGGATGAACTGGCGGCTTCCATTCCGGAAGATAATGAATAATCACAACTGAGATATGAATTGAAGAGAATAAAGTTAAAAACAGGTATGGAATTTTCCATGCCTGTTTTTTATTACCTTAAAAAGGAAAATAGAGCTTGAGGAATATTAATATGGCTATATTAATATAGTAATATTTATTGTCAGTAATCATTGTTAATGTTACTATTAAATAATAAACATATCATCAGAACAGTAAAATAAGATGACCTTGATTTTCATAATTATTTAGAGTTTTTTATAGAAACAAGAAATTTTCTCGATTTTCTGCCGATAGTAAAAAAAGTATGGGGAACGATAATATGAAAAGGAAGAGAATTAATTTGGTTTTAATCAGCGGATTATGTATGCAGATAGCCTCACTGATGCTTACAGGCTGCAGCTGGAGAGAAAAGAAGGCGGAAGACTTTGTGAGTGAGACCAGCATTTTTTCATGGGAGGAGGAGTATATCCTTCCGGAAATGGAAGACGATGTGGAAAAAGCTATGGAAAAGCTTAACTGCAAGGCTGTTTATCAGCAGATATCCCAGGAAGCGGAGGAAACGCAGGTTCTGGATTATCTGAAAAGGCGGAAGGAAAAAGGACAGCGGGTCTATTATCTGGCCGGAGCCTCGGACTGGGGCGTGGAAGAGGATGGGGCGTCCATGCTGGAAGCGGTGAGAATTACGGCGGAATGGAATAAAAATAGCGGAACGGAAGGTGGGTTTGCCGGCATTGTTTTTGATGTGGAGCCGTATCTTCTGGAAGAATGGGATGACAATCAGGAGAGCTGTATGGAACAGTATGCAGCCAACTGTATTCAGGCATATCAGTCAGCGAGAGAAGAAAAGCTGGCTGTTATTATTTGTATCCCTAATTTTTATGATCGGATCGGGTTATCCGCATTACTTGAAAAAATAATAGAAGAAGGCTGTGATGGAATCGCAGTCATGAATTATAACAAGAAGAATGAAGCCGGGCAAATTGAGGAAGAACTCAGGCTGGCTGAAAAATATGGCAAGGGGATTCTTAATATTACGGAGATGCAGATGCAGGGCTATCATGGGCTGACAGAAGAAAACACGTATTATGATGACGGCTTTGAGGCAGTTGCGGATAGCTGGGAAAAGCTGAAAGCAAAGTATCCCTATAAACGCCTCGGTTTTTCATGGCATTATCTGAGGCCATGTCTGCAGCTGATGGAGGCGGAAAGCGAGTGAAGAGGAATGATAAATGAATGAAGTGTTGAGGCAGGAAAAAAAATATTTATTATCTTATGATCAGTTCCGCAGACTCGATCATACCTTTGAACAGGTGCTTCGCCCGGATTCCCATAATGGAACCTACGGATATCCTATCAGGAGCCTGTATTTTGACACGATGCAGGAGAGGGATTTCTATGAAAAAGAAGACGGGATGGAGATAAGAAGGAAAATCAGGCTCAGAACCTATTCGCCGGATTCTGATTTTGCAATGTTGGAGATGAAACAAAAACAGGGTGAAAATCAGAAAAAGCGTTCCCTGCGTCTCAGCAAGGAGGATGCGGATGAACTGAGCCGGGGACAGTATTCCTGTCTTCTTAAATATGAGAATTCCTTTGCGGTGGAATGTTATGGACTAATGAATATGTTTTGTTACAGGCCGAAGGCAATCGTGGAATACCAGAGGAAAGCTTATGTGGCCAGTGAAAATAAAACAAGAATCACTTTCGATTTTGCAATTAAGGCGACTGAAAGCGATTTCCGCCTTTTTTCTCCCACATTAAACCAGAATCCTGTATTGGATCCTTATCTTGTGGTAATGGAAGTGAAATATAATGGATTTATGCTCAGTTATATTAAACAGATGGTAAGCCTGGAGGGAAAATCGGCAACTTCTGTCAGCAAATACTGCCTGTCCAGAAGTGCGGGGCTTCACTATGTATTTTAAAGATTATATCAGAAGGAATATAAAGCTGCGGCGTTCCTGCCGTTTGGGGAAAGGAATATAAAAATGAAAGAATATATCTATACATTGTTTGAGGAATCCGGATCGCTGACTGTGGAAGAAATTCTGCTTCATATACTGGTGGCGGTTATTCTTTCCGGAGTTATCTATCTGTCTTACTACTTCACCCATGCGGGAGGCGTGTATTCGAAGAAATTTAATGTATCACTGGTGGCGCTGACAATACTTACGGCGACCGTCATGACAGTTATCGGCAACAATATCGCACTTTCCTTAGGTATGGTAGGTGCGCTCTCCATTGTCAGATTCCGTACGGCGATTAAGGATTCCAGGGATACGGCGTATATATTCTGGACAATTATTGTGGGTATATGCTGCGGTGTGGGAGACTACGTTGTTGCTGTGACGGGAAGCGCGGCTGTTTTTGTAGTCCTTCTGATTTTGGGAAGGGTTAGAAACGATAACAGGATGCTTCTTATTATCCGTGGGGCAAGAAATATGGAACGGCGGATAGAGGCGGTGGTTTTTGATTATTTTGAAGCAAAAGCCATGCTGCGCGTGAAGAATACCAGCAGGGAATCGATAGAGCTGATATTTGAGATGCCCAGGAAGGTATATCTTCTTTCCAATAAAAAAGAGAAAAGTATTGTGGAAATGCTGTATGAACTGGAATCCATCGAGTATGTAAATATTGTGACGCAGAATGACGAAATCAGCGGGTAAAAATATGAACAGCAGGAAAATTTATGTGGGACTTGTATTGCTTTTCCTTTTGGCGGCGCTCATGCTTTCCAGACATATCGATCCGGAAAAGAAAAGGATCCAGCAGCATTTAACCTATAATACGGATGTGGAAGACACAAGTCTGTCCATTGAAGCGGATACCTTTTCCACACACCTTCCGATTGTCAGTATTGAGACCGGCGGACAGATAATTCCGGGCAGGCCGGAGGAAGGACAGCATGTAAGAAGTATTGTAAATACCTATATCCAGGCGGATATGAAAATATATGATGCGGAAGGAGTTCTGAATACGCTGTCTGCCGAGCCGGATATTGATTCACAGATTCATATCCGGGTCCGCGGAAATTCTTCCAGATTATTTGATAAGGCAGGGTATCTGTTTCAATTTACAAAGGACGACGGTTCCGATCGGGATATTGCGGTAATGGGTATGGAGAAGGACAATACCTGGGTGCTTCACGGGCCTTTTCTGGATAAAACGCTGATTCGTAATTATATGTGGTATAACCTTTCCGGCAGGATCATGGATTGGGCGCCGGACGTGAGGTTCTGTGAGGTTTTTCTCAATCAGGAGTATCAGGGCGTATATGTCATGACCGAGCAGATCAGCGTGGGAGAAGGAAGGATAGAGGTTACCAAATACGACGGGAAAGCCGGGGTATCCAGCTACATCGTCTGTGCCGACAGGGAAAGTGTCAATGATGTTCAGTATCTGCAGAATTTTACAAACTACGCGAGGAGGATATATGGAAGGCTGGAGGTGAAGTATCCAGGGGCTTCCAAATTAACGCCGGAGCTGACGGAGACGATCAGCAGGGATTTTTCCAAGTTTGAAAAGGCGCTGTATTCCTATGATTATGATTCGGCGCGCTACGGATATCAGAATTATATCGATGTGGACAGTTTTGTCGATTATTTCATTATAAATGAGGTGGCGCAGAATACGGATGCAGGCCTGTACTCCACCTATTTTTATAAGGATGTCACCGGCAAGCTGAAAATGTGCGTATGGGATTTTAATAACTGCTGTGATAATTATATCGAAGAACAGACGCCTATGGCCGGGTACTTTATGCAGGACCGTCCCTGGTATTTTATGCTTTGTAAGGATGAAAATTTTAATAAGCGAATTATAAGCAGGTATCGGGAACTGCGCAGGGGCATTTTAAGTGAGGAAGCAATTACCGCCAATATCAGGGAAATCCGTGATTATCTCGGAACGGCAGTTGACAGGAACTTTGAAAAATGGGGGTACAGTTTCCTTCCGGAAAATGATCTTTTATCGGATGATTACCGAAAAATAGGTTCTTATGAAGAGGCGATGGAGCAATATGAAACACGTCTGATCAGACATATGCGGTGGATGGATGAGCATATAGAGGATTTGCTCTTTTACAGCCACGAATCAAAAAATAAGAAGTTTAACCATTAATTGAGGTCAATTTAAGTTGAAAAAATTTTTAATTGCGGCTATTTCATGCATTTTGCTGTATTTACTATTGGATACGGCTTATTACAGGTGGGGAATTTATTTTGATTTCCACAAGGAACAGGATATCGAAGTCTTTGCCGCGACGCAGGGGAAGGAGATACTGCTGGATACAGGCAGCGGCATGGAGCCTTTCGAGATACGGGGCGTGGATATGGGGGTGGGGATTCCGGGATATTATTCAACAGAGTTCGCCATTGATAAGGAGACATATCTTCGGTGGTTTGGCCTGATTCAGGAAATGGGAGCCAATACAATCCGGGTTTATACCATACTGCAGCCGGATTTTTATGAAGCGGTCTATGAGTATAATAAAAATAATCCTACACCGCTCTATATCCTCCATGGAGTATGGGTGAATGATTATGTCCAGAATTCCCATGTGGATGCCTATGACGATTCCTTCCGTGAAGTGCTGCTGCAGGACTGCCGGACATTAGTGGACGTAATACATGGCAGAAAGAAAATAAGCCTGGGATATCAGGCTTCCAGCGCAAGCGGTGTCTATACAAGAGATATTTCGGACTGGGTTCTGGGGTATATTCTGGGCGTGGAATGGGAAGATGTGACCGTAGCCTATACGGATCATGTGGATACGGGGAAGAACAGCTATCAGGGGCTTTATATGTACACGTCGGAGGATGCCACTCCCTTTGAGGCTATGCTGGCTGAGGTGGGGGATCATATGATCCGTTATGAAAGTGATAAATATAAGGAACAGAGACTGCTTGCTTTTTCCAATTGGCCGACTACGGATCCTCTGGATTATCCGCCGGAGATACTAAAGCTTTTTATGAAGTGTGCAAAGGTGGATGTGGAGCATATTCTGTCAACGGATCGTTATAAGTCCGGTCAGTTCGCATCCTATCATGTATATTCCTATTATCCGGATTATCTGGCCTACTATGACAGCTGGAAAGGTGAAGTGCCTTTTGCAGAGGATTACAGGCTGGCAAACGGAGATTATAATACGTATGGTGTTTACCTGGAAATGCTTACCAGGCATCATAAAATGCCTGTGGTCATATCGGAATTCGGCACGCCTACCTCCAGGGGCAGGGCACAGCTGGATGCTTTTACCGCTCGTTCCCAGGGATATATGTCGGAGCAGGAGCAGGGGAAAGCGCTGGTGGACAGCTATGATGATATCCGGAGAGCCGGCTGTGCAGGCTGTGTTATTTTCTCCTGGCAGGACGAATGGTTTAAGAGAACCTGGAATACCATGGCGAATGTGGATTTGTCAAAAACGGCATACTGGAGTGATTTTCAGACAAATGAGCAGTTTTTCGGCCTGATGGCCTTTGATCCGGGTGAAAAAAGGAGTGTGTGCTATACGGACGGAGATGTTGGGGAGTGGACACAGGATGATTTGCTCACGGATAATGGAAATCTCCGGCTTTACATGAAGTATGATGAAAAATTTCTGTATTTCAGAGTGCATAAAGACGATTTTGATCCGGAGAATGAAAAAATTTATATTCCCATAGATGTAACTCCGAAATCGGGCAGTTATTATGCAAACGGGGAGGATGTGAAATTTGACAGGCAGGCAGACTTTCTGATGGTGCTGGACGGAAGGGATAACAGCCGGGTGCTGGTGCAGGAGCGTTATGAGGCTTTCCGGGTTATTTTTGCGGAAGACTATGGAGAGGAAAATCCGTATTTCAATATTCCGGATAAGAATTCTCCGGAATTCCGGAAAATATATCTGGCGCTGCAGCTGGGAATGGTGAACGCGCTGTATGAACAGGATAAGATGTCTGAAAAGTTCGAGACAGGGAAGATGACGTTCGGGAACGGCAATCCCTATGATGCGGATTATAATTCGGTTTCGGATTTTTATATCAATGGTGATGAGGCGGAAATACGTCTGCCCTGGCAGCTGCTGAATTTCTCCAACCCTGCGCAGCAGCAGATACACGATGATTATTATGAGCATTACGGGATTGAAAACCTCCGGATTCAGAGTATTTATGTCGGAGCAGGGACGTCCGGCGACAAAGGCGCAAGAATAAAGATGGAAGAACTGAAGCTGAATGGGTGGGGAAGAAAGCCCACGTATCATGAGCGGCTGAAGCAGTCTTATTATGCGGTAAAGGAAAAGTGGACTTAAGACGGGAAAAACCAACTGATACAAGGAGGAAGCATATGCATGTGCTTTCATTTAAGCCGGAAGTTATTCTTTATATCTATATGGCGAGCTGTATTGCCGTATTGATTTTCAATGTACTCTACATTTTTGCGGATAAGTACAGCGGTAAAAAACTGGAGAGAAGCAGCCTGTCCTTTGTCGGAAAAATAACGGAACAGACAGAACTGCTGATGGAAGGAAAAGAACCGGACGCCGCTCATTTTGATGAAATGTTCAGAGGCTTGAAAAAAGCGGAAAATCTGGCGGCTTTTGAGGATTCCATGCTGGAGGTAAGGAAGCGGGAACCGGAAGAATTTATCGATGAATATCTGAAGCGTATGCGTGGTGTTTTTCTCAGGCTCACTGAAGTCTACCGTAAACGGGATATGATAGAACAGGCGTATTTTGCTTATCTTGTGGCCGATCTGGGAATCGACAGAGGGCGTGAGACCTTTGACGGGCTGATGGATTTTCTTATGGATATGATTACCGTCAGGGATGTAAATGCAAGAGAAAATGCCCTGAGGGCTTTCTATTCCATAGGAAATAAAGATGCGGTTCTTGCCGTTTGGAGGAAGCTGGAGGATAACGAGATTTATCACAGCAGGAAGCTGCTTGCAGACGGCCTTTTGGGCTTCAGCAGAGACAGAAGGGAGCTTGCGGAGCTGCTTTTTGGCCACCGTACGGAATTTGTCACTGAGCTGGTGCTGCCGATTCTGCAGTTTATACGTTTCTTTTCAGGGGACTTCCGCGAGGAGTTTGCCGCGCTTTTATCAGATCCAAATGAAGATAAGGAAATACAGCTGGAGGCAATCCGGTATTTTCGTAAATATCCCTATGAACCGGTCAGGGAAATACTGCAGAATTATGTGCGCTATCAGGAATACGTGGACTGGGAATTTGCGGCCATGGCGGCATCGGCACTTTCCTCCTATCCGGGGGAAGATACGGTACTCTGCCTGAAGGAGGGATTGCGCGCATCCGGCTGGCATGTGAGGCTTAACTGTGCCGAGGCCCTGATTTATGGCCTGGGATTATCGAAAACGCTGCTTTTTGATATCTATAACGGAAGAGACCGTTATGCGAGAGAAATATTGAATTACGTTCTGGAAAAAGAAGAGATCCGGCGTAAGGACAGGGAAGAGGGGCAGTGGCATGTTTGATGCAATCAAGCTTTTTTACAGCTGTGTGGGTGTCATATTCGTTATATATCTGCTTGGCTATTCTACTTTCCTGATACTGTCGGTATTATACGGATCGCTGGAATTGTACAGGGAAAAGAAAAAGAAGAAATACCATAATGAAATATCCCATGACTATTATGTGCCCGTGACGATTGTGGTTCCTGCATATAATGAAGAAATCACGGTAGTGGATACGGTAAAGTCACTTCTGATGATGGATTATAAGCTATATGAAATTGTTGTGGTGGATGACGGATCAAAGGACAATACGACGCAGGCCCTGCTGGACGCTTTCCCTCTCAGAAAGGTGAACCGGCCGATTAATCAGCAGATTCCAAGCAAAAAGGTAGTCGATGTTTATGAGACCGTGATAGATGGAGTGGAGGTTACGCTTGTACGTAAAGAGAACGGAGGAAAAGCCGACGCACTCAACGTAGGAATCAATGCGGCCAGATATCCTTATTTCATATGTATGGATGCAGACAGTGTGCTGCAGAGGGATTCCCTGAAGGAAATCGTGAAGCCTGTGCTGCAGGATGATACCATAGTGGCGGTGGGCGGCCTTGTCCGCATTTCAAACTGTGCCGTTTTGAAGCAGGGCGAGCTTGTGGATTACCATATGCCCTGGAATCCTATTGTTGGGATGCAGATTCTTGAGTATGATCGTTCCTTTATGGCGTCCCGGGTTTTTATGGACAGATTTAACGGCAATCTCATCATATCGGGTGCCTTCGGCCTGTTCCGCAAGGATATGGTATCCGCCGTAAAGGGGTATGATACGAGTACGATGGGCGAGGATATGGAATTGGTGGTAAAGCTGCATTCCTTCTGCAGAATCAACAAAATTCCTTACAGTATCCGTTATGTGCCGGATGCCATCTGCTGGAGCCAGTGTCCGTCCAGCATACGGGATCTTCAGAAGCAGCGCCGCCGGTGGTATCTCGGATTGTTCCAGTGTCTGAAGAAGCACCGCAGGATGTTTCTGGCTCCTGAATACGGCGTGGTGGGGTATGTATCCTATTTATATTATCTTGTATACGAACTGCTGTCTCCGTTTATTGAATTATTCGGACTTCTGACTATTATCCTGGCATATGCGGTAAATCTGATTAATGTGCCTTTTATGATCCTGTTTTTCCTAATCTATGCCTTATATGGGGCAGTACTGACCATTACGGCTTTTTTTGCCAGGATCTATACACAGAATATCAGGCTTTCAGTCCTGGACGTACTGAAATCAATCTATCTGTGTCTTGCGGAAAGTGTATTTTTCCGGTTTATCCAGGCGTTTACAAGAATGACGGCTTTTATCGGTTATAGAAAGAAGAAAAATGTATGGGGCCAGATTCAGCGGCAGAAAATACAGCTGAACCAGTCCTCAGAGCAGAATGTGGAGAAGAAAATTGAGGGGAAAAAATAAAAAGGGTAAAATCAAATACGGAATTCTCACGGCAGCAGCAGCGGCAGTTGTCTGGCTTTTTATGCCCTTTCATACAATAAAGGGAAGCGGGGAAGAAATCTATGTGGGAGGGATGCCGGATTCCTGGCCGTTTGAGTTCTACGATTCCGAAAAAGCCTCTTATCAGGGCATACTGCCTGAGATACTGGATGCCGCCGCCGGACAGGCGGACATGGAAATACGATATGTGAACGGCTCGAAGGAGGATAACCGCCTGAGTCTGGCAGGAAATATGCAGGTGGACGCGGTATGGACGATGGGGCTTACCGACGGGGAACTGGAGGCAGCCGGGCTGCACAAAGGGAAAGCGGTGATATCCTTTCAGGATGGGGAAGAAAGGATAGATATCTGCCTCGCATATACCAAGAGCATCCAGAGTGAGGCCGAGGAGGCATTGGAGGCCGCTTTGTATCGGGTGAATGAGGAGCGTACGGAAGGTCTTCTTGTGCAGTATGCGAAGGATGCATATCAGGGTGAGAAAAATTCTGTCTTCGCTGTCTGGGCGGCGGTCCTGGTTTTGATGATTTTTATTCTGGTCCTGATTATATACATGATAAAAAAGCGCAGACAGGTGGTGCAGCTCGCTTTCCGGGATGAACTGACGGGAGGAGATAATTTCACGGCCTGGAAAAAGAAATTCGAAGAGCAGATTACGGACGGAAACAGAGCGCATTATGCCGTTTTGTTTCTGGATGCCGGGCTGGACACTATCAGCCATATTTACGGCTATCCGGAATCGGAAATGGCGCTGCAGATCATCAGCGATATCTGTGTGTCCATGCTGGCGGATGGCTCGGAGGCCATGAGCAGGTTCAATCAGTTTTATTTTGTATTTTTTCTCCAGTATACCAGTGTGGACAGCATAAAAAAAAGAGTCAGGGATATTTATGCCAGTATAGCGGAGGCGATGAAGAGCCGGCAGAAACGGTATTTTCTGGATCCCCATACGGGTATCTATCGGATGTCCGGCCTGGAGACAGAGCCGTTGAAGACCATTCAGAGGGCGGAAATAGCGGCTGAATTTTCACGGAATCATTATGTGGAATGTACCGTGTATGATGAAATGGTGGAGAAAGAGACGGTTACCGGCTATGCCATGGAGCATGAGGCGATTCATGGCTTGATGCATCAGGAATTTGTCATGTATCTGCAGCCTGTGATCGAGATGGAGTCAGGGAGTATTACGGGAGCTGAAGCGTTGGTCCGGTGGCAGAATCCGGGAAGAGGCCTTCTGCAGCCCGGCGATTTCCTGGATGTTATTAAGCGGAAGCAGCTGACGGGCAAAATGAATATGGATATATTCCGCCAGGGCTGCCGCTTCTTAAAAGAAGAGGCGGACAAGGGGCGGCGTATGAGGCTTCTGTTTAATTTTACGGTGGAAAATGTGGGGGATGAACAGTTCCCCCAGGAGCTTGACGGTGCGGTATCCCAATATGGCGTGGATCGGGATCAGATTGTTATCCAGCTGAACCAGCTGGTGGAGATGAGCCGCTCCGACATTTTTATGGAAACGATAAAAAAACTGCGCGGGTTTGGATTTCATATCTGCCTGTCGGGGCTTGAACTGGACAGAGTATTTTTTGAATACCTGGAATGCGGCGTGGACTATATAAAGCTGCGCCATGATCTTATCCGCCATACGAATAAGCCGGAGGGAAAGAAAATTATTCAGAGCATCATGAATTTATGTAAGGATCTGGGGCTGAAGGTAATATGTATGGGCGTGGAAAACAAGGAGCAGGCCGAATATCTCAAAGGCATCGGATGCAGCTATGCCACAGGCTTTTATTACTACTATCCGGTCAGCCAGGATGCATTTGACAGGCTGTAGAACAGCAGCTTATAAGTCGGAATAAGGAATAAAAAGTGATGCCGGAACCTGTGCAAGCCATCGGAACTGTGGTAAAATGGGAAGCAGAAAACGTGATCTTTATGAGGGTAATAAAAATGGGAAACGACGGTACAGCTTTTCAGGAAACGGAAACCGGCAGAGAAGAAGCGGATAATCTTATGTATGAGATAGAATCTGCAAAACGGCAGCTGTCATCTCTCCAGGGAATTCTGGCGGCCAAAAATAAAGAGGTGGTCTCTCTTCATGCACAGCTGATCGAACGGGATGTCCTGCTGAAACAGGCGGCGGTCTGCATCAGCGAGGCTATAAGTCTGTGCAGGCAGCAGGCGGACCATACTAAGGAAGCCCATAATTTTTTAAAAGATTATGAGGAGGAATGGGAAACGCTGGAAAGAAGAATGAGGAAGGTACAGGAAGAGATGCCTTTTGTTCCTGTTCCCGATATTCTGCCCGGCCGGGAGGAAGGCTGTGTGGACAAAATCAGAGTGAGGGTGGAAAGCTCCGTGAGGGAAGCGGAGGAGCATCTGAAGCTGTTATTTGCCGAATAATGGGCGGCCTGCAGGGCTGCGGAGCGCCGACAGCCACAATATATAAGGTTTTACCAGTTATTTACAGTAATTTTCAATAAAATCTATTGACAATGCATTCACAAGCACGTATACTATTCTAGCGTGCATTTGGATGCATTTTTTTCTTATGCATGCGATTTAAAACACATTAACCTATACCGCAGGAGGTGAAAAAGAATGCCAACATTTAACCAGTTAGTCAGAAAAGGACGTCAGACATCTGTAAAGAAGTCTACCGCACCGGCTCTCCAGAAAGGATATAATTCCCTTCATAAGAAAGCTACGGATGCTTCCGCTCCTCAGAAGAGAGGTGTCTGCACCGCTGTTAAAACAGCTACTCCTAAGAAACCTAACTCAGCTCTCAGAAAGATCGCCAGAGTTCGTCTTTCTAATGGAATCGAAGTGACAAGCTACATTCCCGGTGAAGGACACAATCTGCAGGAGCATAGCGTTGTTCTGATCAGAGGCGGCCGTGTTAAGGACCTTCCTGGTACCAGATACCACATCATCAGAGGTACACTGGATACCGCAGGCGTTGCTAACAGACGTCAGGCCCGTTCCAAATACGGTGCTAAGAGACCGAAGGCTGGAAAATAATTCATTATTTTCCGTGTACCACAGAGCGAACTAATTTAGTGTTGGGATTCTGATTTTCACTTTTAAGCGAACAGATATGCCGCACGAACACATTGAGTGTAATACACACAGCGTGTAATACACATGGAGTGTAATACACATTGCGTGTATTGTTAGTATCAGACACATGTGAGTACCTATGATTTAATTGCAGATTATAATTAAGGAGGGAAGAACCGTGCCACGTAAAGGACATATTCAGAAAAGAGACGTATTGGCAGACCCCTTATACAATGACAAGGTAGTTACCAAGCTTATCAACAACATCATGCTTGATGGTAAGAAGGGTGTTGCCCAGAAGATTGTATACGGTGCGTTTGGAAGAGTAGAAGAAAAGGCTGGAAAGCCGGCTCTTGAAGTATTCGAGGAAGCTATGAACAACATCATGCCTGTTCTCGAAGTAAAGGCAAGACGTATCGGTGGTGCCACCTATCAGGTGCCTATCGAAGTAAGGACTGACAGACGTCAGGCGCTGGGCTTGAGATGGCTTGTAACCTTCTCCCGCAAGAGAGGCGAGAAGACCATGGAAGAAAGACTGGCAAACGAAATTCTTGACGCAGCTAATAACACCGGCTCCGCAGTTAAGAGAAAAGAAGATATGCATAAAATGGCAGAAGCTAACAAGGCATTCTCTCACTACAGATTCTAATTTGTGTGAGAGAGTACCCGCAGCTTAGGCCCGGGATACAAAATTAAGGAGGAAAAACCTTTGGCTGGAAGAGAATATCCACTAGAGAGAACCAGAAACATTGGTATTATGGCTCACATCGATGCAGGTAAGACTACTCTGACAGAGCGTATTCTGTACTACACCGGTGTTAACTATAAGATCGGGGATACTCATGAAGGTACTGCTACCATGGACTGGATGGAGCAGGAACAGGAAAGAGGTATCACCATCACATCAGCCGCTACCACATGCCACTGGACCAAGCATAATGAATGTAAGGTTGATCCCGATGCGCCTGAGTACCGAATCAATATTATCGATACTCCCGGCCACGTTGACTTCACAGTGGAAGTAGAGCGTTCTCTGCGTGTATTGGATGGCGCTGTGGGCGTGTTCTGTGCAAAGGGCGGCGTTGAGCCTCAGTCAGAAAACGTATGGCGTCAGGCAGATACCTACAACGTACCCAGAATGGCCTTCATCAATAAGATGGACATCCTCGGTGCAAACTTTTATGGGGCCGTAGATCAGATCAGGACAAGACTTGGCAAGAATGCCATTATCCTGCAGCTGCCTATCGGCAAGGAAGATGAATTCCAGGGAATCATCGACCTGTTTGAAATGAAAGCCTATTATTTTAATGGTGATAAAGGCGAAGATATTGTGGTTACAGACGATCTTGGGGATATGAAGGATGATGCAGAACTGTATCGTTCCGAACTCGTCGAGAAGATCTGCGAACTGGATGACGATTTAACAATGATGTATCTGGAAGGGGAAGAACCTTCTGAAGCAGAACTCAAGGCTGTCCTGAGAAAAGCCACATGCGAATGTACTGCAATTCCGGTTTGCTGCGGTTCCGCTTACAGAAACAAAGGTGTTCAGAAGCTTCTGGATGCTGTTCTTGAGTATATGCCCGCTCCTACGGATATCCCTTCTATCAAGGGTACCGACCTGGAAGGAAATGAAGTGGAAAGACATTCTTCTGATGACGAACCTTTTTCCGCTCTGGCATTCAAGATTATGGCTGACCCGTTTGTTGGAAAGCTGGCATTCTTCCGTGTATATTCCGGTACGATGAACTCCGGTTCTTATGTACTGAATGCTACTAAGGATAAGAAGGAACGTGTTGGACGTATCCTGCAGATGCATGCAAATAAAAGACAGGAACTGGATAAGGTTTTTGCCGGTGATATCGCTGCGGCAGTTGGATTCAAATTCACCACAACCGGTGATACCATCTGTGATGATCAGCATCCGGTAATTCTGGAATCCATGGAGTTCCCTGAACCGGTTATCGAGCTGGCCATTGAGCCTAAGACCAAAGCCGGACAGGGCAAGATGGGTGAAGCCCTTGCAAAACTGGCAGAAGAGGATCCTACATTCCGTGCTCATACGGATCAGGAAACCGGCCAGACAATCATTGCAGGTATGGGTGAGCTCCATCTGGAAATCATCGTTGACAGACTTCTGCGTGAATTCAAGGTAGAAGCAAACGTTGGTGCTCCTCAGGTTGCTTATAAAGAGACCTTTACGAAGCCCGTTGATGTGGACAGCAAGTATGCAAAGCAGTCCGGCGGACGTGGTCAGTATGGTCATTGTAAGGTTAAATTTGAGCCTATGGATCCGAACGGCGAGGAAACCTTCAAGTTCGATACCGCAGTCGTTGGCGGTTCTATTCCTAAGGAATATATCCCTGCAGTCGGCGAAGGTATTGAAGAAGCTTCCAAAGCTGGTATACTCGGCGGATTCCCTGTACTGGGCGTTCATGCTACCGTATACGACGGTTCCTACCATGAAGTCGATTCATCCGAAATGGCATTCCATATTGCCGGTTCACTGGCATTCAAGGATGCTATGTCCAAGGCAAATCCGGTACTGCTTGAGCCTATTATGAAGGTTGAAGTTACCATGCCGGAGGATTATATGGGCGATGTTATCGGTGATATCAACTCCCGTCGCGGCCGTATCGAAGGTATGGAAGATATCGGCGGCGGTAAGATGGTAAGGGCTTATGTGCCTCTTGCAGAGATGTTCGGTTATTCCACTGACCTGCGTTCCAAGACACAGGGTCGTGGTAACTACTCTATGTTCTTTGATAAATATGAGCAGGTACCGAAGAACGTACAGGAAAAAGTTTTGGCAGCTAAGGCAAAATAAAGGCCGTGACCTTTTTCCTGTGGAAAAAATTTTGGCAGCAAAGGCAAAATAAGGACGGTGTCCTTTTCCTGTGGAAAAAGTTTTGGCAGCAAAGGTAAAATAAGCCTTGATTGCCAAATAAAGCTTGAAAATATCGGCAGTATCTAATATAATCAGAAGTAGCCGATTAGAAAAAGAAACAATTTATATCTATTGATTTTAAGGAGGATTATCAAAAATGGCTAAAGCTAAATTTGAAAGAACAAAGCCGCATTGTAACATTGGTACCATCGGCCACGTTGACCATGGTAAAACTACTCTGACAGCAGCTATTACCAAGACTCTGAATACAAGACTTGGAACCGGTGAAGCTGTAGCTTTCGATATGATCGACAAGGCTCCGGAAGAAAGAGAACGTGGTATCACCATTTCCACAGCTCACGTTGAGTATGAAACAGAGCACAGACATTATGCACACGTTGACTGCCCTGGCCATGCTGACTATGTAAAGAACATGATCACTGGTGCAGCTCAGATGGATGGTGCTATCCTGGTTGTTGCAGCTACCGATGGTGTTATGGCTCAGACCAAAGAACACATCCTGCTGTCCCGTCAGGTAGGCGTTCCTTATATCGTTGTATTCATGAACAAATGTGATATGGTAGACGATCCGGAACTGCTTGAGCTGGTTGAGATGGAAATCAGAGACCTGCTGAACGAGTATGAATTCCCCGGAGATGACACTCCGATTATCCAGGGTTCCGCTCTGAAGGCTCTGGAAGATCCCAGCAGCGAATGGGGTGATAAGATCCTTGAGCTGATGGAAGCTGTTGACAGCTATATTCCGGATCCTCAGCGTGATACAGACAAGCCTTTCCTTATGCCTGTAGAAGACGTATTCACCATCACAGGCCGTGGTACTGTTGCTACCGGTAGAGTAGAGCGTGGTACCCTTCACCTGAATGAAGAAGTTGAAATCATCGGTATCAAAGAAGAGAGCAAGAAGACCGTTGTTACCGGTATCGAAATGTTCCGTAAGATGCTGGATGAAGCTCAGGCTGGTGATAACATCGGCGCACTGCTTCGTGGTGTTCAGAGAACTGAAATCGAAAGAGGACAGGTTCTTGCAAAACCCGGCAGCGTTAAATGCCATAAGAAATTTACCGCTCAGGTTTACGTTCTGACCAAAGATGAAGGTGGACGTCATACTCCTTTCTTCAACAACTACAGACCTCAGTTCTACTTCAGAACAACTGACGTAACTGGTGTATGTGACCTTCCTGAAGGTGTAGAAATGTGTATGCCTGGTGATAACGTAGAGATGACCATCGAACTGATTCATCCTATCGCTATGGAGCAGGGTCTTACTTTCGCTATCCGTGAAGGCGGACGTACAGTAGGATCAGGCCGTGTTGCTACTATCATCGAGTAATCATTGATACAGAGCAAATTCTTTTAAATAAGTACCGCAATTCTTTGAGAAATCAGAGAATTGCGGTTTCTTTTATGTTAGAATAAATACAGGAAAATACAAAGAATAAATTGCTTTAGCGGGGATAGCCATGCAGCAAAAGAATTATTTTTATTACATTATATTACTGTTAATACCTCCTGCTGTTGTACTGAAAAGCAGATTTGTGACACGGGATAATCTTTATATGATTGTTCCACTGGCGATCGCTTATCTCTGCTATTTTTTCTGCCTCATGCTCGTTCTGCAGATAATTTATTCTGCTGTCAGGAATAAAAAGCAGAAGGATTTTTTTGTCTGCAGCTATACCTATGATACAAAAACGTGTACCTTTTGGCTGGATGGGATAAATGGGGAGCTTGCCGTTCTTTTTATCTCCAATCCCTTTAAGCTCCAGTATATTCCGGTATCGGATATTGACTCTGTAAGTGTTTCTGTTGATTATGAATTGGGGCATAAGAAGGACAGGGCGTATGCATCCCGAATAAATATTGTCATGCAGATAAAAGGGAAAAGGTATAAAATCCCCATTGCGATAGGAGCATCTAAATATATGATTATAAGAATGGCGGGCAATGGAAAGCTTATTTTGGAAGAAGCGGAGAAATTTGCAGATATCTTACTGAATGTAAAAGAAGAAAAAAGGAAAGCAAGGTTATTACAGGAGACAGGAAAATACGATTAACTATATTTCCCGGGGGCTGGTTGGTAAAGAAAACGTAAAACAACTCAAAGAGCAAATATTAAGATGCCTATATTTCTTTGCAGGAAGGAATATGGGCATTTTCCGCCTTCCCCATTTTTGCTTAAATCTTAAAAAAAGAACTATCTTTTTCCTTTCCTCATTCGTTATACATAGAAAGAGGAAAGCATTTCGTACAGGCCTCTTTAATCTATCGAAAGGAATTCCTCATGGACAAAGACTTTCTTCTGATAAATAAAATGAAGAACGGCGACGAATCCGCCATGGAAAGTTTTGTATGCCGTTATTATCCGAAAATACTCTGTTACTGCCATTACCATGTATCGGACAAGGGGTATGCGGAGGATATCACGCAGGAAACATTTGTGAAATTTTTTGGATCATTGTCCGTCTACCGGCACCATGGAAAAGCGCTGAATTACCTTTATACGATTGCCGCTAATCTGTGCAGGGATTTCTATAAGAAGAGTACAAGCCTGCCTGTCCCGGACATACCGGATGCCTGCGGAAACACCATGGATTCTGTAGACTGCAGGCTGGATATGGAGGAAGCTCTCCGCAGGCTGCCGGGAGAGTTTCGGGAAATACTTATTCTGTACTATTTTCAAGAACGGAAGCAGCGGGAGATTGCAGATATTTTGGGCATTGGCCTGCCGCTTGTAAAGTACAGATTGAAACAGGCAAAAGAACAGCTGGGCGAGCTTTTGGGAAAGGAGAGGGAATGATGGCGGAAAAGAAGAGACTGGAAGCATTGCTGAAATCATATAAGAAGGAAACGGATATCGGGCTGGATAAAGACAGATTGGAGCAGACAATCCGGCTGTCGAAAAATGCTTTTTACCGGAACGAACAGAAGCAGACTGCATCCTATATGGAGTTCCTGATTCAGCAGGGAGCATACATAAGAAAAAGATGGTGGTTTTTACAATTCCTTACACTCATTCTTTTGTGGTGGATCATGTATTCGGCGGAGGGTAATTATTATGTGGAAAGGAGCATGGGGGTATTTGCACCTGTTTTCGTGATTCTGCTGATACCTGAATTCTGGAAAAACCGCAGCTCCGGTTCTGAAGAAGTGGAGGGAGCTGCCTTTTATTCCCTGCGGCAGGTTTATTCGGCAAGGATGCTTCTTTTTGGAATGGCTGATTTCTTCCTGCTGAGCCTGTTTTGCGGAGCGGTATCGGCCACAGTACAGCTGACGGCGGAGGATTTGCTGATTCAGTTTTTCCTGCCGTTTAATGTAACCTGCTGTATCTGTTTTTCCGTATTATGCTGCAGAAGGTATGGCTCAGAATACATGGCCGTGGCGCTGTCCCTTCTGTGGATCGCGGTCTGGATATTGATAGTGCTGAACGAAGCCGTTTATAACGCTGTAGCAAGGCCGGTGTGGTGGTTAATGCTGCTCGTTTCCGTTTCTTATATGGCGTGTATGATTTTTTGCTTTCTCAGAAGCTGCAGGAATGATCAGGAGGGAAATATATCATGGAGTTAAAATTGGATGGGATAACAAAGGAATTTCATGGTTTTACGGCGGTGGATCAGGTCAGCTGCCGAATGAGGAATGGTGTCTATGGGCTTTTGGGAGTGAATGGAGCCGGCAAAACCACATTGATGAGAATGCTGTGTACCCTGCTGAAGCCGACAGAGGGGAAAATAACCTGTGACGGACAGGATATCTTTGAAATGGATGGAGAATACAGGAAGCGGCTGGGGTATCTGCCTCAGGAGTTCGGATTTTATCCGGATTTTACGGTACAGGACTACCTGATGTATATTGCTTCTATTAAGGGGCTGCGTCAGGCTGTGGCAAAAAAGAGAGTGATGGAACTGCTGCAGCGGGTAGGTCTGGCTAAAGTGGTCCATAAGAAGATGAAGAAGCTGTCCGGAGGCATGAAGCGAAGAGTGGGGATTGCACAGGCCATGCTGAATGATCCGGAAATATTGATTCTGGATGAACCTACGGCAGGTCTGGATCCCAATGAAAGAATCCGGTTCCGCAATTTGCTCAGCGGGCTTTCACAGGACAGGCTGGTTCTGCTGTCCACTCATATTGTGTCTGATGTGGAGTATATCGCCAATGAAATCATGCTGATGGGTGACGGACATATTGTCCGCTCCGGAACGCCGGAAAAAATCATGTCCTCCGTGCCGGACAGGGTCTGGAGCTGTACCGTCCCCAGAAGCAAGGCGCAGGATTGGGCGAAAGAATATAAGGTAGCCAATATGAAAACAACCTCCGGAGGTGTGGAGCTTCGTATTTTATGCGAAGAGAGACCCTGTCCCGATGCGAAGCAGGAGGAAATAACGCTGGAGGATGTTTTCTTATATTATTTCGGGGAAAAGGGCGGTGACGAAGATGGTTTATTATGAGATGAAAAAGATTTTTTCCAAAACAAGCGGCAGGATCGCCGTAATATGTCTTATCGGCCTTTTGATCGTCGTCTGTGGTTTTGCCGTTTCCGGAGTGAGTTATATGAATGAACAGGGAGAAAAAGAGAACGGCGTCGCTGCGGTCAGAAAGCTGAGGGAGGCAAAGAAGGAATGGTCAGGACCTCTTACGGAAGAAAAGATTGGGGAGGTGATCGCCGCCAATCTTGCGGTAAATAATACGGAGGAGTACCGTTCCAGGGATATCCGTAAGTCAGATATTGCCTTTGGCTGGAAACAGGGCTTCTCCGATATCCGTATGCTTCTGGTTTATGCCTATGGGGCATTCAGGGATTATGATTATTATAGGCCGGATTCCCTTGTGCCGGAAGATGCGGAAGCCTTTTATGCCAACAGGACAGCTCATCTGAAGGAATGGCTGGACACAGAGGCAAAGGATCAGTTTTCAGAGGAAGAAAAAGCTTTTCTGGTGGAAAAATATCAGGAGATGGAGACGCCTCTATATTATGATTATGCGGACGGATGGAAGCAGCTGTTTGAGTTCGCTCCGACTCTGCTGATGATAATGGTTTTGATACTGGGCTTCCTTGCAGCCAGTCTTTTTTCGTGTGAATACCAGTATAAGGCCGACTCTGTTTTTTTTGCCTCCTGTCATGGAAGAGGAAGGGCGGTGTCTGCCAAAATAAAGGCGGGCTTTCTGCTGATAACAGGAATATACTGGCTGTCTGTTCTTCTCTACGTGGGGATTGTGCTTGGAATACTGGGGGCTGACGGAGCGAACTGTGTGATACAGACAGGAAGGGGAGGCTGGAAGAGCTTCTATAATATAACCTATTGGCAGGAGGGACTGCTGATTTTCGCCGGGGGTTATGCGGGCTGTTTGTTTATCCTTTTTCTGACCATGCTGATATCCGCGGCATCCAGATCCGCTGTGGTTGCTGTAATGATGCCGTTTATCCTGATTTTTGTTCCCTCTTTTTTAGGCGGAATCAGGTTCCCTCTTATAAATAAAATCCTGGGGCTTATGCCGGATCAGCTGCTGCAGATGAATATGGTGGTTTCTTATTTCAACCTTTACAGTATTGCAGGAAGAATAATGGGGGCGGCGGGGATCATTCTGGTGGTGTATTCTGTAATGACTGTTATGATATGTCCTCTTTTATACAGGATTTACAGAAAGGCGCAGGTGAAATAAAGAAGACGGGGCAGACAAATATTGTTATTTCCGGTGAATTTGTTGCGGCGGGAAAGAATTCCTTTCTTTTACATGGACAAAAGGGAACTGGTTATTATATAATAACTTCAGTTACTGTAAATCAGGTTTTTTTGTTAAAAAAAGGAAAAACAAATGATGAAACGTAAAAAAACAATATTTGCCGTGGCCTCCATAATGGCTATGGCGTTAGCATTGACTGCCTGCGGCAAAAAGCAGGAAACTATGGTCGAGGAGACAACGGCAGCTCCCTCCGAGGTGCAGGAAAGCGAAACAGAGACGGAATCGGAAACGGAAACCGAAGAAGCGGGCCTTCAGATAATTGAAGAGCGTAAAGTGGTTGACGGCCAGATGCAGAGTTATCTTACCGGTGAATGGAAGGATAAGGAAGTAGTGGTCAGAAGGCCGCTGGCAGTGATGATACCTAATAATGCCCAGGCTATGCCTCAATACGGCATTTCTGAAGCGAGCATTATTTATGAAGCTCCTGTGGAAGGAAGAATTACCCGTCTGATGGCTATTTTTGAGGATTTCGACGATTTAGACCATATCGGGCCGATAAGGAGCAGCAGGGATTATTATGTTTATACGGCGATGGGGTATCAGGCCATTTATTGTAACTGGGGACTGGCCAAGCCCTATGTGGAGGAATTGATCAACCGCGATACGGTACAGAATATCAGCGTAGGTGTGGATGGAATCCATAAGCCTGCGGACGAAGCCTACGGACGGATTAGCCGTCCCGGTTATGCCAAAGAGTTTACCGGATATCTGTTTATTGACGGTTTGAAGGACGCCGTGGACCGTCTGGGATATGAATGGGAATATGATGATGATTATGTCCCCCAGTTTACTTTTGCTGCGGAAGGCTATCGGGCCGAATATGAGGATGCGGAGGATGCCGTAACGATCCGTCCGGGCGGAACCAAGAGCAATGCAGGCGGATATGGCGCCTATAATCCTTATTTTGAATATAATAAAGAGGACAATCTGTATTATCGCTTCCAGGACGGAAAGAAACAGATTGATGAGATGAATAACAAACAGCTCACCGTATCCAATGTGGTATTCCAGTACTGCCACGGAGAAGTGAGAGATGCCAAGGATTATCTGGCATTCGGTGTCCATGGGGAAGGCGATGCCCTTGTTTTTACCAATGGAAAAGTCATAAAAGGCACCTGGTCCCGTATGGACGGCGACGGAGTCCCTCCCAAATTCTATGATGAGGACGGGAATGAAATTATTTTCAACCAGGGAAAAACCTGGATCTGCAATATCTGGAAGGAATATTCCGAATTCGTGGAATATGAATAAAACAGTCTGAATCAGCGCTGCCTCCGGGCGGCGCTGTTACTTTTCCCGGGTTCCCTCTGCCGCCTTGCGGTTCCTCTGTCCGGCTTCCCTCCTCCGGCTTTGCGGTTCTGCCTTCCGGCTGGCAAGGTTCCTTATAGGGCGCGCTTTCGCTCGGATAACTACGCAGCGGTACTAAGGTTGCAAAGAACGCAACCTAAGGACCGGCGTATTTATACGGCCCATACAGGAATCCTTGCAGAGCCGCGCCACACAAGACAGAGCAGGGAATGCCGCCCAGCGGAGCCATAAGACCGACGGCACCGGAGCCGTGAACAGTAACAGCGCACTCAACTGGATAAAATATAAGGAGTGATGAAGGATGACAGAGCTTAGAAAAGATGCTATAAATTTATTAGAGCAAATGCCTGAAGATAAACTCTATTTTATTGTACAGATTATGCAGGGAGTAAACGGACTATATGGATCAGAGGAACAGGCAATAAGAGACAGGGCATTTGAAAGGCTGGAAAGCTTCAGAAGAAAAGTTTATCAATTGGATTGTGAAAAGGAATTGGAAAGCTACCGGGAGGAAAAGTATGGGACTGCGGATATTAGTTGATACCAATATTCTTCTTGATTATTTGCTTTGCCGGGAGCCTTATGACAAAGCGGCGAGAGATATTGTTATAGCCTGCAAGCAGAGAGACGTATTGGGGTGTATAGCTGCACATTCCATATCAAATATGTTCTTTATACTGCGCAAGGTTTTCAGCATTGAAGAACGAAGAAGTCTTCTGCGGAATTTGTGCGAATTATTTGCAGTGGAAGGAATTGATAAAACTAAAATACTGGAAGCACTTGCAAATGAGGAATTTTCAGATTTTGAAGATTGCCTGCAAATGGAGTGCGCGATAGCCTTTCGGGCAGATTACATTGTGACAAGAAACTGTGATGATTTTAAGGGCAGCAGGATACCTTGTATAGAACCGGAAAAGTTCTGTAAGTTGATTTGATTTTTGTAACCATAAAATAGAGGGCTGCAGACTGCGGCAGAAAAGGAGGAGAAACACATGGGATATATGGAGGAATACAAATTCTGGCTGGAAAATGATTATTTTGACCAGAAGACCAAAGAGGAACTGAAAGGCATCGAAGGAAACAATGCGGAAATCGAGGATCGTTTTTATAAGGATCTGGAATTCGGAACCGGAGGACTGCGCGGAGTGATAGGCGCGGGAACCAACCGCATGAATATTTATACGGTAAGAAAGGCAACACAGGGCCTTGCCAATTTCATCAAAAAACAGGGCGGGGAAAAGAAGGGCGTCGCCATCGCTTACGATTCCCGTTTCATGTCCCCTGAATTCGCGGATGTGGCGGCACTCTGCCTGGCGGCCAACGGCATCAAGGCATATGTGTTTGATGAACTCAGACCCACACCAGAGCTTTCCTTCGCTCTGCGAACACTGGGCTGCATTTCCGGTATTGTGGTAACGGCAAGCCATAACCCCCCGGAATATAACGGCTATAAGGTTTACTGGGAAGACGGCGCTCAGGTTACGGCTCCCAAGGACAAGGAAATCATCAATGAAGTAAAGGCTGTGACCGATTATGCAGATGTTTTGACCATGGATAAAGAGACTGCCGTGGCTGCGGGCCTGTATCAGGTTATTGGTTCCGAAATCGATGACGCCTATATGGTAGAACTGAAAAAGCAGATCATCCATCCCGAAGTGATTCAGGAGATGGCGGATGATATCAAGATTGTATACACACCCTTCCACGGCACAGGAAACAAGCCGGTAAGAAGAGTCCTTTCCGAACTGGGCTTCAAGCATGTATACGTGGTTCCTGAGCAGGAGCTTCCGGATCCCGAATTTACCACCCTGGATTACCCGAACCCGGAGGATCCCAAGGCGTTCACCCTCGCTCTGAAGCTTGCCAAAGAGAAGCATGCGGATATTGTTATGGCAACCGATCCGGATGCGGATCGCCTGGGAATTTATGCCCTGGATACCAAGAGCGGGGAATATGTTCCCTTTACCGGTAATATGTCCGGTATGCTCATTGCAGAATACATTTTACGGGAACGCACTGCAACAGGCACCATGCCCGCCAATCCGGCCATGGTAAAAACGATTGTTACCACCAATATGGCGGATCCCATCGCAGCGGATTATCATGTGAAATTAATCGAAGTATTAACCGGTTTCAAGTATATCGGAGAACAGATCAAGCTGTTTGAAGAAACCGGATCCAACAACTATGTATTCGGCCTGGAGGAAAGCTATGGCTGCCTCGCCGGAACCCATGCAAGGGACAAGGACGCTGTCGTTGCGGTTATGTGTCTCTGCGAGGTTGCCGCATGGTGCAAAAAGCACGGACAGACGCTCTGGGATAAGATGGTAGAGCTCTATGAAAAATACGGATACTTTAAAGAAGATCTTTACACAATAACATTAAAAGGCATTGACGGTTCCAAGCAGATCGGTGAAATGATGGATAAGCTGAGGAAGAATCCCCCTGCCGAATTCGGTGATTTGAAAGTGATCAACGTAAGGGATTATGCTACCGGCATTACCAAAGAACTGGCAACCGGAAAAGAATCCCCCACCGGACTTCCGGAATCCAATGTGTTATATTTTGATCTCACCAACGATTCATGGTGCTGTGCAAGACCGTCCGGAACCGAGCCCAAGATCAAGTTTTACATGGGCGTGAAAGGAACTAGCCTGGAGGATGCCAAAGCCAGAAATGAAAAACTGACGGAAGAATTAAAGGCTGTGATCGAAGCATAGAAGTAAAAATTTACTGTCAAAGACTATAATGGGCTGTAAAACCAGCCGGGCGCCGGTGTTCATCCAATCAGGATGAACACCGCTTCTTGCCTGTGGGGCAGGTATTGACAGAGGGAAGTAGGAGAATGCATGGGACATGTTTTCAGTCTGTCCAATTTGATAAAGGCTTACCGGTATCTGAAAAAGAACGGTGCGGCAGCAGCGTTTTCTGCTGTGCAGGAGCGGATACTGCAGGATGGGAAGAACGACTGGAAGTATCAGAGGCCTGACAGGGAAACACTGGAGGCTCAGCGCAAAGATGCAATAGCATCTTCAGAAGCAGCGACTTCTTTGGATACAATGGCATCTTCAGAAACTATGGTGTCCTCAGAGACCGCCGTTTCTTCAGAACCTGCCGCTTCGGCGGAAGGGAAAGGTGCACCTGTTCTGTTCAGCATTGCCGTGCCGGCTTTTAAGACCAACCCGGTTTATTTAAAGGAACTGCTGGATTCCCTTCAGGAGCAGAGCTATCCTTACTGGGAACTCCTTCTTGCGGATGCGGGAGGAGAGGACAGTATGGAACAGGCCGTACGGGAGCGGAAAGATGACCGAATCCGCTATATCAGGCTTGAAGCCAACGAAGGGATTGCAGGAAATACCAACGCCGCCATCTGCCGTGCCTCGGGGCGCTATATAGGCCTTCTGGATCATGATGATGTGCTGACTCCCGATGCCCTTTATGAGATGGCCCATGCTCTCAAAGAAAAGGAAAAAAGAGGAATCCATCCGATTTTTCTTTATTCAGATGAAGATAAATGGGATGGGGAAGACAGCTATTACGAACCGCACCACAAGCTTGATTTTAATCTCGACCTCCTGCTGTCCAATAACTATATCTGCCATTTCCTGGTGATGGAAGCATCACTTATGAAACGCCTCCTCCTGCGCCCCGGCTTTGACGGGGCACAGGACTACGATTTAGTCCTCCGGGCTTCCGCAGACGTGCTCCGGGATAAAGCGGAGGAACTTTGCGTCCACATACCCAAAGTGCTCTACCACTGGCGCTGCCACAAAGAATCCACCGCCTCCAACCCTGCCAGCAAAACCTATGCTTATGAAGCAGGCCGCCGCGCTCTGGAGGATTTTGCCAAAAACCAGGGCTGGAATGTCCGCATACACGATACCAGACACCTCGGCTTTTACCGCATGGAATTCCTTCCCGACGTCCTTTCCCAGAGAAAAGACATCGCAGCAGCAGCCGGCCCCCTCCCATCTGTAAAAGGAAAACTCATAAGCGGCATTTACGACACCGACCGGCAGGGAAATACAAAAATGCGCTACCAGGGCCTGCGCCGCAGCTTCAGCGGCTACATGCACCGTGCCGTTCTCCAGCAGGACGTGGAGACCGCAGACATACGCACCATGCAGGTCAGCCCCCAATGGCAAAGCGCGCTGGATCATGCCCTCCAGAAAATACGCGAAGGCGCAGATCCCATACAAACCAGCATCCATTTATGCAAAGAAATGAGAAAAGAAGGCTTCCGCATTCTGTGGGACCCATGCAGGAAAGAAGGAACCCATTGAAAACAACCGTAATCATACCCAACTATAACGGCATAGATTATCTCGAAAACTGCCTCCGATCCCTGGAAAGCTCCTTCACAGACAAAGCCCCCGCCTTTGAAGTCTGTATCGTGGACAACGGATCCGTTGACGGCAGCCCCGAAATGGCAGAACAGCTTTTTCCCTGGACACAAATCATCCGCTTCCCTGAAAACAGAGGCTTCTGCGCCGCCATAAACGAAGGAATCACCCGTGCCCGCACCCCCTACGTATTCCTTCTCAACAACGACACCACCGTAGATCCCGCCTGCATACGTAGACTCGAAAGACGAATGGACAACGATCCCCGCCTCTTTTCCGCCGCCGCCAAAATGCTCTCCATGAAAAATCCCGACATCATGGACGGCGCCGGAGACCGCTACAACGCCTTAGGCTGGGCATTTGCCATAGGAAAAGGCCGCCCCTCCACCGACTACAACACCCCCATGCCCATTTTTTCTGCCAGCGCCGGAGCCGCCCTCTACCGCAAAGAATACCTCCAAAAAACCGGCCTCCTCGACGAACTCCATTTCGCCTACCTGGAAGACGTCGACCTGGGCTACCGTGCCCGCATCCTCGGCTACAGCAACGCCTACGAGCCCACTGCCAAAGTGTACCACGCCGGAAGCGCCACCACCGGCTCCCGCTACAACCCCTTCAAAATAACCCACTCCTCCCGCAACAACATTTACCTCATTTACAAAAACATGCCCCTTTTCCAACTGATCCTCAACCTCCCCTTCCTCATAGCCGGTTTTTTCATAAAAACCCTCTTCTTCTGCGCCAAAGGCTACGCCGGCGTATACCTCAAAGGCCTGGGAGAAGGCATCAGACTCTGTACCACCCCCGAAGCGCGCCAAAGAAAATTCCGTTTCAAACCCGCCAATTTCGGGCACTATATAACCATACAACTGGAACTATGGCTCAACATTTTCCGCCGCCGCTAAATAATTTAGATAATACTTAAATTATTATCAAGTATAATAACTATTATGCTCTGTTCGGATTTTCTCGCAATTGAGGATCCGTAACCTGCCTCCCATCCCGAGTCATTCTTCCGCGCA
>ENA-ORML01000656-ORML01000656.1-human-gut-metagenome-genome-assembly--contig:-NODE-656-length-37626-cov-3.527109_pt1 | contig 37626 bp, 35 predicted proteins | sample MGYA00242103_ERZ508995 | MGnify/ENA primary metagenome ERZ508995 (study PRJEB26280, sample SAMEA2338702) | human gut metagenome | biome: human gut; feature: human-associated habitat; material: faeces... | reverse complement strand
TTCTGTATTTTTAACATTCTTTTGAGTTTCTTTTGTATCTTTGGCTAGTTCTTTGTTTTTATCTTTGAGATATGTATTAAATTCTTGACATGTTTTTTGTTGTTTGTCTGTTAACTTGGAAGATGAACAGAGTTTTATGTATTTTTCTTCTTGACCTTTAAAATCTTCTGCTTGAACTGATATATAACTCAAAGAAAAAGCAGTCATAAGACATAGAGTAAAAAAGCCTATAAATATCTTTTTTTGACGAGACATGACAATCCCTCCTTTTTATCTACACTTCTTATTCTAAACACTTTTGCGTATGTGTCAATTGAAACACATAGAAAATATTTGGGAAATCATGTTTATTTGATGTGATAATAGATCAACTCTGTTTGATTTTTTGCCCTTTAGATTATGCTATAAATGATATCGGACTGTCTATCAAATAGTATTCATTGTCTATAAGTCTATTTTTTCTTCATTGATATGGACTGATAAATACTGATATCATAATAAATGGTTAATAGACAGTTGATAATAATAAACATGGGTTGATAAGATAGAGATCTTAGGCATAATGGACTCTTTTCAGTAGAACAAAGAAAGGATAAAACGAAGATACATATCACATGTATATTCATTTCATCCTCGAAGTCTTCCGTACCATTGTTATATCATAATCAGCAAACATATGACCCAAAACATTTGATGTATTTTAGACTTTTCTATCTTCAATAATACGATTAGCAACAATATCAGGGGCAAATTCATATCCTAAGAAATCCATTTCAAAGAATCCTTGACCCTGTGTCATTGATCTTAAATCAACAGCATAGTTCATGACTTCTGATTGAGGTGCTTCAGCAGTGATCTTAATCATGCCATCTTCTAAAATTTCACTACCCATAACACGAGCACGCTTTTTATTGAAATGTCCCATAATATCACCAGTATACTGTTCATCAACATAAACATTTAATGTGACAAATGGTTCTAATAAAACTGGTTTTGCTTTTGGCATTGCTTCTTTAAAACACATGATAGTAGCTGTTTTAAAGGCCATTTCAGATGAATCAACACTATGATAAGAACCATCAATAAGAGTGGCTTTAATGCCAAGAACAGGATATTCAGCAAGTATACCAGCTTTCGTTGCTTCAAGCATACCTTTTTCTACTGCTGAGAAATAAGCTCTTGGAACAGCTCCACCGAAAATTTTTTCTTCAAATACAAAAGGAACACTATAATCATTGAGTGGTTCAAATGTCATTTCTACATCGCCATATTGACCATGACCACCAGATTGTTTTTTATATTTATAACGGTGTGTGACACTTCCACGAATTGTTTCACGATATGGAATAATAATATCATCTAAAGCAACATCAATTTTAAATCTTTCTTTCAGTTTTGCAACAACTGTTTCAATATGAATATCGCCTAATCCATAGAGACATTGTTGTTTTGTTTCAGAATTGTTTTCAAAACGTAATGTTGGATCTTCTTCTAATAATTTATTTAGTGCATTTGCAATCTTTTCTTCATTGCTTTTTCCAACAGGTTTAATCGCCTTACCAAAATATGGATGAGAGAAACGAATAGGTTCATATAAAACACGATAATCTAAAGTGCATAAAGTATCATTTGTCTGGGTATGTGTTAATTTAGATAAAGCACCTATATCACCAGCATTCAAAGTATCAACTTCAATCAATTCTTTCCCTTTCATAACATAAAGTTTATTCATTTTTTCAACTTCTTTTTTACGAACATTATATAAAGAAGTACCTGTATGAACACAACCTGTACAAACTTTAAATAGAGAAATTCTACCAACAAAAGGATCAGCAATTGTTTTAAATATAAATAGAGATGTTGGTAAAGACTCATCAAAGCCAATTAAGTCTTCTTCACCAGTGTCTTCGTTCTTTACAACCATAGAATTGACCATATCACCAGCAGCACTAAAGAAAGCAACCATCGAATTTAAAACAATCTGTATGCCAATTTGATTGGTACCACACAAAACAGGAATTAAAGTATGATTCATAACACCTTGTCTTAATGCCCATGATATTTCTTCTTTTGTAAAAGGTTCTTCATTAATATATTTTTCTAAAAGTTCATCATTTGTATTGGCCACAGCTTCATCAATCATATTTTTGATTGGAGTAATTTCATCCCACATATTATCAGGGATAGGACAAGGGTGGGTTTGTTCACCTTCAAAATAACGTCCTTCCATTTTTGCTACATTCACATAGCCAACCATTTTGTTGCCTTCCATAATTGGGACTTGAATAGGGGCAATTGCTTTTCCATAAGTTAATTTTAATTCTTCTAATTTCTCTTTATAAGCTGCATTTGGATAATCAAGCCCACTTAAATAAATGATTTTTGCTTTATTGTGTGCTTTATGCATAGCTTGTTTTGTTCCTACACTAATACCTTCTGTAGCAGGAACAACAATTAAAGCACTTTCAGTAACTTTAAGCGCAGCTTCAACTTCACCAATAAAGTCAAATGAACCAGGTGTATCAATAATATTGATTTTACAATCATTCCATTCTAAAGGAATAACTGTTAAACCAATCGAGGTTTGTCTTTTCACCTCTTCTGCTGAATAGTCACTCAGAGTGTTTCCATCCTCAATCGTACCTATACGATTTGTAATTCCAGCCCGATAAGCCATAGCTTCAATCACGCTGGTTTTACCACTCCCAGAGTGGCCTAACACGACAACATTTCCAATTTCGTTTGAGTGATAAGTTCTCATAATATCACGCTCCTTTTTTAAGTTTTCTTTCTTTTATTCTAACACACTTCATTTTTAATGAAAACGGTTACAGTATAATTATAGTGAAATTTATTTAAAAAAATGATATGATGTTTACAGAGGAGGGCAAAATATGGAAGTTGGATTAATTATTATATTATTTTTATCAAATGCTTTAGCATTAGATTGCCTTTATAACCATAGAATAAAGACGACAGGTGCATTGATTATTCTTAATTTGTGCTTAACTGTAGCGTTAGCTTATCAGTTTAAACAAATGGAGAAGATATTCTATTTATTATTAGGATGTGCAGGATTGGTTGCTTTATTTTTTGGGGTTAAATTATATTTGAAAAAGAAAAAAGATGCACCAATTATCATTGATGCTACTGATCGAATTATTGAAGAAAAAGAGGATAAATAATGGAAACAGTGAAATTTGAAATTGAAATGGAAAATGGAAAAATGATGTCAGGAGAATTATATCCAGATGTTGCTCCAATAACAGTGAAAAACTTTATAAGTTTAATTGAAAAAAATTTTTATGATGGTTTAATCTTTCATCGTGTGATTCCTGGATTTATGATTCAGGGTGGTGGATTAGATGCTCAAATGAAAGAAAAAGCATGTCCATCAATTAAAGGTGAGTTTCGCAGTAATGGTGTTCAAAATGATTTATTGCACACACGTGGTGTTTTATCAATGGCTCGTACAATGGTCAAAGATTCAGCGAGTTCACAATTCTTTATTATGCATGATGTTGCACCGCATTTAGATGGCGAATATGCTGCTTTTGGTAAAATTATAGATGGATTAGATGTCGTTGATGAAATTGCAAGTGCTCAAACAAATTTTCAGGATTGTCCAAAGACACCAATTGTGATAAAAACGATGAGGTTAATATAATGAAACTTTTTTATCTGGAAAATTGTCCACACTGCCAAAGAGCGAGAAACTGGATGCAGGAATTGTATGTGGAAAATCCTATCTATAAAGAAATTCTGATTGAAATGATTGAAGAATCAAGAGAAGTAGAATTGGCTGACTCTTATGATTATTATTATGTTCCTTGTTTTTTTGATGGAGATCAAAAGTTACATGAAGGTGTTGCTAGCAAGGAAATTATACAGAATATTTTCGATGATTATTTAAGGAGGAAAAAATAATGAAAATATTAGTTACTGGTGGAGCAGGGTATATTGGAAGTCATATTTGTGTAGAATTACTTCAAGCTGGGCATGATGTTGTTGTGATTGATGACTTTTCAAATTCACAGCCTGAGGTTTTGGAGTATATTCATGAAATTACAGGAAAAAATGTTCAGTTCTATGAGTTTAATATTTTAGATGAAGCAAAAACTGAAAAAGTTTTTCAGGAAAATCAACTAGATGCAATTATTCATTGTGCAGCATTCAAAGCAGTTGGAGAATCAGTATCAAAACCAATTGAATATTATACAAATAATCTCATGACAACTTTAATTGTTACAAAAATGATGAGAGATTATCATGTCAATAATATTGTTTTTAGTTCTAGTGCAACTGTCTATGGTGACCCAAAAGTTGTGCCTTTAACAGAAGACTGTCCACTAGGAGAAACAACAAATCCATATGGAACAAGTAAGGCTATGATGGAAAGAGTGTTAACTGATGTTCAACATGCTTATCCACAAATGTCAGTTACATTACTGCGCTATTTTAATCCGATTGGGGCACATGCTTCTGGATTAATTGGAGAAAATCCTAAAGGCATTCCTAATAACTTAATGCCATATGTTATGAAAGTGGCAACTGGGGAATTATCATGTTTAGGTGTTTTTGGTGATGATTATGACACTCCTGATGGAACAGGAGTTCGTGATTATATTCATGTTGTTGACTTAGCAAAAGGACATGTTGCAGCAATTGAAAAATACAGTCAGCCAGGAGTTCATATTTGTAATTTAGGAACTGGAAAAGGCTATAGTGTATTAGACATTGTAAAGGCCTTTGAAAAAGTCAATGGTGTTAAAGTCAATTATGAGATTAAAGCAAGACGTCCTGGAGATATTGCAACTTGTTATGCTGATCCAACACGTGCAAAAGAAGAACTTGGCTGGGTTGCTGAAAAAACTTTAGAAGATATGTGCCGTGATACTTGGAACTTTGCTAAAAAACATTAAAAGAGCTTGGCTCTTTTTTTCTTTGTGATAAAATAAAAAAGAGGTGATGTTTATGGTTAGGAAACACTATGTTTTTCATGGGCGTGTACAAGGTGTAGGTTTCCGTATTACGGTTTATCAGGTGGCCTCACGCTTAGGTTTAACTGGATGGGTAAGAAATCAATCTAATGGAAATGTGGAGGCATGTTTTCAAGGTGAGGAAAGACGTATTGATCAGTTAATTGAGCATATGCAAACAATTCGGTATATTCATATTGATAAGATGGAAATAGAATTATTGGATGTTTTAAATAATGAGCATTCTTTTGAAATTAAATACTAGATATCCTCATAGGTACATGGTATCTGTAAAATGAAATAAAAAAATTAAAATAGAAAAAGTATTGATATATTCAATGCTTTTTATTTTATGAATAAAAAAGCTGAAAATTTTGCATGACCTATCGTTCATATTGCTTTATAATAGAGAAAGCGTGTGTTATGATGACATAGCGAAATATTTCATAACAAATGAATTTGTTAAAATAAAACTGCTGTTATATTTTCGAAGAGTGAGGGAGGAAATGAAATATGAAAATTATTAAGCGAAATGGTTCAGAGGTCAGTTTTGATGAACTCAAGATTACAGCTGCAATAGAAAAGGCAAATGCTGAGGCTGTTGAGACAGAAAGATTATCTGATGAGGATATTGACAACATTACAAATAATGTGAAATATCAATGTGAAAAAATGCGACGTGCATTAAGTGTTGAAGAAATTCAAAACTTAGTTGAAAATGAAATTATGAAATTAAATGCTTTTGCAGTTGCAAGAAAATATATTACATATCGTTATAAAAGAGCGTTAGTGCGTAAAGCGAATACAACAGATGAACAAATTTTAAGTTTAATAGAGTGTGATAATGAAGAAGTCAAACAAGAAAACTCTAATAAGAACCCAACTGTGAATAGTGTTCAAAGAGATTATATGGCTGGTGAAGTGAGTAAAGATATTACAAAACGTTTATTATTACCAGAACATATTGTCAAAGCTCATGAAGAAGGGATTATTCATTTCCATGACTCTGATTATTTTGCTCAGCATATGCATAACTGCTGTTTAGTAAACTTAGAAGATATGTTACAAAATGGAACTGTTATTAGTGAAACGATGATTGAAAGACCAAAGAGTTTTTCAACTGCTTGTAATATTGCAACACAAATTATTGCACAGGTTGCAAGTTCACAGTATGGTGGTCAAAGTATCAGTTTATCTCATTTGGCTCCTTTTGTTGACGTGAGTCGCCAAAAGTTTAGAAAAGAGGTGCGTGAGGAATTTGACCAAGAAGGAATTGAAGTGAGTGATCAGCAAGTCAATGAATTGGCTGAATACAGAGTTCGTAAAGAAATCAATCGTGGTGTACAAATGATTCAGTATCAAGTCATTACTTTAATGACAACAAATGGACAAGCACCATTTGTAACGGTTTTTATGTATTTGAATGAAGTTGCTGATGGACAAACAAAAGATGACTTGGCTTTAATTATTGAAGAAACTTTAAATCAAAGAATTGTTGGAGTTAAAAATGAACAAGGGATTTATGTGACACCAGCATTCCCAAAATTAATTTATGTTTTAGAAGAAGATAATATTACTGAAGGAAGTAAGTATTGGAATTTAACAAAATTAGCAGCAAAATGTACTGCAAAACGTATGGTTCCTGATTATATCTCTGAAAAGATAATGAAAAGCTTAAAAGTTGATAAAAATGGGGATGGGCATTGTTATACATGTATGGGATGTCGTAGTTTCTTGACACCTTTTGTTGATCCTGAGACACAACGTGCAAAATATTATGGACGTTTTAATCAAGGCGTTGTGACAATCAATTTAGTTGATGTTGCATGCTCTTCTAAGGGCGATATGAAGTCTTTTTGGCGTATTATGGATGAAAGATTAGATTTGTGTAAAGAAGCGCTTATGTGCCGTCATGAACGTTTAAAAGGGACACCTAGCGATGTTGCACCAATTTTATGGCAATATGGTGCATTAGCAAGACTTAAAAAAGGTGAAACTTTAGATAAATTATTATATGGTGGATACTCTACAATTTCTTTAGGTTATGCGGGACTTTGTGAATGTGTAAAATACATGACTGGAAAATCACATACTGATCCTGAAATCACACCATTTGCTTTAGAAATTATGCAACATTTAAATGATAGATGTAATGAATGGAAACAACAGGAGAATATGGATTTTAGTTTATATGGTACACCAATCGAATCTACAACATATAAATTTTCTAAATGTTTACAAAAAAGATTTGGAAAAATTCCTGGTGTGACTGATAAAAACTATATTACAAATAGTTATCATGTCAATGTAACTGAAGAAATCGATGCATTTGAAAAATTAACATTCGAATCACAATTCCAAAAACTATCACCAGGTGGAGCAATTAGTTATGTTGAAGTACCAAATATGCAAGATAATTTAGATGCTGTTTTAACTGTTATGAAGCATATATATGATCATATTATGTATGCTGAATTAAATACAAAGAGTGATTATTGTATGGAATGTGGATACGATGGAGAAATTCAAATTAAGGAAGATGAAGATGGAAAATTAATTTGGGTTTGTCCAAGTTGTGGAAATACAAATCAAGACAAGATGAGTGTGGCAAGACGTACATGTGGATATATTGGTACGCAATTCTGGAATCAAGGTAGAACACAAGAAATTAAAGAACGTGTTCTTCACTTATAATTATGTATTACGCAACAATAAAAAAGGTTGATATTGCCAATGGAACGGGAGTGAGAGTCTCACTCTTTGTTTCTGGTTGCACACATCATTGTCCAGAATGCTTTAATGAAGTTGCTTGGGACTTCCACTATGGAGAAGAATTTACAAGTCAGACAATTGATGATTTGATTGAACTTATGAGACAACCACATATTCAAGGTTTAAGTTTGCTGGGTGGAGAACCCATGGAACCGACTAATCAAGAAGGATTATTACCATTATTACAAAAAATGCATCAGGAACTTCCTTCCAAAGATGTTTGGTGTTATACTGGCTATGATTTAGAAGATCTTTTAGAAGGTGGACGGGCACATTGTTTTGTGAGTGATGAACTTTTAAGTTATATTGATGTTTTAGTGGATGGACCTTTTATACAGGCTGAAAAAAATATTCGTTTGAAGTTTAGAGGGTCAAATAATCAACGTGTGATTGATATGAAGAAAACACGTGAACAAAATCAAATCGTTTTATGGGATGAGAAATAATCTTTAGGGGAACCTAAAAGGTTATTTTTTTAGTCGTTAAGTTGAATAATTTATTATTTGTGTGAAAAATGAAAATTATTATCTTTAAAAATAAAAAAATCCTAAAAATAGGGTGGAAATTTATCTTGAAATTATATATAATGGTAAGGCAATGAAAGGAGGAATTCTCCAATGAAAGAAGGCATAAGAAAAGAGTATAAAGCACAATATGATGCTTCAACTAGAAGAATAGATGTTGTTGATGTGCCAGAATTCAATTTCATTATGATTGATGGAATCGGAAATCCTAATGTAGAAGAGTTTAAATTAAAATCTGAAGCTTTGCATTTATTATCTAAAGCTATTAAGGATTACTTTAAGCAAGAATTAGATTTATTATATTTGATATCACCTTTAGAGGGATTATGGGATACGTATGATAATAGTCAATTTGATGTCACAAGAAAGAAAATGATAAAGTTTACTTTAATGATTGCTCAGCCAAAGGTTTTGAATGAGGAAACATTTGAGAAGATTAAAGAGTATGTAGCTGCTAAAAAAGACAATCCATATATTGTTGATGCATATTTAAAGAAGTATACTGAAGGCAAATGCGTTCAGATGTTACATAAGGGTGCGTATAATACAGAGATTGATACAACAATTCAAATTATGGAGTATATTACAATTCAAAATATGAAGTTAATTGGACTCCATCATGAGATTTATTTGAATGATCCAGAGAAGGTATCGCCAGATAAATTAAAAACAATTGTCAGATATGCTATTGAGGAAGAGGGGGTATAACCCCTTTTCTTGTTAAGGAGGAGATTATCATGTTATTTGTATCGTGGAATGTTAATGGATTAAGAGCTTGTTTGAAAAAAGGTTTTGAAGATTTTTTTAAGGATGTTGATGCTGATATTTTTGCTATTCAGGAAACGAAATTACAAAGAAATCAAATTGATTTAGAGTTTGAAGGATATACTTCTTATTATAATGATGCAATCAAGAAGGGGTATAGTGGCGTTGCTATTTATACAAAGAAAGAACCAATGAATGTTATATATGGTATGGGAATTGAAGAACATGACCAAGAAGGAAGATTAATAACACTTGAATTTGAAAAGTTTTATTTTGTTGCTGTTTATACGCCTAATTCAAAAAGAGAGTTAGAAAGATTAGATTATCGTCAAGTTTGGGAAGATGCCTTTAGACAGCATGTTCAAAAGCTTAAGGAATCTAAACCGGTTGTCCTATGTGGTGATTTAAATGTTGCACATAATGAGATTGATTTAAAAAATGATAAAACCAATCATAAGAATGCTGGTTTTACAGATCAAGAAAGAGCAAAGTTTAGTGAATTATTGAATTCAGGATTTATTGATACTTTTAGATATAAATATCCTGAAACTGAAATGTATTCTTGGTGGTCTTATATGTTTAAGGCAAGAGAAAAGAATGCAGGCTGGCGTATTGATTATTTTGTTGTATCAGAAGATTTAAAAGAGAATATTAAGGATGCTTATATCTATACTGAGATTATGGGATCTGATCATTGTCCAGTTGGAGTTGAATTGGAGGGGTTAGAATGAAATGTATGATTGTTTCTGATATTCATGGTTCTTATGAGGATTTCAAAAGGATTGTTGAAATCTTTGAAGAAGAGCATATGGAGCAGTTTATATTATTAGGTGACTTATTATATCATGGGCCAAGAAATCCACTCCCTGAGGGTTATAACCCTAAAGAAACGGCTGTTTTATTGAATCATTATAAAGATAAAATTATTGCTGTGAGAGGGAACTGTGATGCAGAAGTAGACCAAATGGTTTTGGATTTTCCAATGCGTGCAGATTATACGCAATTATATATAGATGGACATCGTTTCTTTGTGACTCATGGTCATTTGTATAATGAAGATGAGATGCCATTATTAAATCAAGGTGATATTTTCATGTATGGTCATTTCCATAAACCAGTTGCAAAATTAATTGATGGTATCGTTATTTTTAATCCATCATCAATATCTTTGCCAAAAGCTGGAGTCAAAAGTTATGGAGTTTATGAAAATGATGAGTTAAAGATTTTTTCATTAGAAAAAGAGTTGATTGAAAGTATAAAATTATAAAAATATATAAAAAAACCGTGAAATCAAAGTAAAAGTATGGTATTTTTATATTGGTGAGGTGAGAGTATGGCAAAGTATAAAGATATTGCAGATGATATACGTGAAAAAATTAAAAATCAAGAATATACTTTTGGTCAAAAACTCCCTTATGAATATGTTTTATGCATGAGCTATCATTGCAATAAGGAAACAATGAAAAAGGCATTGGATATTTTGGTCAAAGAAGGATTGATCATTAGAAGACGTGGAGCAGGAACATTTGTAAAGGATTACGATAGTTCAATCGAAAATGCAACAAATAAATTTGCCCGTGGATTAACTGCTAAATATGAAGGTATTAAAGAAGTAACTAGTCAAGTATTGGAATTTGAAGTTATACCTGCAGATGAGCATTTATCTAAAAAATTACAGATTGAACCTGGAGATTTTGTTTATCATATTATTCGTTTAAGATTTTTAGATAAAAAGCCACATCTTATCGATATAAGCTATATGCCAATTAGTTTAATTCCAAATCTAAAATTAGAGCATTTGAAAGGCTCAGTTTATGAATATATTGAAAAAGTTTTAAAATTAAAAATTCAAAGTTGTCATTTAACAATTAATGCAGCTTTATCAACACCATTGGAACAACAATATTTAGAATTGAATGAATATGAACCATATATTCAGGAAGAACAAATCTCATATTTGAGTAATGGAGCTATTTTTGAATATACATTAGCACGTCATCATTATGCAGATTTCGAATTTCAAACTATCGTTGTACAACAGTAAACCTATGAGAAATCATAGGTTTTCTTTATTATAAATTGATACCACGTGTTATACGCGTGGTAAAGATTTTAGCTTTAGCGTTGTGTAAAAAAGCCTCCAATGATAAGATAGGTTTGGCCTGGCAGCTAAACAAAATCATCAGAGGAGGTCGTCTAATGAAAGACACAAACAGTTTATCACATACGTCATACAGATGTAAATATCATATTGTCATAGTGCCAAAATATCGAAGGCTCATTATTTACAATAGGTTGAAAAAAGATGTTATCAACATATTGGTTATGCTTATCAATAGGAAACCGGATGTCAAATTGATAGAGGGACATGCATGTCCAGATCATATACATATGTTATTGGAAATACCACCCAAATATGCAGTATCGGATTTTATGGGGCAGTTAAAATCAAAATCAACATTAATGATATTTGACAGACATGCAAATTTGAAATACAAGTTTGGGAGTAGACATTTCTGGGCAAAAGGATATTTTGTGGATACAGTTGGAAAAAATGAGAAAATGATAAGGGAATATATACAAAATCAATTGCAGGAGGACAAATTATATGATCAGATGAGTTTAAAAGAGTTTATAGACCCGTTTACGGGTGAGCCAGTAGAAGAAGGCAAAAAGAAAAAGCCCTTTAAGGGCTAGCCAGTAAAGACGTTGCGGCTGTCAGGCTTCGATAGGTGAAGACCTCCGCAACAAAAGACCCTTATAGGGTCTGTACATACCACTTCTTTTAGGCGTGGTTATGATTACGCATAAAATGTCGAAAAAAAATCAAAACAAATTATAGCCTAAAATGGTACTTTTTTTGAAAAGTACCATACTTTTGTTTTAAAAGCATTGACTTTTTATAAAATAAATCTTATACTATTAGTGTCAAAAATATTTTAAGGGAGGAAAAAAATATGGACGCTTTTGCTGATAAGCTTGGACGCGTTGGTGCTTGGTGTGGTCAAAATAAATATTTAGGCGCAATCAAGAACGCATTCCAAAACTTCATGCCAGCAACTATCGCTGGTGCTATCGGTGTACTTTGGACAAACGTTTTAGTTAATGATAACGTTGTCGAAGGTAACGCACAAGGTCTTGGTGGAATTTTTGAACCAATTATGGCTTTAAAACCTATCAATGACGTATTTGCTGCAATTTCTTTTTGTACAATCTCATGTATTTCAATTGGTATCGTAATGTTAGTAGCTCAAGAAATCGGAGAAGCTAATGGTGAAACTGGTGCTTTCCCTGCAGTTCTTGGATTCATGTCATGGGCTGTTGTTACTCCAACTACAACAAACATCTGGCAAGGTACTGATGCTTTAGCATCTGGTGCTGTATTACCAGCTGGAACTGAAGCTATCACTACTGTAGGTGGTTTCGAAGGTAGTTATTTAGGAGCAACTGGGTTATTTACTGCATTATTAGTAGGTATCATCGCTCTTGAAATCTATAACTTATTCCGTAAGATGGACGCATTAAAAATTAAAATGCCTGAACAAGTACCACCTGGTGTTGCTCGTGCATTCGAAGTTTTAATTCCAACTTTCTTAACTTTATTAGTTGTAGGTACTATTGGATGGTTAGTGAAATTAGCTTCAGGTTCATACTTGAATGACTTAATTAAAACTTCTGTTCAAGAACCATTAATGAATATCATCGGTGACAATGTAATCGCTGTTATGTTCATGTATGTACTTATCTCTTTATTCTGGTTAGTAGGTATTCATGGTAACAACATGTTAGCTGCTGTTAAAGAACCAATCTTCAAACCTATGTTATATGCAAATACTGCATTATTTACAGATGGTAAATCAGTTCCTTTAACTCCAGAAATTAAAGCTCATGGATACTATACATTCAACCTTGGTATGATGCAAATGTTTGCTGAATGGGGAGGTTGTGGGGTAACTTTAGGTTTAGTTATTGCAATCTTTATCTTCTCTAAACGTGAAGATAACCGTGCAATCGCTACATTATCTATCGTTCCTGGTTTATTCAACATTAATGAAACTGTAACATTCGGTATTCCATTAGTATTAAACCCAATCTTAGGTATTCCATTTATCTTAGCTCCAGCACTTTGTATCGGTCTTGGATACTTGTTAGTAACTATGAAATTCTGTCCACCAGTTGTACTTGAAGTACCTTGGACAATGCCACCAATCTTGTTAGGATTCTTAGCAACAGGTGGAAACATTATGGGAGCTGTAAGCCAAATTATTGCAATTGCTTTTGCAACAGTAATTTATATCCCATTCTTAATTGCTTACGAAAAATATCAAAACAAACAAGCTGCTGCTGCAGAATAAGATTTGTAAGATAGTAAAAATTAAAGGGACGGTACACACCGTCCTTTTTTAATAAAAAATATCTCTTTTCTATCTGACCAATAGGATAATGTTTGTAATGAATAAGCGTTGTTATTTGGTAATAAATCATGTATAATAGAAAAGAAAGTGAGGCTTTTATGGAAAAAGAATTTAAAGTCAGAATGAACGTTGCAACGATCATATTCTTATGTGCATATGCATTATATACAATCTATGTTGCCGTGACTAAGGATATGAATACATTCATAACAATAGCAATATTTGGTGTACTATGTTGTATTTTCTTCTTAGGATTTAGACCATATAAATATATCATAGGAAAGAAGAGTTTATCTATACATTATCGTTTATGGAGAAAACGTCAAGTTGATTTGATGGAATGTGAAACAATTTGTGATCCAGTTTCTCGTTGGGCTGATATTGCAACAAGACCACATGCTATTGAAATATATACAAATACAAAAAAACGTTATTGCTGCTTCCCTAAACAACGTGTAGAGTTCGTAGCAGCTGTTATGAAAGAAAATAAAAGAATTCACTGTACAGTGAAAGCATATACTGATGTTCATAGACAATTAGAAAAACAACAACGTAAAGAAAAAAGAAAAGCAGAAAAAAAAGCTGCTAGAGAAAAGCAAAAGGAATCAGATTAATCATCCGATTCCTTTTAAAATGCCATTTTGTAGCTATCTTTACCAAAACGTTTAATATATTCTTGATCATTATTAATGAGTCTTAATTTCATGATAAGATTACTCATCAGTCCAGGAATTGAAGTTCCATCTTCATAAATAGATGAACCCCACACTTCTTCAAATAGATAAGAAATAGAAAAAGGCTGATATGGGTGAGAAATAAGAATTGTTAATAGTTTAAATTCGTTTTTAGTAAGATTAAGCGGTTTGTTTGCACATGAACAAGTTCTTGCTGTTGTATCTACAACAATATCTTTAAATCTATAAATACGTCTTGGTTTCAAAATCCCATTTTTATAGACTGATTGTATTTTTGATTCTATATCCTTGAGTTTATATGGGATCGTGACATAATCATCTGCTCCTGCATTTAGTAATGACTCTAAATAATCTGATGATAATGTATCACTAATAACAATGAGAATTGGCTGTCCACGTAATTTGGTCTGAACAAGAAATTCATTCGTTTTTAATCTAGGGAACTCATCTTCAATAATAATACAATCATAACTATGATTTTCATAATATTCTTCAAGTTCCTTGAATTGAATAACCTGATTACAAAGATATCCTTTATCTTCCAGAAATGCTTTTATTTGATCATTCGCTTCCTTATGGCTATGAATGATTAATGCTTTAAATTGACTAAACATAATTTTCACCTCTGCATATAAGTATAATCTTTCTTTTTAAAAATACAATAGGAATATAAATATATTTATATCAATATTTCAATATTATAACGATGTTGACATGCCTACACAAAGGCTATATAATAGCCTCAAAAACATTGATTATTTTGTGTAGACAGAGTCGACATAAATTGATACAATGGGTGATGACAAGGGGGAACTAATCAATGGATATGAATGAATTACTAGAAGATTATGGCTGTTTAACATTTAGTGATGATGTTATGAAAGAACGTATTCCTAAATCTACTTATAAAGCTTTTCATGAGGCTCTAGATAATGGAGAACCTTTACCTAAAGAAACTGCAACAGTTATTGCTAATGCAATGAAAATCTGGGCTGTTGAGAATGGTGCAACTCATTTTACGCATTGGTTTACACCAATGACTGGTTTAACAGCAGAAAAACATGATGCTTTTTTAGAACCAGATGGGAATAAAGCTTTACTTGAATTTAGTGGAAAAACGTTAAGAAAAGGGGAGCCAGATGCATCTTCTTTCCCATCAGGAGGATTACGTGCAACTTTCGAAGCAAGAGGATATACTGCTTGGGATTGTACATCTCCAGCATTTGTAAAAGATGGTTCGTTGTATATCCCAACATTATTTTGTTCATATACAGGAGAGGCGTTAGATAAAAAAACACCTTTATTAAAAGCAGTTGATGCTTTGTCAAAAGCATCATGTGAATTGTTGCCTTTATTAGGTTTGGAAGGTGTTACACAAGTTAGTGCATCTGTAGGAAGCGAGCAAGAATATTTCTTGGTTGCTGATGAATATTATCAAAAGCGAATGGATTTAAAATTAACTGGTAGAACTTTATTTGGAGCTATGGCACCAAAAGGTCAGGAGTTAGAGGATCATTATTTTGGAAGTATTAAACGTAAAGTTTCAGCTTTTATGAAAGAATTAGATAAAGAATTGTGGAAGTATGGGATTCCATCAAAAACAAAACATAATGAGGTTGCTCCTGCTCAGCATGAAGTTGCATGTGTTTATCGAAATGTAAATATTACAACAGATAATAATCATCTTCTCATGCAATTAATGCAAGATATTGCAAAAAAGCATGGTTTAAGATGTCTATTGCATGAAAAACCATTTGAAGGAGTCAATGGTTCTGGTAAACATGATAACTGGTCAGTTATCACAAATACAGGTGTGAATTTATTTAATCCAGGAGATAATCCAGCGAATAACTTACCTTTTATTGCTGCATTAGCTTGTACAATTAAGGCAGTAGATGAATATGCAGATTTATTACGTATGTCTATTGCTAGTGCTGGTAATGATCATAGATTAGGTGCTAATGAAGCTCCCCCTGCAATTATTTCAATGTTTTTAGGAGAAGAACTAGATAAATTAATTGATGCAATTGTTGATGGAAAAGAATTAGAGGACATCAATACTGGACGTTTCCAGACAGGTGTATCAGTTGTTCCAGATTTTTCTAAAGATAATACTGATCGCAACAGAACATCTCCATTTGCTTTTACAGGGAATAAATTTGAATTTCGTGCAGTTGGTTCATCACAATCTATTGCAGGACCAAATACAATTCTTAATACGATTTTGGCTGAAGAAATGGGAATTATGGCTAAAGAAATTAAAGGTGGAAAAACACCAATGGAAGTCATTAAGGAATTCCTTTCAGAGCATCGACGTATTATTTTTAATGGCGATGGATATTCTGCAGAATGGGAAGCTGAAGCAGTAAGACGTGGATTAGCTAATCATAAAAATACAGTAGATGCTATGAAATGTTTGAAAGAAGAAAAAAATATTGAAATGCTAGATAGACAAGGTGTTTATTCTAGAATTGAGTTAGCATCACGTTATGAAATATTATTAGATAATTATAATAAAGCAATACAGGTAGAAGCTCTAACTGCAAGTAAGATGGCGAGAAATGAGATTTATCCTGCTGCTCTTGCTTATTTAAAAGAGTTAGCATCAACAGCATTAAAAGTAAAACAAACTGGTGTTGATAACGGCTTCTTAGTAGATGATGTTAAAGTGCTATCAGAATTAATTTCAGATATGAAGATAAAAATGGAAAATTTAGATACTGAAATTATCAGAGCGCAGGCCTGCGATGCTGATATCATGGATCAATCTATTATTTGGAGAGATGGTGTATTTGCAGCAATGAATGCACTGCGTGAAACAGTAGATATTATTGAAACAAAAGTTGATGAAAAATATTGGCCAATGCCAACATATATGGATTTGTTATTTGGAATCTAACTGATAAGGAGTTAATGAACTCCTTTTTTAATTCATGATTTTGTGGTATAATATTTTTCAAAGGAAGGAGTGGGTAAAATGAAAACAAGACTTTATATGCCAACTGATTTAGAAGTTGTTCTGAAGTTATTTTATGATAATGTACATTCTGTATGTATAAATGATTATGCTAAGGAACAATTAGATGCTTGGGCGCCTCAAGATCCAGATATTTATCGTTGGGAGGCATCCTTAAATAAGAATCATACTTTAGTTGTTGAAGAAGATGGGAAAATTATAGGCTTTGGTAATGTAGGGGAAACTGGATATTTAGACAGACTCTATGTAAGTCATGAATATTTACATCAAGGTGTTGCTTCGCTTATTTTGGAGCAGTTAGAAAAGTATGTGAGGGCAAAGGGAATTGCTTTTATAAATACTGCTGCTTCTATTACATCTAAACCCTTTTTTGAAGCGAAGGGATTTATTGAATTATCAGAACAAACTGTTGAAAGAAGAGGTGTCAGATTAAGACGTTACTTAATGGAAAAGAAACTTTAGTTTCTTTTTTTCTATTTTGAAAACTTTTTTCATTTTGTGAAATAATTGAGACAATTTCATGAGATTCTATATAATAGATAACACTGTGGAGGAAGAAGTATGAATGTAAAAAGTAAAAGATATATATTGATTGTTTTGGCATTTATGATTGTTGGAACAGGCTGTGCATTTACACTGAAATCAGGAATTGGAGTTGGAGCTTGGGATGCAATGGCAAAATCAGTATCAGATTTAATTGGTATTGAGGTTGGAACAATGGGGATGATCTTTAATTGTACTTGTGTTGTTGGTCAGATTATTATCTTAAGAAAGAAATTTAGATGGATTCAATTATTACAGATTCCTCTGAGTGTTTTATTAGGGATGGTTATTAATTTTGTGTTTTATGAACTTTTAATTTTTGAATTTCAATCATTTGCAGGTGGGATTATTATGTATATCATAGCAAGTACTGTTTGTGCATTTGGAGTTTCCATTGTTATGTTATTAGATGAAGTTACATTTGCATTAGAAGGATTTTGTATGGCTTTAACAGATATCATTCCAGTTAAGTTTCATGTTGTCAGACAGGCAGCAGATGTTATCAGTGTCTTAATTGTTGTGATATTAACACTTATATTTAATATTTCATGGTCTATTGGGATAGGAACAATTTTAGGAATGTTGACTTTTGGTCCTACACTTGGTATCTTTATGAAAATATTTAAACCCATTCTAAAGAAACAAGGTTTATTAACTTATGAATAAAGTGCTATTCTTGCGAATAACACTTTTTCTTTTTAATGAAATAAAAGAGAATAATGGCGATTATTCCACCTGTCGTATCAATCATGACATCAGCCAATTGACCAGACCTCCCAACAATAAATAATTGATGAAACTCATCACTACAAGCATATAGAAACGTTGCAGACAAAGAGAAAAGGAGAACTTTTTGCAATATGAATTTATTCTTAGAAAACCCATAAATAAAAGTGAATGTGAGTAAGGCATATTCGCCCATATGAGCCATCTTTCTTATAATCAGTTCTGGAACAATAATATGTAAATGATTCTCAAGCCAATTGACAATATATGTACTCAAACCAGATGATTCAGTTCCTGTTTGATGTGAAAACCAAAAGATAATAATCATAAATAGTATAGATGGGATAAAATATTTTATTTTTTTCATGGTAGCACCTCTTGATATATTATAAAAGAACTTGTCATAACTGACAAGTTCTCATCTTATTAATCTGTTAAATCTTCACCATTTGTAGCAATAACTTTTTTATACCAATAGAAAGAGTCTTTTCTATATCTATCTAATGTTTTTAAATCAAATTCTTCTCTATCTACATAAATAAAACCATAACGTTTTACCATACCCTCATGAGTAGAAATTAAGTCAATTGCAGACCAAGGACAATATCCCATCATTTCACAACCATCACTAATTGCTAATTGAACTTGTTCAATATGTTTTCTTAGATATTCAATTCTATATGGATCATGTACTTTTCCGTCTTCTAATTTATCATAAGCACCTAATCCATTTTCAGTAACAATCATTGGTAAACGATATCTAGAATACATTTCACGAATAGTTGCTCTAAATCCCATAGGATCAATTTCCCATCCAAATTCAGTTGTTGGTAAGTGAGGGTTTCTAAATCCTTTGAACATTCCTTTTTCACCACGAGCTGTTTGTTGATCAGCTGCACCATCACATTCAACAGAACCATCTTCCCATTCACAAGTTGCTGTATTATAGTAGTTAAAACCAATAAAGTCAGGATGTCCACTCTTTAAAGCTTCTGCATCACCTTCAGCAAAATCAGGAGTAGCATCATGTTCTTCTAACCAAGCCCATACTAAATTGTTATATACACCATAAACTGCCATATCTAAATATAACCAGTTTCTCACAGCATTATAGTTTTGTGCAGCTAAGTTATCTTCTGGTTTACAGCTTGCTGGATAAACTAATGAGATATTTGGTGCGGGTCCAATTTTCGCTCCTGGTAACATCTCATGACATAATGCCATTGCTTTCGCCTGAGCAACTAACATATGATGGTTTTGCTGATAGATTTCTTTTAATTCATTTGTACAACCTTCAGGTATAGTTAATGTACCAATAACTGGTCCAACTAATGTTAACATATTTTGTTCATTGATTGTTAACCAGTATTTCACTCTGTCACCAAAGTTTTCATACATAACTTTTGCAAAGTTTAAGAACCAATCAACTGATTCTCTATTAGACCAAGAACCACGTTCATCTAATGCAGCAGGCATATCGAAATGGAACATTGTGACTAATGGTTCAATACCATATTTTAAACATTCATCAATCAGATTGTTATAATACTCAATTCCTTTTGGATTGACTGCTCCTGTTCCTTCAGGGATAATTCTTGACCAAGAAATAGAAAAACGATAAGTTTTGAATCCCATTTCAGCCATTAAAGCAATATCTTCTTTATATCTATGATATTGATCTGCACAAACTGTTAAATCAGATGTTCCTTCTGGTACTTCTTTAACATCTTGACAAGAAGGTCCTTTTCCGTCTTCTAAATTTGCACCTTCTACTTGATATGCAGAAGTACTTGCTCCCCAAAGAAAATCTTGAGGAAATGGTTTTAAGTTTTTGTGTAACATTATTCATTCTCCTTTGCATTTTATTTACATTGTCATTATACATAAAAAGATGGTTTGAATAACGTTCTTTCATTTTGTGAAAAAAGTTTTTAAGATATGAAAATAATCATGAATTTATTTGCAAATAAGAACATATATTTGTACAATAGATATACAAAGAGGTGAAAACTGTGAAAAATATATATGCAATCATACAATTAAATGAACATGGTTTTGATATCTTAAACTCCAAGAATATGCAATTAGAAAAAACATTTATACAACATGGTAGGTTAAGCACATATAATCACTCTTTGTTTGTTGCTTATATGAGTCTTTGTATAGCTGGAAAACTTCGTATCAAAATTAATGAGCGGAGTCTTGTCCGTGGAGCACTTCTTCATGATTATTTTCTCTATGATTGGCATATACCATCAACTGAAAATAGACGTCATGCGTTTGATCATCCTCGTCGTGCATGGGAAAATGCGAGTCAAGATTTTGAATTAACTGAATGTGAGAAAGACATTATTTTGAAGCATATGTTTCCGCTCACATTAAAACTGCCAAAATATCGTGAGAGTTATATTGTTTTATTAGCTGATAAATACTGCGCTATTTATGAAACATTAGCATGGAAGCGGACAAAGAGGAAATTATCTTTTTTAGAAGATTATTTAGGCAAGCAGACAATCATTTCTTAAGCATCATAAGATGCTTTTTTTGTTCATTTTATGGCTCTTAACAAACTATCTTGTTATAAATCAAGGCAATTTATCAGTTTCATATCTTTTTTGGATTGTCATCCGTTTAACTTATGCTATATTTCAGATATAAAAAATCTTGCTTTGAACAAGAGAAAATAAAAAGTTGGATAATAATATCCAACTAAGACTGTAACTCTTCCCATGTTTCTAATAATTGTTCTAATTGATATTGAGAATCATCTATACATTTTATAGTTTCATTATATTTTTGATAGTCATTTAATATCTCTTCATTATGAAGAGATTCATTATATTGACTTATTTTTAATTCAAGTTCAGAAATTTGTTTTTCAATCTTTTTGATTTGATTTTGTTGTTTACGAGTCTCTGACTGACTTTTCTTTTGTTCAAGATATGAAGTGTTTTTTTCTTTTTCAACCTTAACTTCATTTTTATGATCTAGATAAGTTGTATAGTTACCAGAATATGTATGTGAGCCATGAGCAGTCATTTCAACCACTTTTGTAGAGAGCTTATTAATAAAATAACGATCATGACTAATAAAAAGAATTGTTCCTTGAAAAGACATTAAAGCATCTTCTAAAACTTCTTTTGATTCAATGTCTAGATGATTGGTAGGTTCATCAAGGACAAGGAAATTACATCTTGATAACAGTAACTTCATTAAAACAACACGACCACGTTCGCCACCAGATAAAACATCAATGGTTTTAAAAGCGTCATCGCCTTTGAATTGAAATGAAGCACAGGCACTTCTAATTTCAGTGTTATTCATTTGAGGATATGTATCACTAATCTCTTGAAATATTGTTTTGTTGAAAGAGAGTGATGTATGTTCTTGGTCATAGTACCCAATCATGACTTTACTACCTAATTTGATTTTTCCACTTTTTTGAGAAAGGCGCCCTAATAGAATTTGAAAAAGTGTTGTCTTCCCAATCCCATTAGGTCCAATTAAAGCGACTCTTTCTTGTTTCTTCACTTCAAAATGAATATTTTCAAACAGTGGCTGATCAAAAGCCATAGCTAAATCTTTGACTTTTAAAACATCATAACCTGATTCTACAACAGGCTGAAACTGAATCTTCATGGATTGAGGTAAGGCATCAGGTCTTTCTACTTTTTCCATTTTTTCTAAGGCTTTTTCTTTACTTTCAGCACGTTTAACTTGTTTTTCACGATTATATGATTTTAAAAGATCAATACTTTCCTGCATTCTTTTGATTTCTTTTTGATTATCTATATAATGTTTTAAATCAACTTCACGATTATGCTTTTTTATAATAGCATATTCTTGATATGAGCATTTATATAAGGTTGATTTTCCGTTTTCTATTTCAATAATTTGATTCGTGACTTGATCAATAAAGTATCTATCATGAGAAACCATAATAATCGCATGAGGATAACTTTTAAGATAAGCTTCTAACCATTCAATAGATTCAACATCTAAATGATTGGTTGGTTCATCAAGTAAAAGTAAACTTGGTTTTAACAACAATAATCTTCCTAATGCAATTCTGGTTTTTTGACCACCAGATAAAATACTCATTGTCATATTCCAAGTCTCTTCTTCAAAGCCAAGCCCCTTTAAGACACCTTTAATTTGACTTTGATATGTATATCCACCATCTCTTTCAAACTCATAAGAGAGTTGGTCATATTCTTTCATAATAGAATCTAAATCTTGAGTTGTTGTCATGAGTTGTTCTAAAACGCGGAGACGTTCTTCTTTTTTGATAAGTGGTTGAAATACATTGAGTAAGGCGTCATAGACTGTTAATTGAGGATCAATTGTATTATGTTGAGATAAATAGCCAATCGTTGATTCTTTGGACTTAAAAATATCACCACTATCATAAGATTCTTCTTCACAAAGAATTTTAAGAAGTGTTGTTTTTCCAGCACCATTAACACCAATGATAGCTAATTTATCATGTTCTTCAATTTTAAAAGTTATATCTTTAAGCAAATCAATCCCTTGGAATGATTTCTTTAAAGATGAGCAAGCTAATATCATTTTTATCACCGCAACTATTGTAACATATTACACCCTATATTTAAAATAAATATTTGTTGTTATCAAAATCTGCTAAAAAATAAAATAATAATATTGATTGTATATACTCTATAATGTATAATTGTATACAATAAAGAAAGGTGGGGTTATATGAATTTAGCATATAAGATTTTAAGTTCACATTTAAAAGAGGGGAAACTTGTTCCGGGAGAACAAATTTGTATACAGATTGATCAAACACTTACACAGGATTCAACTGGAACGATGGCATACTTACAGTTAGAAGCTATGGAAGTGGGACATGTAGCGGTGGATAAAGCAGTGGCGTATATTGATCACAATATGTTACAGACTGGATTTGAAAATATGGATGATCATGAGTTTATTCGTAGTGTGGCTAAAAAACATGGAATTACATTTTCTAAGCCAGGAAATGGTGTATGTCACCAACTTCAATTAGAAAACTTTTCTAAACCTGGAGAAACATTAGTGGGAAGTGATTCACATACACCAACTTGTGGAGCAATGGGAATGATTGCGATTGGAGCAGGGGGATTAGATGTTGCTGTAGCAATGGCAACAGGAAAATATTACTTACAATGTCCATCAGTGATTCAAGTCAATTTAACTGGTCAAAAAGCACCATGGGTTAGTGCGAAAGATATTATTTTAAAAGTTTTACAAGAATTAAGCGTTAAAGGTGGCGTTAATAAAATTGTTGAATATACAGGTGAAGGAATTGCAACACTGTCTTTAACTGATCGTGCAACAATTTGTAATATGGGAGCAGAACTTGGTGCAACAACTTCAGTTTTTCCAACTGATAAAAGAACTCTTGAATATTTAAAACAACAGGGTAGAGAGAATGATTATGTTGAAATGAAAGCTGATGCTGATGCAACTTATGATCAGGTATTAGAAATTGATATGTCTACATTAGAGCCTATGGTTGCAAAGCCACATAGTCCAGATGCTGTTGTTCCAGCTAGAGAATTAGAAGGAATGGCTATCAATCAAGTTGTTATTGGATCATGTACGAATTCATCATTTGCTGATATGATGAGAGCTGCTAAAATCTTAAAAGGGCGAAAAGTTGCAGAGCATGTTTCACTTGTTATTGCACCTGGTTCTTCAAGTATTCTAGCAATGCTATCAGAGAATGGAGCTTTGGCTGATATGATTCAGGCTGGCGCAAGAATTCTTGAATGTGGATGTGGACCTTGCATTGGTATGGGGCAGGCACCATTATCAAAGGGTGTCTCATTAAGAACGATTAATCGTAATTTTAAAGGACGTTCTGGAACAAATGATGCAGGTGTTTATTTGGTTTCACCAGAAGTTGCTGCACTTTCAGCTGTGAAAGGATGTTTTTCATCAATGTTTGAAGATGATATGTATTTAGAGGAAGTTCCAAGTACACCATTTATTAAGAATGCAAACTTCTTTATTAATGATTACGATCCTTATACAGAGGTTTATATGGGACCAAATATAAAACCTGTTCCAAGAGGAGAAAAATTAGCAAAAAATATTCAAGGAAAGATGGTGCTTAAAGTTGGAGATAATATTTCAACAGATCATATTGTTCCTTCAGATTCTAAATTATTACCTTATCGTTCAAATGTTCCTCATTTGGCTAAATTCTCTTTCTGTAAAGTTGATGATCAATTCTATCATCGTGCAATTGAAAATGGTGGAGGATTTATTGTTGGAGGAGACAATTATGGTCAAGGTTCTTCAAGAGAACATGCAGCATTAGTTCCTAATTACTTGAAAATCAAAGCTATTTTTGCCTTATCATTTGCGAGAATTCATAGATCAAACTTAATTAATAATGGAATCTTACCATTGATAATTGATCAAGTAGGATATGATTTCTTCAATGATCAAGATGAATATGTTTTATTAGATGTCAAAGATGCAGTAGAAAATGGGACAGATGTGACTGTTCAAAATATAAATACAAAAGAAACTATTGTTGCCAAGTTATCATTGGCACCTAGAGAAAAAGTAATGATTTTACAAGGTGGATTATTAAATGCAATTAAAGAGTTAGGGGGAGATTTTTAATGAAAGCAGTTTTAATACCTGGAGATGGCATTGGACCAGAAATTGCAAAGAGTGTCGAAAATATTACCGAGGCAATGAAATTAGATATTGAATGGATCACATATCAGGCTGGGGCTGAATATGCCACAACGACAAAAGAAGTTTTTGAACCAGGATTGGTTGATGCGATAAAAGAATATAAATGGGCATTAAAAGGTCCAACTGCAACACCAATTGGTACTGGATTTAGAAGTGTTAATGTTGCTTTAAGACAACAGTTTGCAACCTATGCAAATGTAAGACCAATTCGTTCATTTAAGGGAATTGATTCTAAATATGAAAATATTGATTTGGTTATGATAAGAGAAAATACTGAAGATTTATATAAAGGTATTGAATATATGATTAATGATAATATGGCGAATGGTATTAAATTAATTACACGTGAAGCGAGTGAAAAGATTTGCCGATATGCTTTTGAGTATGCTAAAATGAATAATAGACACAAAGTGACAGCTATTCATAAAGCAAATATTATGAAATATACAGATGGACTTTTTTTGGAAGCATTTAGAGATGTTGCAAGAGATTATCCAAATATCGAAGCACAAGAAGTTATTGTTGATAATATGTGTATGCAGCTTGTTCTAAGACCTGAGACATTTGATGTTTTGGTTGCACCTAATCTATATGGTGATATCGTTTCAGATTTATGTGCAGGATTAATTGGGGGATTAGGGTTTGCTCCTAGTGGTAATATAGGAGACGAATATCGTATTTATGAAGCTGTTCATGGAAGTGCTCCAGATATTGCTGGTCAAAACATTGCAAATCCAAGTGCTTTATTGTTAGCTTTTGCATTGATGTTAGAAGCAATGGGGAAATTAGAAGAAGCGAATCAGTTAAGAGATGCTTTAGCAGCAGTTGTTGAGGAAGGAAAAATCGTAACTCCTGATATTGGAGGAACTGCAACAACGACTGAATTTACTCAAGCTATTATTGAAAAATTATAGGAGGAAAATTATATGCCGTCACACAGTTTGTTTGATCAGGTATCGCACGGCTCTTTAGGAAATAAGATATTTGATATATTGAGGGATCGTATTTTAAATGAAGAATATGAGAATGGACAAAAACTCAATGAATTATCTTTAGCGAATGAATTAAAAATCAGTAGAACGCCAATTAGAGAAGCATTAAAACAATTAGAATTAGAGGGTTTGGTGGAAAGTATTCCTAATAAAGGTGTTTATGTCAAAGGGTTTTCACCAAGGGATATAGATGATATGTTTGAAATTCGTTTGGCTTTAGAAGGGCTTGCTATTCAATTAGCAATTGATCGTATGGATGAAATTCATTTGGTTAAGATTAAGGATGTTTTTGAATTGATGGAGTTCTATACTGGAAAAAAAGAACAAGAGAAAATTAATGATTTAAATATTCTTTATCATGAGACAATCTATCAGGCAACTCAGTCACAATATTTTGAACAATTATTAAAAGATGTTCATTATTATGTTTCTGTGACAAGTCGTCATTCTATTACACAACCTGAAAGATTAGAAACAGCATTAAAGGAACATAAAGCTATTTTAGATGCTATTATTGCTAATGATAAAGAACTTGCTAAAGAAACAATTCAAAAACATATTAGAAAAACTCAAGTTTTGGTTAGAAAATACTATACAAATAAAGGTAAATAAAAAAGGCTCTATTTGGTCAAATGATCAGATAGAGTCTTTGCTTTGCATTCATAATGAATATATAGAAAGATATCTATCATTAATTAATAATCCTGGTATGGTGTATAACTGCTAAAGGAAATGTTCTAACATATAGCATAATAAATATAAACTTTTGACTTATCCTATTCCTCTTTATTTTTTGATAAATTACTCATTCAACTTTTTTTCAAAGAGAAATTCATCAATTTTTCAGTATAGAAAATATTGTTGAATATAAATATGATAATAATGTATTAACAATATAATCTAAATAATTAAACATTATATCCTTTACTTTAAAACATTATTATGATAATATGGAGTTAAGAAAGGATCTGAATAACAAATTCAGAGGAGAGGATGAAGAAATATGAAGAAATTTATGTCATTTATGGAAGATAAAGTTGCTCCAATATTTGCTAAATTAGCGACAAATCCCTATTTAACAGGTATTAAAGATGGTATGATTGCAACTGTCCCTTTCACTATTTTTGGTAGTTTGTTTATTATTATTGCACAGTTTCCAAATGATACATGGGCGAAAATTGTCGAACCATATAAGGCTATGTTGAATGTTCCAAATCAAATGACGATTGGTATCATTGCTTTGTTTGTTGCTTTTTCAGTTGGATATAACTTGTCAAAATCTTTTAAACAAGACCCATTAATGGGAGGTATCATTTCATTTATTGGATTTATGATTTTACAGGTTGATGAAGAATTTGCTATGGCAACTACATATTTTGGTTCTAAGGGGATATTTACAGCGCTTTTGGTTGCTATATTCTGTGTTAAAATCTTACAATTGTTTGTTGAACATAACTGGGTTATTCGTTTTCCAGAAGGTGTTCCACCTGCAGTATCTAAATCTTTTTCAGCATTAATTCCAAGTATTGTAGCTTTATCAATTCTTTTCATTTTACGTTGTGTACTGGGAATTCAAATACCAGAACTTGTTACACAATTGTTCTCACCATTAGTCTTTGCTTTAAATTCATATCCTGGTATTTTGGTTTATATGGTTGTTTCACAATTATTATGGTGTGTTGGTATACATGGTCAATCTGTTTTAAATGCGGTAGGTACACCAATTTTTACAACATTCATTACTGCAAATACTGAAGCATTCTTGGCTGGACAGCCAATTCCTTATATTACTGCATTAGGTTTCATTCCTTGGTTTGTGAGTTTAGGTGGAGCTGGTGCAACATTGGCTTTAGTTATCATCATGTGCCGTTCAAAAGAAAAATCTTTGCGTACTTTAGGACGTTTATCATTACCAGCAGGTATTTTTGAAATTAATGAGCCTGTGACATTTGGATTACCAATCGTTATGAACCCTGTTATGATGATTCCATTTGTATTAATTGATGCCATTTTAGTTACTGGAACTTATTTCTTGATGTTCTTTAATATTATTGGTCGACCTGTTGTGCAGATTCCTTGGATTATGCCTCCAGTTATAGGTTCTTATCTTGCAACAGGAGGAAATATTCCTGCTGCCGTTTGGGCACTCTGTGGAATCGTCATTGCTGGTATTGTTTACTATCCATTTGTAAAGATTGTAGAACGTGAACGTTTAGCTGCTCAAGAAAATGGAACAGAAGCAACTGAATAATATAAAAGACTTGAGATGGTTGGGGCAAACTCTCAACTTTCTCTTTTTATAGAAAGATTGGAGGATAAAAAATGAAACATAGAGGCATAGTTATGAGTAAAAAAGGGATGGTTTCATCAGCCCATACACTTATTTCAGCATCTGGTTTAAAAGTTTTAAACAGAGGTGGAAATGCCATGGATGCTTGTATTGCAATGGCTTTAACAAGTGGTGTCGTTTTACCAGATATGTGTGGGTTAGGTGGCGATGCATTCTTGCTTTATTATGATGCAAAGACTCAAAAAATAACTGCAATGAATGGTTCGGGTGGAGCTCCAGCAAAGGCAACGATTGAATATTATCAGTCATTGGGACTTAAATCTGTTCCTAAAGATGGTATGCTCTCAGTGACCGTACCAGGAGCTGTTGATGTTTATTTTGAGGCATTAAAACAATTTGGAACATTAAGTTTTGCTGATCTATGTGAAGATGCTATTGAATTATCAGAAACTGGTGTACCTGTATCAGAAAAGGTTGCCAGACACATGCATACAGATTATCAAAAAATGTGCAGGTTTAAAAACTTAAAAAATTTATATCTCAAAGATGGAAAACCATATCCTTATGGTGAACTTGTTTATAATAAGGATTATGCAAAGAGTTTACGTTATTTAAAAGAACATGGGCGAGATGGTTTCTATAAAGGTAAACTGGCTGATAAGATTGTAGAATATTCACATGAGCATGGAGGGATTTTTGAAAAGTCTGATTTTGAAAATTATCATTGTCAAATATTAGAACCTATCTCTGTTGATTATCGAGGTTATCGTATTTTTCAAACACCACCAGTTTCACAAGGTATTATTCATCTAGAAGAATTGTCTATTCTTAATCAATTTAATATGTCACAGTATGAGCCAGATAGTGCTGAAGCTATTCATTTGATGGTGGAGGCAAAGAAAATTGCATTTAGAGATCGTATGAAGTATTTTGGAGATCCTGAATTTGTTGAAAATCCAACTGAAATTCTATTGAGTGAAGAGTATGCTTCGCAAGTTGCAGGTTGTATCCATATGGATTCTTGCGCCAATGAAGATGATGTCTTTGAACATGAAAATGGACATACAACAAGCATGATAGTTGTTGATCAAGAAGGCAATGCTGTATCTTTTATTCATAGTATTTCAGCAACATGGGGTTCAGGAGAGATTGTTGATGGAACAGGTATTTTATTAAACAATCGAGCTGGGACTGGGTTTAATTTACAAGCTGGTCATCCAAATGCTATTGCCCCTTATAAAAAAACCATGCATACACTCAATACATATTTAATTACAGATTCCAATGGTCGTTTAAAATATGTTGGAAATACACCTGGTGGAGATAATCAACCACAGTGGAATATGCAAGTTGTTTGTAATCTATTAGATTTTGGATTAGATGTTCAAAGCTCTGTTGAACATGGAAAATGGGCTGATATGCATACGTTTGATGAAGAAGGGAAATCTCATCATGTGTTAAAGATTGAATCACAGGTTGGTGAAGAAGTTCTAGAAAAATTAAGACAGATGGGACATACTTTGAAAGTGATTGAACCATTTACTTGTTCAGGGGCTTGTCAAATTATTGAAATTCAGGAAGATGGTTTGAGATTAGGAGGTAGTGATCCACGAGCAGATGGTGCTGCAATGCCTGAAATATAGAAAATGGAGGGGAAACAGATATATGAAGGATTTATTTGAACTTTATATAACCTTTGCCAAGATTGGCAGTATAACTTTTGGAGGTGGGTATGCTATGTTGCCTATTCTTCAAAGAGAAATTGTAGAAAATAAAAAATGGGAAAGCGATGAAGATCTTCTAGATTATTTTGCAGTTGGTCAATGTACACCTGGAATTATTGCTTTGAATGTTTCAACATTCATTGGCAATAAACGAAAAGGAACAATTGGTGGGATTGTTGCAAGTCTAGGCTTTATAACAATTCCTATTGCCTTATTGCTGGTTATTAGCATATTTTTAAATAACTTTGCAGATTATGCCATTGTCAAAAATGCTTTTGCTGGTGTAAGAGTATGTGTTTGTGTTTTAATTCTTAATGCTGTAGAACGATTATGGAAAAAATCAATGATTAATCATAAGGCATTGCTTATATTTGTTGTGGTTTTAGGACTAACATTGTTTACTGATATTCCTTTATATGTCATTGTTCTCTCTTCATCTGTTGTCGGAGCTTTGTTAAACCGCTGGAAAGGAGCAGAAGCAAAATGATTTTATTACAATTGTTTTTTGAATTCTTCAAAGTAGGACTTTTTTCCATTGGTGGGGGATTAGCCACTTTACCATTTCTATATGATATCTCAAATACACTTGGCTGGTTTACACATGGCGATATTGCCAATATGATTGCTATTGCAGAATCAACACCAGGAGCCATTGGTATTAATATGTCTACTTATGCAGGCTATCAAGTTGATGGTATACTTGGTGGTATAGTTGCCACAATTGGATTGATTACACCATCTGTTATTATTATTTTAGTGATTGCACGATTGTTAAAAAAGTTTAAAGAAAATAAACTTGTTCAAGATGTTTTCTTTGGTTTAAGGCCAGCCTCTGTTGCTATGATAGCATCAGCTGGAATTGGAGTCATTAAAATTGCCTTAGTGAATATCCCACTGTTTGAGTCAACAGGGCATCTCTTAGATTTATTTGTTGTTCCTGGAATTATTTTAGCTATCGTTCTCTATACGTTATCTAAGAAAACAACTTGGTCACCAATTATTCTCGTTGCTATAAGTGCAGTTGTCGGAATTGTGTTGCATTTAGGTGGTGCATAAATATAAAAATTCAGTATGACTAAACATCATACTGAATTTGATAACTATGAATTCTTGTATTGTATCTTGCATATGAGACTTCAACAACTTTTTGATTAATATCATGTGATATTCTTTTTCTTCCAAGGACTGGTCCTTTTTCTAGATTAAGCCCCTCTAATATACGAACTGGAGGAAACTCAACAAGAAAGTCATCATGAAAATGAGCAATAAAATAGTGATTCTTATAAAGGAACATATACAATGAAAAATCATTATGATTCTTAATAACAGGGATTTCAATATCACCTGGTAAATAATGTGTCAGATGGATATAAGGTTGTCCATCTAGATAGTAAAAGCGAGTAATTTCTAGACTTTTCCTCCCAAAATAAGGAAATAACTCATGTTGAGGATCTAATGAAATATATTCAAATTGTGTATTTTCCTTTGTCACTTGATATCCTTGCTGTTTTAAAAGATTAGCAAAAGAATAACCATTTGATAATTTATTGAAAATGCTATTGCTTATAACGGTTGTGCCTTTACCACTTTGTTTTGAAACATAACCGTCTTTTTCTAAAAGGTCAATAGCTTTTCTTATTGTAATTTTACTAACATTAAAGATTTTTTCAAATTCAGTCTCAGTGGGTAATAAACTATTTATAGGGTAGACACCATTAATAATTGAATCTTTAATGGTTTCCATAATAGAGTAATATAAAGGTGTTTTTTTATTCATATATAAGACTCCTTTCAGTCATTATTTGAAGATCTATTGATACAGATAAATGACTCATTATTGTATTTATCATAACATAATCAAATAAAAAAATCAAAGTGCATAATGAATAAGATTTAATGATATAATGTTTATAAATTGATAAGTATAAAAATTTCAATTTTCATGAATGAACATTTTGTTTGATAACTGTGATTTGATTGAAGTGTATTCATGAAAGTGTTAAAATTTTTTTAGGAAAGAAGGTTGAGCATGAATAAATTTATGATTGAAAATGCAAGACTTGTAGATGGCAGAATTGTGAGTATTTTTGTTCAAAATGGTGTCATTCAACAAGTTGCTTCTTCTATAAAGGTAGACAATGAGACTCAGGTTATTCATTTAGATAATGAGAGTTATGTAAGTGCTGGCTGGATAGATACTCATACGCATTGTTTTGATAAGTTTGAACTCTATGCTGATAATTGCGAAAGTATTGGCTATAAAAAAGGTGTAACAACTGTGATAGATGCAGGAACATCTGGTGCAGATAATGTTGATGAGTTTTATGATAGTGTAAAAAATTGTAAAACACATGTATATTCATTATTAAATATCTCTAAAACAGGGCTATACGCACAAAATGAATTGGCAGATATGCGACATGTTGATAGCGATGCTTTTATGCAGGCGTATCAAAAACATCCCCATTTTATTATTGGTGTGAAGGCCAGAATGAGTAAGAGTGTTGTTGAAGAAAGTGGTGATTTGCCTTTATTTGAAGCGTTAAAAATTGCTGAACAAACAAAGCTGCCATTGATGGTGCACATTGGAACTGCACCTTCAAAACTGGAGACAGTTTTAGCGAATATCAGAAGCGGGGATATTGTCACTCATATTTTCAATCCGAAAACGAATGGTATTATTCAAGATAGTCACATTAAAGAATGTGTATTTGATGCTTATCAAAGAGGTGTGTTCTTTGATTTGGGTCATGGTACAGATAGTTTTTCATTTGATGTATTAGATAAGGCGAATCAAAATGATCTAAAAGTTCACAGTATTAGCAGTGATATTTATTATCGTAATCGTCAAAATGGGCCTGTTTATGATCTTGCGACGACAATGTCAAAACTTTATAGGAAAGGATATGATTTGAAGGAAGTTATAGCTTGTGTGACAAGCCATCCTGCAAAAATGTTGAATTTATCACATCTTGGTCGGATTGAAAAAGGCTATTGTGGTGAGTTTACAATATTTAAGATTATTCATAAAAATAAAGAATTGGTTGATTCGACTGGAAAGAGAATCATTGTATCCGAGTATATTCAACCAGTTGCAGTGATCATACGTAACGAATATATTCAACTTGAGGAGGATTGTTAATGGAAGATATATATGAAAAATATCAAGTTAAACAAGTTATTAATGCTTCTGGGAAAATGACAATTTTAGGTGGTTCACGAGTCAGTGAAGATATTTGTCAGCAGATGAATATTGGTGCATCACATTTCTTTGAAGTTAAAGATCTGTTGGATAAAACTGGCAATTATTTAGCAGCGCTTATTGGTGTAGAATCTGCTTATATTGTCAATAGTGCTTCTGGCGCTATTGCCCAAAGTGTTGCTGCCTGTGTATCAAGAGGTAAGCTACAGTACATCTTAGATATTTATAATCCTGAAAACAAAAAAAGAGAAGTTATTATTTGTAAAGGGCATAATGTTGATTATGGAACACCTATTGAAGTGACGATTGGAATGGGTGGAGGACATGTTGTTGAAGCTGGTTATGCAAATAAATGTACATTAGAACATATTGAAGCAAAAATCAATGAAAATACAGTTGCACTTATCTATGTGAAGTCTCATCATTGTGTTCAAAAAGGTATGCCGGATATGAAAGCATTCATTGAGTTAGGTCATCGTTATCACTTGCCTGTGATTGTCGATGCGGCTGCTGAGGAAGATTTAAAGGTTTATGACAACTTAGGAGCAGATGCTGTTGTTTATAGTGGGACAAAAGCTTTTGAAGGTCCGACTTCTGGTTTACTGATTGGGAAAAAGGTATTTATTGATCAAGTGAAAAAACAAAGTCAGGGGATTGGCCGTGTCATGAAAGTAGGCAAAGAGAATATTTTAGGCTTGACTTATGCGATTGAAAAATATTTATCAAAAGAACATTTGACATTACAACAACAATCTCAACGTTTAGAAATATTTAACCAAAAACTAAATGCCAATGATGGCATATCGGCACGGATTATACAAGATGGTGCTGGTCGTCTGATTATGAGAAGTGAAATAACGTTTGATGAGAAGAAATTGTCTAAGAATGCACTGCAGATTGCACAGGCATTAAAAGAAGGAGAACTTCATATTTATACGCGTGATTATCGTGCCAATGAAGGAAAAATAGAAATTGATATAAGAGATGTCAATGACCAAGAATTAAATATGATTTATGAAAAAATAGTGAAGATTATTGGAGGTAGAAAAGATGAATAAAACTCCTCATTATTTAAATGACAAGATATGTTTAAATGTTTTGGCAAATTCATTAGAGAATGCCAAAGCAATTTATGAAGCAGCAGAGGGACATGTACTTGTTGGCTTGCTTTCAAAGAATTATGAAACAGTTGAAGCGGCTATAAAAGATATGAAAACTTATGCTGAAACTATTGATAATGCTATTTCAGTTGGATTGGGTGCGGGTGACCCTCATCAATGGAAAATGGTTGCTGAAATTTCAAAAGACATTCAACCCCAACATGTCAATCAAGTGTTCACTGGTGTTGGATATACACGTGCATTGCTAGGGCAAGATGAAACAATTGTTAATGGATTAATTTCTCCAAGTGGAACAGCAGGATTGGTTAAAGTGTCTACAGGACCTTTAAGTTCTTTAGATAAACCAGCTCTTGTGCCTGTTAAAACTGCGATAGATATGTTAAAGGATATGGGCTGTAGTTCGGTTAAGTTTTTTCCCATGAAAGGTCTATCAACAAAAGAAGAATATCGAGTAGTTTGTGAGGCTTGTGCAGCAGAGGACTTTATGATGGAACCTACTGGAGGTATTGATTTAACAAATTTTGAAGAGATTTGTCGTATTGCGCTTGAGGCAGGGGTGAAAAGAATTATTCCTCATGTCTATACTTCTATTGTAGATAAAGAAACTGGTGAGACAAAGAGAGAAGATATTCAAACTTTATTAGAAATCATGAAAAGATTATAGGTGATGACAATGAAAATAATAGCATTTGGAGAAGTCATGATGCGTATGATGCCACCAAATTATAAAAAATTATCTCAAGTTGATACATTGGAATTCTTATATACTGGAACAGGAGTTAACGTTTTATCAGGATTATATCAAATGGGGCATGAGGTATATTTAACAACACGTTTACCTGATAATATTGTAGGGCAAGCAGCGAGCGCACATATTCGTAAATTGGGTATTCATGATGACTATGTTTGTTATGGAACAAATCATATTGGTATTTATTTTTTAGAACAAGGAATTGGTAATCGTGCAAGTCAAATCACATATCTTAATCGATTGGATAGTTCTTTTGGTAAAAGTCAAATCTCTGATTATGATTTTTCCTGTTTAGATGGAATGGATGCTTTGCATATATGTGGCATTTCATTAGCGCTCCGTGAAAATCTAAGAGAAGTTGCATTTGCATTTGCAAAAGAAGCAAAGAAAAGACATATTAAGGTCATATTTGATTGTAATTTTAGACCATCATTATGGACAGGTGAGCATGATGAAATAAAACATATTTATGAAGAGATGCTCAATTTAGCAGATATTGTTTTTGCTGGCTATAAAGATGCTACCCTTCTATTACATAAACAAGTTGATCAATCTCTCCCTTATGATAAACAACTTAGAAATATTCTTATGCAAATGTGTCAGGATTATCATATAGAATTTATTTTTGGAACCATTCGTAAAGATGAAGAGTTAACAGGATATATGGTGACTTCAACAAAAATGGTGATGAGTCCAAAAATGAGATTGACTGTTTTCGATCGTGTTGGTGGTGGTGATGGTTTTGCAGCAGGAGCTATCGATGGTTATTTAACACATATGGAGCCACAGGAATTAATTCATTATGCAACAGCAAGTGGTGTTTTAGCTCATACGACATATGGGGACAGTCCAGTTGTTTCTAAAGAGGAGATTATTGATTTTATGAAAAACGGAAAAAGAGATATCAAAAGATAAAATGTATTAAATCTTAATGTAAATAGTTAAAACAAGGCTTATTTAGTAGGTATGCACATTATTTGGCATCAATTGCCTAACATCAAAGTGTTTGTAGAAAAGATTGCTAAGGAAGTAATCTGATTCTAATGTTATGAAGAAGTTGATATAAGAAATTTCCTCAGTATAAAATCCTTATCTGTTCAATTTAAATATGTAGATATGAAAAAAGCCTAGTCAAAATGATTAGGCTTTTTTGAAATTGAGTCTAAGAAGTTACTAAAAATATTTAATTCATTTATAAGCAAAGTGTACACTTCATTATAATATTTGTATGCATACCCACTTGTTGTATATGATATGGCACAGGTCTTAAGTGATTGCTGAGTAGTAATCTCTTGAACTCAATATCAATATATATGAAATATTAGATACTGTCCCAAAATTTTACATATGCAACTGATGCAGCTATTGTAAAAGAGAAAATGACTGCAATATAATATGTGATATAGATTATCCCTGCATCATGCAAGATAGAACTTGGAACAGGTAACATAAAAACTATAATAGGAAACAAAATTATAGATGCCATATAGCCAATAAATAAATATATTTTCTTCATGGTAATCCCTCCTTTGTAACATTAAATGTGGCTGCATATTACAATTATTTTAAATGTCTTTATCTATTTTTAGTTTAACATCAAAAATGCTAATTTGCAATGAGTTGTGTTCAATATTGAATCTATTTAAATCAAAATTGTTTTTTGTTAAACGTATAATAAAGTAGTGATAAAATAAATAGATGAAATACTTACTTTTTCTATTTTGACGAACTAAGTTTTAATTATATAGAAGTGAAACAACTGAGATAATGCTCGAAAAAATATTTTTGAAAAGCATACTGCGATTTTAGGGATTTTATTGAAGATTTCTAAAAATATAATAATCTGTCCTATAATCAAATCTAAGAATCTTTCTTTTAATTACAGCCAAAAGTGAAAATGGTAGGTATATTTATTGGCAATTTTGAGGAGATGCTAAAATATAGTGGATAGGTAGAGAGAATTCAGGATTGAATAACATTATTGTCTATATTTCTCCAATTATTATCTATTTTCCATTTATGTTACTTCATTAAACGTATTTTTGCTTTTTGTTATAATAGCGTTGAATGTAACTGTAAAAATAGAAAAGATTAACAAAACAAAGGATTGTAATTGTTGTGGAAGGGTAGATATAGAAAAATGTCTCATTAATTATCATGAAATAATACAAGTATTTATATATTCAGATTCTATAGTATTTCTACTCATGTGACATATAGTCACAATCTAATTGTTTCTAAAGAGGAAATTATTGATTTTATGAAAAACGGAAAAAGAGATATCAAAAGATAAAGTTTTTTCAATAAGTGAAAATAATGTGCAAAGTGATGTGATTTTGACTATACTGTAAGTGTAAAAACAAGGAGGACGAATAATGGAAAAGAAACCTGTAAAAATTGTTACAATTGGTGGAGGAAGTAGTTATACTCCAG
>ENA-ORML01000647-ORML01000647.1-human-gut-metagenome-genome-assembly--contig:-NODE-647-length-38309-cov-12.933811_pt1 | contig 38309 bp, 30 predicted proteins | sample MGYA00242103_ERZ508995 | MGnify/ENA primary metagenome ERZ508995 (study PRJEB26280, sample SAMEA2338702) | human gut metagenome | biome: human gut; feature: human-associated habitat; material: faeces... | reverse complement strand
ATCTATATCCAAAACGGCAAGAAGTTTGTGGCAAAGTAAAGGCAGACCTCTTCATGCATTAATTAAAAAAAATACGATAAGGCCACTGGGACTAAGAGGACTAACGATCCTTGGGTCTCGGTGGCCTTTGTTGTAAATGATTTTTAAACTTGACAGCTTTGTTTGTTCGCTATTTTGACATGTCTGAGCTGGTATCTCTTGGCTGCAGGTAGAGATGAGAGATAACAACCTTTGGGTGGAAAAACTGGGGAAAGGGCATGAGGAAAGGCCGCAATGAAGGTTTTTGGCCTAGGATGGGCTTTGTTAAATGGATACGGAGGAATAGTTAGGGTTCGCTAATTTATCCTGGCCCAGCTGACTTGTGGCGAGGGTCAAGATAAATTAGCGGACCCTACTTTGTTGTTGTTACTTTCTTGTATTTTTGATTGCTTGCCGTTGGATTTTCAGGATTGGTCATCTGCAAATATCCCGCTGCAACAAGGGAGGTGATGTAACGCTCACGGTTCTTGGTTTGATTGGATAAACCAAGGCGTTCCATGATCTCTGCGGTGGTTCGAGGAACTGAACAGAAATTGACTATATCCCTTTGCTTATTAGACAATGACACTTTTTTAGTGTCAGAGTGTCTAAGTTGAGTGTCAGAGTCTTGGACTTGGTTACTTTTTTCCTCGACTTGGTTACTTTTTCCTTGGACTTGGTTACTTTTCCCCTCGACTTGGTTACTTTCTCCTTCGCCTTGGTTACTTTTCCCCTCGACTTGAAGGCCACTGGGACTAAGAGGACTAACGATCTTTTGCTCCGTTTGGGCTGGGTGACCTCCTCCTTTTTCAGTAAAAGCAGGCGATAAGTCGTGGAAATCTGCCTAATAACAGTACATTTCCACGACTTTCCGATACATTTCATCTCGTCAAATACGAGACCAATTGTCTCATGCTATGCTCGATATGCCGATAGAGGGTATCTCTTTGTATGCAAGGTCGGGAAGCTCTCTTGCCCAAAGTCTCTTGTCGTCAATACGACCCCAGCAGGAGTCGATGACAATTTGTCCTTCACCCGTCTTGCTATGACCATGTCTGTTGCCTTTGTTCAAGTGCAAAGATGGCGAATGGTCTTGTTTTTTACGTCAAATACTTGACTTTTATAAACTTCTTTAACAGTTCACCCTGATAATTGCGCATTTGTATCGTATAATCGCATAAGATATCATCTGGCCGAATGGACAAGTGCTGGCGGTAGGCTCGCCGTTCCAAAGTCTTTGGCCGGAAGGGGGAATCACCAGCCCGTCTTGTGCCTTCATTCTCCGGCGGCGACTTCGTCTTCCTCAAGGGAGTCGCGCATGGCGAGGGCTTGCTTGGGATGGTCATTGCCTACCATCTTGATGTGCTCCATCTTGTCCAACGGCCCTTCTTTGGAACAGGAGGCGAACAGGATGGCAAGCAATGCGCAGAGGCATCGAAAAGCGGTCTTCCCCATAGTGTGAACAATTTATTAACTACTGCAAAGGTACGAAAAGCCAAGGAAAGGCCCAAAGGATGAAACGACTTGTTTCACCCATTTGAGGCTTTTGGCCTGTTTCATTGCGTTTAATCATGTTTCATCGTGTTTCATGGTGGCTCATCCGTGAAGGATAAAAATCATGTTGAAAAGCATAAAACGCCGTGCTTACCCTTTGTAAAAAGCTGATTATAAAAGGCTTACACCTTAAGTTTAAATTGTTAGTTTATTTAACAATATATGAAACAAAATGAAACATCAATAATTTGGTGAGTTTGTGTGTTTTGCGTAAATTTGCAAGCATAAAATCGATTATTAAATTAAATTATTGGAGTATGAAGAAGATTTACCTATCTATTCTTATGACCTTGTGCCCCCTGCTCCCAGGCATGGCACAACAAGTATCGCAACACGGGAGAGAGACTGTTGGACAAACGGGGCTTCGGGCCTCCGCGGCGCAAGTCTCTAAGCCTTTCCTCCAGGAGGGCAAGGAGTGGTACACTCGGTGTGTCCACTATTTTCTTGGAGAATTTTTTCACACAGAGCGGATCGAGGGTGATACGATCTTGGACGGAGTCGCCTACAAGAAATTGTATGATGGAAACGTGGTAGAAGGATTTCTGCGTGAGGAGAACGGCAAGGTGTTGGGCAAAGTGGGTTCCCTCTACGACACCTCCGACTGGAGTAGTCATCTCGTTTATGATTTCTCCCTTGGCAAAGGAGACACGACCGTGTTTCACGATGATTTCCGTCTCAATGTGAATACGGTCGATACAATCTTGGTGGACGGTGAGCCCTATCGCCGTTTGGGAATCGGTTGTTACAGCTATTCTGGGGGTGGCACGGATTACTCAAATGGTAACACGCAGCAATATTGGGTCGAGGGCATAGGGAGCGACGTCGGTCCCGATCCTGAACCCGGATTTTTATGGGTCACTTCCTCCTATATGACGTTTGATTCTTGCAAAGTAGATGGCAAGCTGCTTTTCACAAGCAATGATTTCTTGCGTATTCCACATTGCGATCGCCAATGGATTTGTGCCGACTATAGGAAAACGAATAACATTGAGACCCACGAATTGTATTTTCTGAGACATGGCAGGAGAAGCTACGCTTGTGCTGGCGAGACGACGCTGAACGGAAAGACGTATCAGAAGGTCTATTCCAACAAATATCTTTTCGCCATGCGCCGTGAGGGCGGCCGCGTGCTGGCCGATGCCGACAGCTACCGTGCTGCCTTTGCCCAGGCGAGCGACGTTTACCCGACGAACGAGGAGGGCGAATACATCCTCTACGACTACGACGCGCATGTGGGCGACGCCTATCTTGGCACGCAGTACACCGTGGTACAAGAGGGCGACACGCCGCTCTCCGACGGGCAGAGCCGCCGCATGTTGGTGCTGTCGTCGGGTCACCGCTTGATAGAAGGCGTGGGCTGCGTCAATATGCAAGGCACGCCGTTCGACTACCTGTGCCACGACAATGCGCCGAACACGTTCTTCGACTTCTCGCTCCTTGAGAACCACTACGACGCCGAAGGCCACCGCATCTATGTCAATACGCGCGAGAAAGCCTATGAGGCCATTGTCGCTGGCGTGGAGACTGTCGCCACCTCCGACCGCCTCGCTTCCGACGACCGCGTCTATGACCTCCAGGGCCGCCGCATGGACGTGCGCCATCTGCCCAAGGGCATTTATATCCAGCACGGCAAGAAGTTTGTGGTGAAGTAGAAGCGCAGGCTTCTGTGATAGGAAAAAACAGAGTGGAACAAATTAAAAAAAACATGTCATGATGAAAAACGTAAGAAAGAACATCTCAGCCATGGCTCTTTTGGCTTTGGCAATGGCCGCGCTGATGCCTCAGAAGGCACAGGCGCAGGATCGCATCCCGTTTTTGGCGGAGGGCAAAACATGGACGGTGTTCAACTATGATGCCCGATATGAAGGTGCGCTGGTCGTTAAGGACTCGGCACGGTATAGCGTCCTGGGCGACACCATCGTAGGGGGCAGAACCTGCAAGCTCGTAGAGACCGAGATAGGGACAGTCCCCGCCTACCAGGAGGGACGCAACATTTATTTTTACTACCCCGACGACGCAGAACCGAGAATCATGTATGAGTTTGACTGCCAAGTCGGCGACCTCGTCCATGTCGATTCTGAAAGGGAGGCTCGTGCCGAAGTGACCAAGGTGGACTCCTTGTGCCTTGGTGGCACTTATTATCGCGTGGTCCACTATTCTGTGGATGGCATGGAATGGTGCTACAATGAGTTGATTGGCAGTGGCGCAAGTGTGCTCAATTCCATTTTGCTTCCAGGACAATTCCGGGGCGTCGAGGTCACTTTCCGTGGAATGAATATTTCGGAAGCCTGCTCCATAGAGCATAGCGAAAAGGCCAGCACCGACCACCGCCTCGCTACCGACCACCGCGTCTATACCCTCCAGGGCGTTCGCCTGCAGCAGCCTCCCAAGCAGGGCGTCTATATCCAAAACGGCAAGAAGTTTGTGGCGAAGTAAAGGCTCAGCTCTTCATTCATAAATTAGGAAGGTTCATCCGATATTTGAGTGAGAGGGACGTTTGAGTTGTGTCCAATACGGCCTGCTGAGTAGGGGGCCCAACTTGCAGCTTTGTCAATAAAAAGTCCTCCGCCGTCAGCAAAAAAGTGTCGATAAGTCGTGGAAATCTACCTAAAAAAGGCACATTTCCACGACTTATCGACATGTTTTTCTCGTCAGATACGAAGCCAATTGTCTCATGCTATGGCCATGCACGTTTAGATCAGCACCTGCCACTCCCCGTATTTTCTCCCGCCAACGCGCTTGATCAAGCCTTTCTGTTGTAGCTTGCCGATGATGAATTTTATGCCATTCTCTGTGATGCCGCCAAGGGTGTCTGCTGCGTCGGCTTTTGTGGCACGAGGATTCTTTTTGAAATACGCCAATACGTTCTTTTGGGTAGTATTCAAGTCCTTTTGGGTAGAGTTCGCCTCTTTTCGGGTAGTACTTGTGCTCTTATGGGTAGCATTTGTACTCTTATGGGTAGTGTTTCTGCCCTTGTGGGTAGTTGTTTCGTCCTTTTGGGTAGTAGATTCACTCTCTTGGGCAGGTCTCGGGATCGTCACTTTAAACTCCTGCGCCCGGTCGTCGTTTTCCAGCTGGATGTCGGGGTGCTCGGCGAGGATGCGCACGATGCCCGACCCAATGCCTCTGTAGTACAAGGCGTTGGTAGCAAACGTGGCCATGTAGGGATTGCGTTGGTAGGTTTTGCCGTTGCGAATGTCGTCTTCCGTCAGTCCTCCGGCCAGGGCTCCGGGACTGATGATCTCCACTCTGTTGTCGAATACAAAGATGCGGATGGGGGCGGGGCGCAACAGGTCTCTGTGTACGAGAGCGTTTTGGACCACCTCTTGTAGCACGTCCTGCGCTATCTCCAGTTTGCCCAAAGTGTTGAACGACGCACCCCGCTCCTGGAGGTTGTGGAGGTTGCCCTTGAGGAAGGCTATGCATTGCTCGTAGAGTCGCGGCATGTTGCCCAGCAACTCTTTCGTGTCGCGATACTGACAGCTTGCCAGGTCGTTGCCGAAGAACGATACGGCCTTGACCATGCAGGTGGGGCAATGGCGCTCGGGATGTTTGCCGAAAAACAGGTAGCCAGCAAGTGTGGGGACGCCCTGGTGGTTGAGCACATGGATGTTTTTCAGCACCTGTTCGGCCTTGGCGCCAAAACCGTCGAGCGTAGTGGCATAGACCTTGTCGAGGTAGTCGTCGAGGGCGTAGCGGTCAAGGTCCTCGAACGTGGTGTCGCTTACGGCTGCTGCGTCGGCTTGGTAGCTGCCAGAGTCTTGAAACAAGGCGAGTATCTCCGCGTTTTCCGTGATGCGGCGTTTGTCGGCTCCTTGTTTCACCCATATCTCTCCGTTGAGGTTTTTGTAGGGCTTGTTCTTGCCTTCTTCGACGGAACAGATCAGAAAATGCTTCTCTTCCAGGCGCACTACTTCGGTCTCGATGTAGATCGTGGGGCGTACTTGCTCATTGGCTGCATTGCCCAATTCGCGACTGATGACTTGTATCTGTTCGTACGACAAGCCCACGGGCTTGCCGCTTTTGTCCTCCACGCCAAAGAGGATCACTCCGCCCTTGGTGTTGGCAAAGGCTATCATCTCCTTTGCGATCTCCCTTTGCGAAGTAAACGCTTCTTTAAACTGCACTTTGGTGGTCTCGCCACAAAGACACAGGTCCTTAAAAGTATCTTCCGTCATAATGCAATCCCTTCTATTGTTGTGTCCTACTTGCTTTGTTTTCCACAAAATTACAACTTTTTTCTCAATCGATTGTCCTTTTCCGAAGAAATGTGCACAAATACGCTCCAAGGCGAGGCAATGGGCTTGCTACACCGTTATTTTCTCTATTCGGAGTCGTAGGACGCCGCAGGGCACGTGGGCCGTGACCACGTCGCCTACTTTTCTGCCGAGGAGGGCTTCGGCGATGGGCGACTTGATGGAGATCTTCCCCTCCTTGACGTTGGCCTCGTGAGGATTGACGATGGTGTAGGCCATGGTGGTGTTGGTCGCCAGGTTGGTGATCTCCACCCGGCGCAGCAGGCCCACGGTGTCGTTGTCCAGCCGCGAGGTGTCCATCACCCTTGCGAAGCGCAGCGTCTTCTGCATATAGCTGATACGGCTCAGCAGCCTCCCGTGCGCCCGTTTGGCCGCATGATACTCAAAGTTTTCGCTGAGGTCGCCCTTGGCGCGCGCCTCCTCCAGTTCGTTTCGTGCCTTGGGCAGTTCGACGCTGACCAGTTCGTTGAGCTCCTGGGTGAGCCGGTCGTAGCACTCTTGTGACAAGTATTCCATAGTTTGCGTTGTGATAGATTTGGGTCGGGAAAAGAAGCCGCCGCCCCTTGGTATTGAAGCCTAAGGAGCGGCGGCAGATGTTGGTTCTTCTATCTCCGAAGCGTTTCGGAGTCAGGACACCTTAGAGCTGGGGACCAGCAGCGACGAGCTTCTTGCCCGCCTCGTTGGAGGTGTACTTCGTGAAGTTCTTGATGAAGCGTGCGGCGAGATCCTTGGCCTTGACCTCCCACTCGGAAGCGTCGGCGTAGGTGTCGCGCGGATCAAGGATGGCCGGGTTGACGTTGGGCAGAGCCGTCGGCACCTCGAAGTTGAACATCGGGATCTTCTTCGTCTCAGCCTTGAGGATGCTGCCGTCGAGGATGGCGTCGATGATACCGCGCGTATCAGGGATAGAGATACGCTTGCCGGTGCCGTTCCAACCCGTGTTGACCAGGTAAGCCTTGGCGCCAGAGACGTTCATCTTCTTCACCAGCTCCGCGGCATACTTCGTCGGGTGGAGCTCCAGGAAGGCCTGGCCGAAGCAGGCAGAGAACGTCGGGGTCGGCTCGGTGATGCCGCGCTCAGTACCAGCCAGCTTGGCGGTGAAGCCAGAGAGGAAGTAGTACTGCGTCTGCTCCGGAGTCAGGATAGAGACGGGAGGCAGCACGCCGAAGGCGTCGGCAGAGAGGAAGATGACCTGCTTGGCAGCGGGAGCGGAAGAACCCGGCTGGATGTTCTTGATATGATAGATCGGGTAGGAGACGCGGGTGTTCTCGGTCACGGACTTGTCGGCGAAGTCGATCTTGCCGTCCTTGTCCACCGTGACGTTCTCCAGCAGGGCGTTGCGCTTGATGGCACCGTAGATGTCGGGCTCGTTCTCCTTGGAGAGGTTGATCACCTTGGCGTAGCAGCCACCCTCGAAGTTGAAGATGCCGTTGTCGTCCCATCCGTGCTCGTCGTCACCGATGAGGCGGCGCTTCGGGTCGGTGGAAAGGGTGGTCTTACCCGTGCCGGAGAGGCCGAAGAAGATGGCGGTGTTCTTGCCCTCCATGTCGCAGTTGGCAGAGCAGTGCATGGAAGCGATGCCCTGGAGCGGCAGGTAGTAGTTCATCATGGAGAACATACCCTTCTTCATCTCGCCACCATACCAGGTGTTGATGATCACCTGCTCGCGGCTGGTCACGTTGAAGGCGACGCAAGTCTCAGAGTGGAGACCCAGCTCCTTGTAGTTCTCTACCTTGGCCTTGGAGGCGTTGTAGATGACGAAGTTGGGCTCGAAGTTCTCCAGCTCCTCAGCGGTCGGACGGATGAACATGTTGGTGACGAAGTGGGCCTGCCATGCCACCTCGACGATGAAGCGGACGGCCATGCGCGTGTTCTTGTTGGCACCGCAGAAAGCATCGACGACGTAGAGGTTCTTGTTGCAGAGCTCCTTCACGGCCAGGTTCTTGACGGTCTTCCAGACCTCCTCGCTCATCGGGTGGTTGTCGTTCTTATACTCCTCGGAAGTCCACCAAACGGTGTTCTTGGAGTTCTCGTCCATGACGATGTACTTATCCTTGGGGGAACGGCCGGTGTAGATACCAGTCTTTACGTTTACAGCGCCGAGCTCAGTGTTCTGACCAACCTCGTAGCCCTCAAGGCCAGCCTTGGTCTCCTCTTCGAAGAGCTGCTCGTAAGAAGGATTGTGGGCGATCACGGTAGAGCCAGTGATGCCGTACTGAGTCAAAATGCTTTGATCAAACTTTGCCATTGCTTTGTGAATGTTATTTAATGATGATGAATAGTCTCTTTTTGCCTTAAATTGGTGCCACGGGAATTCCCGCAGCGGTGTTATACCTGTTTTGATTCGAATGCAAAATTACGCATTTTATTTTGCTTGGGAAAGGATGAACGTTAAAAAAAGTATCAATCTGCGGCGAAGAACGGTTAAAGAATCGAAAAACGCCACTTTCGCTATGAAATTTGCTACCTCCACATATCAAACGGGCAGTCGAAACAAGTGCCTCTCGACCGACTTGTCACCCCGTCCTACAGCCACTTTTGGTCCTGATACCAGCGGATGGTTTCCTCCACGCCACGCCGCAGGTCGTACTGCGGCTGGAAGCCCAGTTCCCGGCGCGCGGGCTCGATGTCGCACTGCCAGTTGCGCTGCCGTAGAATATTGAACTTGTCCTTGTTGAGCGCTATCAGCTGGCCCGTGCGCCGACCATACCACTCGCCCGCGCCACAGACCAGGCGCAGCACCCAGATGGGGGCCGTGACGCGGATCCACCACGGGCGGCCCAGAGCCTCGTGGATGAGGTCGCTGAACGCGGCGCTCTGATACACAGCCCCGTCGGTGAGGAAGTAGGCGCGTCCGACGGTGCCGCGCGTGAGGGCGAGAAACACGGCCGCCACCACGTCCTTGACATAGACGAAGGTGATGTCCTGCTGCTGGAAGCCAACGGCGAAGTCGGTGTGGCCCTTGATGCTCTTCGCCATCATGAAGTAGTCGTGCTCCCGGGGACCATAGACGCCCGTGGGTCGGAGGATGACGACGGGCAGTCCGCTCTCCAGCGCCGCCTGCTCGGCCTCCAGTTTGCTCCGGCCATAGCAGGTGTTGGGGCGCGGCTGGTCGGCCTCGGTGATAGGCGTGTAGGGCTGGGTCTCGTGGATGGCGCCAAAGACGCTGAGGCTCGACAGGAAGACGATGCGCTCCACGGGCATCGACAGCGCCCGGACGGCCTGGAAGAGGTGGCGCGTGCCGTCGCGGTTGACACGGAAGAAGTCGGCGGGGTCCTGACACTTCGTGGCCCCGGCGGCATGGACGATATAGTCGAAGCGATGGGGACGGAGCTGGTCCATGAGCCGCGCGGGGTCCTGGAGGTCCAGCGTGAGGAGATGGACGCGGGCATCCTGGAGGTAGCGGAGCGAACTGGTGGGGCGCACCGCGGCCCAGGTCTCCAGCCCACGGCGCAGGGCTTCTTCGACGATAAAGGACCCGATGAAGCCCGAGGCTCCTGTGATTAATATCTTTTTCATCAAAATTTCACATAAAACGTTTGCAAAGATACAATTTTTTTTGTTACTTTGCCACCATCATATCAATACAGTTGCCAAAATGGGGACTAGGATGGTGGCAAAAGCAACAGAAGCACCGACCGTAGGCCCTCATAGGGCAGCTATCCAACAAAACAATCGACTATGGCAAAAGAAAAAAAAGGTGGTAAGCGCCTTAACAAGAAGCAGCTCGCCGAGGTGCTTATAGACTACTTCCAGTCGCGACCCGGAGAGACCATGAGCATGAAGCAGGTGTTCAAGAATCTGCGCCTGACCACCCACCCGATGAAGATGCTGGCCCTCGACATCATGGAGGACATGGCATGGAACGACTTCCTCGCCAAGGACGGCGAGTATGCGTATCGGCTCAACACGAAGGGACAGGTGCAGGAGGGCACGTTCCAGCGCAAGGCCAACGGCAAGAACACCTTCCTGCCCGACGATGGCGGCACACCGATCTTCGTCTCGGAGCGCAACTCCATGTCGGCACTCACGGGAGACCGCGTCCGCGTGCAGTTCCTCGCCCGTCGCCGCAACCATATCAAGGAGGCAATGGTGACGGAGATCCTCCACCGCAAGAAGGACACCTTCACCGGCAAGTTGCGCGTGGACCGCGACATCGCCTTCCTCGTCACACAGGAGGCGCTCTTCGTCCATGATATCCTCGTGCCGAAGAAGCGGCTCAAGGGTGGCAAGACGGGCGACCGCGCCGTGGTGCGTATCACGCAGTGGCCTGACGCAGAGCACAAGAACCTCGTCGGAGAGGTAGTGGACGTGCTCGGACCAGCGGGCGACAACGATGTGGAGATGAATGCCATCCTCGTGCAGTATGGACTACCCTACCAGTATCCGAAGCGTGTCGAGCAAGCGGCGGAGAAGATACAGCCGGGCATCACGGCCGAGGAGATAGCGCGCCGCGAGGACTTCCGCGACACCTGGACCTGCACCATCGACCCTGCCGACGCCAAGGATTTCGACGACGCGCTGAGCATCAAGGCGCTGGAGGGCAACCGCTGGGAGGTGGGTGTGCACATCGCCGACGTGAGCCACTACGTGAAGGAGGGAGACATCATCGACAAGGAGGCGCAACGGCGCGCCACGAGCATCTATCTCGTCGATCGCACCATCCCGATGCTGCCCGAGCGACTGTGCAACTTCATCTGCTCGCTGCGCCCCGACGAGGAGAAGCTCTGCTACAGTTGTGTGTTCACACTCGACGGCGAGGCCAACGTCCTCGACTACCGCATCGTCCACACCGTCATCCGTAGCGACCGACGCTACTGCTACGCCGAGGTGCAGCAGCTGCTGGAGGACAACGGCGTCGTGGACGGCACGGGAGAGCCTGCGCCCGCACCAGGCAAGGAGGGCTACAAGGGCGAGAACGCGCTGCAGCTCATCATGCTCGACGCGCTGGCGAAGCGCCTGCGACAGAAGCGCTTCCGCCATGGCAGCGTCAACTTCGACACGGAGGAACTCCATTTCGACATCGACGAGAAGGGGAAACCCACCCGCTGCTACTTCAAGCGGTCGAAGGACGCCAACAAACTGATCGAGGAGTTTATGCTCCTGGCCAACCGTACCGTGGCAGAGAGCGTGGCCTGTCCGGGCAAGGGCAAGAAGCCGAAGACGCTGCCCTATCGTATCCATGACGATCCGGATCCGCAGAAGCTCGAAAACCTGCGCGAGCTGACGGCGAAACTGGGATACAAGATGAAGAGCACGAGCACCAAGGGGGCGACGGCGCGCGCGCTCAACAAGCTCATGGAGGAGGTGGACGGACACCGCGAGGCAAAACTCGTGCAGACCATCGCCCTGCGATCGATGATGAAGGCGAAGTACTCCACCCACAACATCGGCCACTTCGGACTGGCCTTCGACTACTACACTCACTTCACGTCGCCCATACGCCGCTATCCCGACACCATGGTGCACCGACTCCTCACCCGCTATCAGGACGGAGGAAGGTCGGCCAACAAAAACCACTATGAGGAGCTGTGTGAGCACTGCTCGGACATGGAGCAGATAGCGCAGAACGCGGAGCGCGACAGTATCAAATATAAGATGGTGGAGTTTATGGGAGAGTTTGTCGGCGAGGAGTTTGACGCCCATATCTCGGGCGTGCAGAGCTATGGCATCTACTGCGAGATCGACGAGAACCACTGTGAGGGCCTCGTGCCGATCCGAGACCTCGACGGCGACTACTACGACTTCGACGAGAAGAACTTCCAGCTCATAGGACGCCGCCACCACTCCTGCTACCAACTGGGAGACCCCGTGCGCATCCGTGTGGCGCAGGCCAACCTGGAGCGTCGCCAGCTCGACTTCGTCTTGGCCGACAGCGCGCGCGAGGAGCGCAAACCGCAGCATGCCAAACCGCAGCATGCCAAGGGCGGCAAGGGAAAGCGCAGGAAGAGATAGAATCTTGAATAGATAGAATATAGGAAAAGACTGGACCGGGGTGTAGGGACTTGATCTCTACACCCTGGTTTCGATGCGGCACAGCGGTTCGTTGATGCCGCCCATTTCCTTTTTGTATCTTTCGTCGCCGCGGCACATGTCGAAATCGACGACGCCCTCCGCCATCCAGCGCTTGGCGGCCTCCAGGATGAGCAGGATGCCGGGCGAATAGCGGCCAAAGGAGGTGTCGATGGCCAGACGGGGCATGAGCAGGTGGTCGCGGTGGCGATACACGATCATGAAGGAGGCGGGCTGGTGGTCGATCTCCAGCACGTAGAGTTCGGCGCTCGGGAGTTGGCGAAGGCTCGCCGTGGCGCATCCGCTCTTCACCTCGTAGATCGCCTTGAGCGTGGTGGTGAGGTGGGTCAGCGCGTTGGCTTTCTGGGAGCGCCACATCATCTTGCGGCGGAAGTAGAAGCGCCACAGGTGGCGCAGCGTGTGGGCTGGCGCCTGGTGGGCATGGTCGAAGACCTTCAGCTCCATGGTCTTGCCGTCGGTGGTGAGGTGGTTGTAGGCCTTGCGGATGTTCTTGTAGATGTTCTTAGGAAGCGAGGCGACATAGGCTTCGTGGGAGGCAAACTGCGACAAGGGGACGTGGAAACTGGTGCGCTCGATGGGATCGGGCGACAGCGTCCGCATGATCCGGGCCAGGGCGGTGCAGCAAGGCACGTCGGCGAGGCTGAGCGTCATCCCCAGGAGGATTGCAGGTGGGCGGCTATTGCCTCCATCACCTCCTCGTGGCCCTCGTAGGGGTAGGGGCAGACCATATTGAGCACGCCGCCGACCCGGCAGGAGGGAATGCGGGCCTTCTTGGAGGACCGCGTCACGGCCATAGGGAGGATGGCAAAGGGACGGCCTCCGACACGGACGAGGTCGTAGCGCATGGCCGTGGTCAGTGCGCCGAGACCGCGGAGAGTGTGGTGGTACAGAAACTCATTCCACTCGTAGGTCTGGTAGTAGGTGTAGTGGATGTAGCCTAAGGACAGGCGTTCCGCCTGCTGGTCCAGCGACCGCCAGGAGTCCTCGATGTCGTGGAGGTTATTGTATTGATGGAAGGTAATATTGTCTGCCATGGCTGCAAAGGTACGACATAATTTTTGTGTCCGCAATATTTTGTTCAGGAAACAAGGAAACCGGGCGGCTGCTGGCAGCTAAGTGCATATCAAGCTGGGTGCATATCAAGCTGGATACTTCTCAAGCTGGGCGCTGACCAAGACAAAAGGCGTTTCCCCATCCAGGGGAAACGCCTTTCGTCATATAGGTCGTGGTGAACGCCTACCTTACTGGTAGAGTCTCACCTCGGAGAGTACGGGGTAGTTGTAGTCGTCGCCGTAGTCGAGACCGTAGCTGCAGTCGCCCAGGCGCACCTTGGCGTAGCGACACTGGATGGGCTCATAGAGCACGAAGGGGAAGGTCGTGCTGGCAGTGTTGGGGATGTAGGCCACGTCGTTGTAACCGTCGGTGATGGTGGTCCAGTTGGTGCCATCGAGGCTGGTGAGGATCTCGACGGAAGCCGGGCAGTAGCCTTTCTCGTAGCCCCACTGGAAGGCGAAGGCCGAGACGGGCTTCTCTGCACCCAGATCGACGATGAGCTCATATTTGCCCGGGGTCTCGTTGACGTAGTAGGTTTCCTTGTTGCCATCGTTGAGTTCGGCGATGGTCGCTCCGCCCACCGTCACGGTGTAGGAGGACGGGTCGATCTTGGTCAGCGCCTTGAGGTCTTTGCTCGACTGGCTCTTCACGCGGCTCTGCGTCTCCTCATAGTTGACGGCGACATAATAGACCTGGTGGTCGGCGCCTGCTACGGCCTCGCCCTGGATGGTGCTGATGGCAATCGGGGCCACGCCCGAGGCTTCCACCTCGTCGAGGTGGGTGAGGGCGACGCGGACGGGAGCTGACGACACCATGCTGCCCGCAGGGATAGTGACGCTCGGCGTGACGACCGAGGTGAACTTGGCAGGCAGGGCCGTGGCATCGTCGGCAAAGCCGGCAGCCAAGGAGTCAACCTGGGCCACGCCGACCGTCACGTCCTGGGCCACGGGCTTGGTGAGGCGCACGTAGAAGCTCACCGTGTCGGCCTGGGCCTGAACGCCGTAGGGCGTGCGCAGCACCTTGGTGGTGTGCTGGTTGCCCGGCATGGCAGTCTCATTGATATAGACCTTCGCCTCGTAGGTCTCGGGGGTAGCGGGGTAGAGCAGGTCTCCCACTTCCGGCTCGCTCTGGCAGGCGGCCAGGGCGAGAGGTATGGCGAATAATAAGCAATACTTCGTTTTCATAATCTATCTTTATTTACTATTTGCCGTCGATTCTCACATCCTGGATCCACTCGGGCACTGCCTGGCCGTTGGTCTCGGCATTGTTGCCGTTGCCAGAGGCGTCGCGGAAGGAGTAGCCCTCGCCCTCGTTCATCTTGTAGTAGGTGATGAGGCCCGGCGTGGTCGGGTCGCAAGCGTACATGTTGTTGGCAATCTCGGCCTGTGAGCGGGCTCTCTGCCAGAAGCGCACCTCGCTATACATGGCGTTGCCGAGCCAGTAGGTAGAGGGGCTGCAGATATTGATGCTGTTCACGTTGGTCGTCTTGCCAGGCAGGTCCATCGAGTTGTCGAGCTGACCGTTGACGTACAGGTAGAGCTTCGTGCCCGTGCAGACGAACGCGAGGTGATACCACGTGTGCTCGTTGAAGAGGGCCAGGGAGTTCATCTGCGTGCCCTGCGTCTTGATCTGCAGACGGTTGCCCTCGATGGGGGCATCGCCGAAGCGGATATAGATCTCGTCGGGACCCGCACCGAAGATGGCCTGGTTGTTGCCACGGCCCACTTCTGTGTAGAGGATGTGCTTATTGATGTTCATCTCCACCGTCCACTCCGTGAGCGGATAGTTCTTCACGAGGTTCTGGCTGACGTAGTGGCTCTGGTCGAGCACCACGACAGGCTGGATGACGACCTGGTCGAGAATATAGACGATCTTGCTGCCCGAGGGGAGCACCGAGGCGTTGCCGCTGGTGTTCTCCAGGCGGAAGCCGATGGCATATTTCTTGCCCGAGGCCTTCAGTGCCTCGCTATAGGGCGGCACGGTCAGCGTGATGGGCGTTGATACGGAGGCGCCGGCCTCGATGGTGGTCTCTTCGGAGGAGAGCGAGAACGACTCCTGCGGCAGCGACACATACGGCGTCTCGTTGAGACGGTTGTACTCATTGACCACGGCGGTGTCATAGACCAGGCGGTAGCGGCTCTCGACGTTGGCCACGTCGCTCAGACGCACGTTGACCGTGGTCGTAGCCACTTCCGCACCTACCGTGAGTTTCAACGAACTATTGGCGTTGGTGTTGGTTTGCAGGATATAGGCCTGGTTCGACAGGGTGTCGTACTCGGCGTCGTTGCAGCCCGTGAGCAGCAGGGCGCCCAGGGCCATTCCTGCGAGTATGGTTTTGCTGTTGATACGCATTGTTTTGAACTTTTGTTAGAGGAATGATACTACTTGACAGCCGGATTCATGATCTGGATGGCCTTGCGCAGGGCAGGGTAGGACGGCTGCTTGCCGGCATTGTACTCGTACTCCATGTGGTAGGTGCCGACACCACCCTTGGGCGAGAGCATACCGTCGATCAGAGGCATCCAGCGGGCCATGCCCTCCAGGCTCATCATGTCGTTGCCGTTGCGGTCGATGTAGGGCACGCCACCAGCGGGGGCATAGTTCTCGAAGTTCTCCGTGACGATGTAGCGCTTGGCCACCTCACGCGGAGTGAGCACGCCGTCGAAGTTGCGGATCGTGCCGCTGAGGCGTGCGTCGAGGTTGGCGTCGCCCGAGCAGGCGTAGGCCTGGACGATGAAGTAGTTGAAGTAATCGCCCAGCTCGGGGTTGATGCTCTGCGGCTCGCCGTCGATGACGAGCAGCTTCTGCGTGCCCGACTTGCGGCCGATGCGCTTGCCCAGCTCCTCGATGAACACCTTCTCGGCCTCGGGACGGCCGGAGATATTGCCCGGAGAGCCATAGTGGGGCTCGTAGTCGTAGTCGAAACCGTCGTAGCCATACTTGTCGATGGTGTCGCAGATGGCGTTGGCGTAGCGGCGGATGCCCTGCTCGCCCTCACCCCAGTACTCGATGGGGTCGATGCCCTCCGGGGTGAGCTGGTCGCCCACGTTGGCCACGATGAAGCAGATCAGCGCACGCGTGCCCTTCTTCTGCTGCACATAGGCCAGGTCGGCCTTGCGAACGTCGTTGAGCGAGTGCCAGTTGCCCCAGATGGAGACGAAATCGACACTGTCGGGGAGGCCGCGGAGGGAGTTCTCGAGCGATGCGCCCGCACCTACCCAGTTGCCAAACCAGCCGAAGGCCACGGGGTGGTCGGTCTGCTTGTATGCCCGCAGCTGCTCGTAGTATTGCTCGGAGCGGTCGGGATCGGTCAGGTTGGCCGGGTCTTTGATCTCGGCGTCGGTGTCGCAGGCGGTGATGAATACCGAAATGCCTACGGCCACCAACAGTATTTTGAACAAATCTTTCATTGCTTATAGTCTTTTATGAATGATGTATGCTACTTCTGCCACCACATCTTGGTAGCGTAGGTGTCAGGACCGCCGAGCAGCTGCACGGCTTTCTGATAGTTGTCGGGATTGTTGACCGGCTCCATGTAGTCGAACGGAAGACGGTTGGGCACGGTGAGGTCGTAGGCCGTGGATTGTGCCGAGGGGAAGACCTTCGGGTAGCCCGTACGGCGGATCTCGCTCCAGGCCTCTTGGCCGTCGGGGAAGAGGGCAATCCACTTCTGGACCATCAGGCGCTCCATCTTCTCGGAGGCGGAGGCGTTGTCGTCCCACTTCACGGTGATGGACGACATCTTGGCGTGGGCCTGGCCATAGCCGTCGGCAGCATCGACATAGTCGGCGGGAGTGGCGGTGCTGTTGGCAATGTAGTCGGCGGCGCCACTGGCACCCCACTGCTCGAAGGAGAGCGTGATGCCCTCGTTGTAGAGCGACTCTGCCGTGCCGTCCATGTTCCAGCCAGCCAGCGCGCCCTCAGCGCGACAGAACGCCATCTCGGCAGCCGTCATCCAGATGCCACGAGTGTCCTGAGTCACCTTGGCAGCGGAATAGATGGCATCGGCCACAGACTTGTTACCGATCTTCGCTCCAGCGCGGCAACCGATGATGGCGCGGTCGCCCGGGGTGGCGGGGGTGCTGAAGTACTGCGTCAGGCGCGGATCGTTGTAGCCCGTCATGTAGCTCTCGATGTCGGCGCAGGCACGGCTGTCACCCCACTCCACAGAGGTCTTATACAGACCGTTGGGAACGTAGAGAATCGTGGCGTTGTCGGCATTGGACGTGATGACGCCGTCGGCCACAGCCTGTTCGGCCACGGTGCGGGCATACTCGGGCTCTGCCAGGCGCATGCGGATGGCCATGCGGAGCTTCAGGGAGTTGGCATACTTCACCCACTTCGTGAAGTCGCCGTCATAGACCTTGTCGGAGTTGGTGAACTGCGTGAGTGTGCCGCCGCCAGCCTGGATCATCGGGGTGATGATGCCGAGGGCCTTGTCGAGGTCGGCCACCAGCGTGTGGTACACCTTCTGCTGTGAGGAGTAGGCGTTGGGCTCCTCCTCGGCGCCGATGGGCAGCGGACCGTACATATCCGTCAGGCGGAGGAACGACTGCGCGCGGAGGATCAGGGCCCAGGCGTAGCTGAGGCTCTCCGTGCCCGTGAGGCGTACGATCTCATTGAAGGCCGACACCGTCTTGGGCATGCTGTCGGCAAACGGGTAGCGCACCCAGCCCACAGGGGCGTTCATGCGGACGAAGTTGTTGCCCGCGAAGCCGTTGTTGGCATAGGTGAAGTAGCGGCCCAGGTAGTTGCCGATGAGGTCCTGGTTCATCTGGTAGGTGTTCTCCTGCTCGGGAAACGCCTCGTTTTGCATCTGCACAAGGAACGAGCCGGTGCTGTAGTTGTCGCGACCAAGCTCCTCGGACGAAGTCTTGTCGCCCGGGCGGTTGGCCTCCTCGAAGTCTGCCGTGCAACCCGTGATGAGCAGGGCTGAGGCCGCGATGAGGGAGAGGCCGGTGACCTTGAATATCTTTGCTTTCATATTCTTCCTTATTTATATATGTATGATTAGAATTTCAGCTTAATGTTGAATCCGAGCGTGCGCAGGCTGGGCTGCATGAAGTAGTCGAAGCCCTGGTAGAACGTGCCCGTGGAACCAGTGGTCTCGGGATCGAACGGTGCCTTGCAGTAGATCATGAAGAGGTTGTTGGCCGTCAGACCCACCGTGAGGTCCATGCCGCCGAGCCACTTGCGCGGTAAGTTGTAGCTGATATGAGCCTCCTGCAGACGGACGTTGGTGCCGCTGTAGATATACTCGGACCAGATCGGGTTGTCGCCGCCTACCACGCTGTAGTAGCTCTCGGCCGACACCATGCCCGTGTTGACGGCGATGCCACCTGCCTCGCGTGCATCGGCCGTGGCCTGGGAGACACCATAGTAGTCGAGCAGGGCCTGAGTCTGGCTCAGCACGATGCCGCCTAAGCGAGCCGTGACGAGGAAGCCCAGGTTGAGGCCCTTCCAGGTGAAGTCGTTGCTGAAGCCGATGTTGCCCTTCGGCAGCACGGAGCCGCAATACTTCGGGTTGGAGAGCGTCTGGCGCATCACGTTGCCGCTGGCGTCGAGGGCGATGTTGCCCTCACTATCGCGTGCGAAGTCAGTGTAGGTATAGACGTCGCCCATCGTGCCGCCCTTTTTGAGGATGACGTTGGCGCCGTTGAGGCCGGCCTGACTGATCACCTCGTTCGGGTCTTCAAGTAGGTCGATGATCTTGTTGCGGTTCATGCTGTAGGTGAGCGAGCTGTTCCAGGTGAAGTCGCCCCACGTCTTGTTGTAGCCGAGAGAGAGCTCAAGACCGCGGTTGCGCACGTTACCCGTCTGCACGTACTCGTTGCTGTAGCCCTCGCCGACCGTGATCGGACGGAGGAAGGTCTGCTTGCGGGTGTTGGACTGGTAGAACGTGACGTCGAGAGTGAGGGCGTTGTCGAAGAAGCGGGCCGTCAGACCAGCCTCCCAAGAGTTGGTGCGCTCAGGATAGAACGTCTCGGGGAACTTGTAGGTGACGGTGGAGTAGCTCTGCGAGGCAGGGTTGTACTCGTAGCGCCAGCGGGAGGCGATATTGGGGCTGATGGCAGAACCCACAGAGGCCCAAGAGCCACGCACCTTCATGTAGCTGATAAACTCCGGCAGCTGCACCATCTGGGAGATGATGGCCGACATACCTACCGAGGGATAGAAGAACGACTCGTGCTTCGTGCCGGCGAGGGCAGAGTCCCAGTCGTTGCGGCCCGTGAGGGTGAGGAAGAGCATGCTCTTCCAGCCCAGCTCGGCATTGGCGAAGAGGGAGTTGATGTAGTGCTTGTTGAAGCCATAGATGGGGCGGTTGTCGTTGGTGGCAGCCGCATAGTCGATGGCGTTGGGGGTGAAGAGGTTGGACGGAGCCTTGAGGCCGCCCTGGTAGCCCTCGTCCTCATACTGCGTGCGCTGGAACGAACCACCGATGTTGGCGCCGATGGAGAAATCGCCCAGCGTCTTGTTGATGTTGGCCATCAAGTCGCCATAGAGAGCCTGGTCGGAGACGTTCTCATACTTGTAGAAACCGTAAGGGCTGTGGGCGAAGAGGTTGATGGTGGAGGCGTAGCGCTGATCCTCAAACTTCGTGTTGGTGCGATCGAAGCGCAGACGTCCCGTCACGTCGAGCCACGGCGTGATCTGATACTTCAAACTCGCATTGGTCATGTAGCGGTGCTTGTGGTTGATGCGGTTCATGCGCTTGGCCACCCAGTAGGGGTTCTGCATCTGGAGCGCGTCGCCGAAGTTCCAGTTCTGCACATAGATGCCGCGGGAGGCGTCCCAGACCTCGAAGGTGCGGATCGCATCGAAGCTCTCACCACGCGGGAAGAGGTAGAGCGGCACGAGCGGGTTGAAGTACTGGCCCTGTGCCATGAGGTTGCGGTCGTTCTGGTTGACGTAGCTGAGGCTGATGTCGAGCGTCAGTTTGTCGTCCAGGAACTTTGTCGTGTTGCGCACCGTGAAGTTGTAGCGGTTGTACTTGTTGTCAGGGATGATACCGCGTGCGTTGGTCGTACCTACGGAGAGGTAGGTCTGGTTGCGGTCGTTGCCGACGGTCAGCGCGACGTTGTTCTGGATGTTCGTACCTGTGTTGAAGAAGTCCTCCGGTTCGAAGCCGCCATAGGGCGAACCGCCCTTCTCGCCCCAGGAGCGGACCTCGCCAGGACGGTTGGCGTAGCTATTCTGGAACTCAGGCATCTTGAACGGACTGAGGAACTGGCTACTGTTGGAGATCGTCACCTGCACGCGGCCCTTGCTGCCCTTCTTGGTGGTGATCATGATGACACCCTGGGCGGCAGCGGAACCATAGAGGGCGGCTGCGGCAGGACCGCTGAGCACGCTGATGGACTCGATGTCCTCAGAGTTGATGTCGGCAATGCCCTCACTACCCGGCTGGGTGGAGTAGATACTTCCCGTCTCGCCGTTGTTGCGGTTGTTGATGGGCACACCATCTACGACGTAGAGGGCTTGGTTGCTCTGGTTGATGGACTTCGGACCACGCATCACCACACGGGTCGCACCGCCCACACCTGCCGACGAGGCATTGATGTTGACACCCGCCACCTTGCCGGCCAGCGAGTTCATGAAGTTGGCACTCTTCACCGTGGTCAGCTGCTCGCTGTTCACCTGCTGCACATTGTACGACAGGGCTTTCTCCGAACGGCGGATGCCCAAGGCTGTCACCACGACTTCGGCCAGCTGGCGCTCGTCGGGCTTCAGCGAGATGGTAAGGTTCTCTCCGGTGGCGGGCACTTCTGCCGTAGTGTAGCCAAGGTAGCTCACGGAGAGGATGCTACCGTTGGGCACTTTCAACTCGAAGCGGCCGTCGATGTCGGTTACTGTGACAAGGTTTGTGCCTTTGACCGTCACGGTGGCACCGATGACGGGCTCGCCGTTCTCGTCAAGCACCGTTCCGCCAACGGTCTTGCCGTCGTCCTGCGCTACCGTGGCAGCAGCCTTGGCCGTAGGGGGCGTGGCCGCGCTGATAGGTAGCGGTGCTAAGCATATCGCCGAGACGATGATGCCTTTCAACATGTTGGATTGGAGTTTGTCCATAAAATCACTATATTTAAATTGTATTGAGTTTTTTGAATATATAATAGTTCGATCGTTATTTGATAGCTACAATCTGAGGGCAAAGGTACTAAAATTTCCGCAAATAGCGTATAATATAACAGGAAATCTTTCGCTTAAGTGTAAAAAACACCAAAAAAAAGACGTGCTTCAGACTTGAGGGGGAGTAGTGTGCGCAGACAGATAAGCCTTTTCTTGTATGAGGTGTTGTGGTCTGTAGGGTGGAAAAGCTGCCCTGTAGTTTGCGGGTATGAATATAAATCCTTATTTTTGCAACCTAAAATCTATGTCCTAGATAGTTGATGAGGTTTCGCCGCCAGGTGAGCCTCTCTGAACCGTCGTGCAGGATGTGCGAGCGGTAGTCCCTGGGTCTTCGCCGCACCAAGCCAACTTGATAATACAAGATATTGATGAAGCCATTCTATACCCATCGAGAGGAGTTGTGGAACAGCTGGAGCCATGCTGCGGGCATATTGCTGGGCATGGCCTTCGGCATGGTCTTTCTGTACTGGTGCTTCCGTGTCAAGGACGGTTGGGCCACGTTTGGCGTGTCGCTCTATCTGCTGGGAATGGTGGGCAGCTATGTCGCCTCGACCTGCTACCACGCTTTGCGTCCTACCAGTCCGTGGAAGGAGCGGCTGCGCAAGTGGGACCATGCCGCCATCTATTGGCATATCGCGGGCAGCTATTCCCCCATCACGCTGGTGGCGCTCCGTGGCGAAGGGCCGTGGGGGTGGCTGCTCTTTGCCTTCGTATGGACGTGTGCCATCGGTGGCACGATCAGTTCGCTACGCAAGTTGAAGCCCCATAGCAATATCGAAACGCTCACTTATGTGGGTATGGGACTGAGCGTGCTCGTGGCCTTCAAGCCTCTTCTCCATGCCGTCGAGGTCTCGTCGGTGGCGTGGATCATTGCCGAGGGTGTGATGTTTGTCACGGGTGCGGTCTTCTATTCCCTCCACCGCCGCCGCTATTCCCACACCGTTTTCCATTTCTTCGTCCTTGCGGGAAGTCTCTGCCATATCGTGGCCGTCTGGGGCATCCTGCAGCAGTATCTCTAAGCAGGCCGGGGCTGGAATACCTACTGGTTGTCTATCATCCAAGCAAAGGTAGTTACGGCTTCTACGTCAGATCCATTCTTTGATAGCAATTGAGGACTTGTCGTGCCACGTCGCCATTCTCGAAGCGGCGGATATACTCCTGCGCTTTGGGCACGAGGTGGTCGCGCTGGGCGATGGCCTTGAGGATAGCTTCGCGTAGGCCCTCGCTGTCGTCGGGATCCACATAGAAGCTGTCGGGGCCTCCCGCCTCCTCCAGGCAGGACCCTGTGGCTGCCACGACGGGCAGTCCACTCTGGATGGCTTCGATAATAGGAATGCCGAAGCCCTCGTAGCGGGACGGATAGACAAAGGCCTCGGCCATTTGATAGATGGCGGGCAGGACGCTATTGGGCACGCCTTGCAGGAAGCGCACGCGCTGGTCCAGCTGATGGCGACGGATGTAGCGCTTCACCTTCTCGGCATATTTTGTTTGGCGGCCGACGATGATCAATGACAGGTCGGCAGGCAACTTCTCCAGCGCCTTCACGGCCAGGAGGACGTTCTTGCGCTCCTCCACCGTGCCGACGTTGAGGATGTAGCGTGGTGGGAGGTCATACTCGGCATGGATCTTCTGCAGTTCGTCCTCCGACCGGAGGAGACGGTAGCGGGTGTCGCAGCTCTGATAGACGAGGTCGATGCGATCGCTGGGGAAGCCGCCCAGTTCGATGATGTCCTGGCGGGTGCGTTCGCTGATGGCGATGATGCGGTCGGCCTCGCGGAGCGTCTGGTAGAACTTGCGCTTGTAGATCCAGGCGTCGATGGCGTGGTAGTATTCGGGATGGCGCATGAAGATGAGGTCGTGGATGGTGACGATGCCCGGTATACCGGCCTTGCGAAGTCCGACGGGCAGTTCGCCGCTCAGTCCGTGGTAGAGGGAGACCCCGTCTCGCCGCAGGTCCTCGACCATGCCGTGACTTCGCCACAGACTCTTGCCCAGGCCGTGTTTCCGGTCCGAATAGACGAAGCGCACGCCTTCGCGCAGGCGCACCTGCTCCCGCCACTCCTTGCGTCCCTCGTCGGGGGCATAGAGCAGCAGTTCGTCGTTGCCCTCCAGGGCTGCCAGCGAGTTGATCAGCGTGCGGCCGTAGCTGCCCAGCCCGGTCCCATTGCTCACGATGCGCTTCGCGTCATATCCTATTCTCATCTTCTTTTTCTGTTTTCTTCTGTAGGGTAATGTAGGCTAAAGGGGATTAGGAAGTCCGCAGTTGGTCGTTCACCATCCGGAACATATACTCGTAGATGATGGCCTTCAACTCCTGCAGCATCTTGCCTTCCACGGCCACCTTGCCCTGCAGGTTGTGTCGCATCAGACGGTCGCTGAGGGCATAGACGCCCCGCACGCGCTGGCCATCAAACTGGAGGACGTAGCCGTATTTGGCATATTGGTAGATGCCATCGACATAGTTGACGGCATAAGTATCCTGGGCGGGGGTGTGGAGGAGGTCGCAGCCGAAGCTCAGATAGCGCTTGTCGTAGCCCAGTTGGCCGAGTATGGTGGGCAGGATGTCGATCTGCTGGGCCACGGTGGCGGAGCGCATGCCGGGCCGTATCTCACCCGACGGGTCGTAGATGATAATGGGTGCCGAGAAACCGCCGATGGCCGACTGATACTCGGGGTAATCCGTCTGGTTGGTATGGTCGGAGGTGAGGACGAAGATCGTGTTCTTGAACCACGGCTGCTTCGAGGCAGAGGCGAAGAAGCGGCCGATGGCATGGTCGGTGTAACGGATGCACTTGTGGATGGGGAGTCCCTCCTCCTTATAGACCGTCTTGTACTCCTTGGGAATGACGAAGGGGTGGTGGCTTGAGACGGTGAAGATGGCGGTCATGAAGGGCTGCTTCATCTCTCCCATCTTCGTGCAGTAGTACTGCATGAAGGGTTCGTCCCAGATACCCCAGTTGCCGTCGAAGTCCTTGTCGCCTCCGAAGCGCGGGTCGGCGGCATAGTCCTGGCGGCCATAGTAGTTTTTGAAGCCGATCTTCTTGGCAAAGGCCAGGAAGCCCATCGACCCGCGGTTGGCTCCGTGGAAGAAGGCCGTGTCGTAGCCCCAGCGCGCCAGGAGGCCAGGAAGGCCCGTGTAGGTGTTCATCGAGGCGGGCGTGAGGATGAACGGTTCCACAAACATCGGGATGCTGCACAAGACCGAGGGCATTCCGTCGATGCTCTTATGGCCGTTGGCAAAGGAATACTCAAAGACGCAACTCTTGGCGATCAACTGATCCACGTTGGGCGTATAGCCCTTGTAGCGTCCTCCCTCCAGGTCTTTGTTGAAAGCCCCGATATACTCGCGGCCGAAACTCTCGACGATCAGGATGACCACGTTCTTGCGATGGGGTTGTGCCTTCGTGGCGGGATGGATGGGGTCGAAGACTTTTGCGGCTTCTTCGACGGATGCGTAATAGTCGGGGATGGAGAAGACGTTCTTGCCGATGGTGCGCAGCAGGGCAAAGGGAGTGTTCAGTACCAGCGCTGCCTCCTTGGGCCGCTCCACCCATTGGTCGGCGTTGCTGACCGTGATGGGGCGCACACCCGACTGCAGGCCGCCCCTGATGCCAGCCACACTGCCCACGGCAGCCAGGGCCAGGGCCACGAAGTTGACTCCTGCGAAGCGCAGCCGCTGGCGCCCCGTGAGGAAGTCGCGGTAGTCCGTGCGCGGGGAGACGTAGAGAAAGTAGAGGGCGAAGAAGGCTGCCACGCCCAGCAGTACGAGCACCCAGTGGTCGAGGACGGCGGAGAGGAAGATGCCTCCGAGGTTGTTCTCATTGTCAAACTCGCGGAAGACGCTGGTCGTCGTGCGTCGCATCGTGAACGGGTAATAGACCGAGTCGGCCAGGTTGATGGCAAAGGCCAGTCCGTTGGCCACCACGAAGATCCAGCGCTGCATCTTGTGCCACAGGCGCGCTTCCTTCAGCCACAGGGGAAAGAGCATCAGCACGAGCCACAAGGCGTTGATGTAGAAGATGGCCGAGGTGTCGAAGAGGAGGCCGCCTCGGAAGATGCGTGCCAGGTTGCCGTCGGCCAGCGTGTCGGCAAAGAGCGTGCGGTTTTCCACGAGGAAGGCCACACGGGCCAGGATGAAAAACAAATAGGCTACCAGCAGGTCGAGGACTACCGCCACCGCCGGCCCGAAATCACTCTTGAGTATCTTTCTCATCGTTATCAATACTTTATGGTTGCTATCGCCTGTGTCCTATCACCAATTGGCCCTATATCCTATATAATATAATAAGGTCATGCTGTCAATAGGATCGAGCGTGTTATATCTCCTGCATGTCGTGCAGTTTCTTGTAATAGCCGTCCAGTGCTATCAGTTCGTCGTGGGTGCCGCGCTCCACGATGCGTCCCTCGTGGAGCACGCAGATCTCGTCGGCATTCTTGATGGTCGAGAGGCGGTGGGCCACGGCGATGGTCGTGCGTGCCTTCATCAGTCGGAAGAGGGCGTCCTGCACCAGTCGCTCGCTCTCGGTGTCGAGAGCAGAGGTGGCCTCGTCGAGGATGAGCACGGGCGGGTTCTTTAGGATGGCGCGGGCGATGGAGATGCGCTGACGCTGTCCGCCCGAAAGTCTGCCGCCTCGGTCGCCGATGTTGGTGTCGTAGCCGTGGTCGCTCTGCATGATGAAGTCGTGGGCGTTGGCGATCTTTGCCGCGTGAATAATCTCTTCTTCCGTGGCTCCCTCCACGCCAAAGGAGATGTTGTTGCGGAAGGTGTCGTTGAAGAGGATGGCCTCTTGGTTGACGTTGCCGATGAGCTGGCGCAGGTCGTGGATGCCCAGGTCCTTGACGTTGATGCCATCGATGAGCACCTCGCCCTCCTGCACGTCGTAGTAGCGGGGAATGAGGTCGAGGAGCGTGGATTTGCCGCTGCCGCTCTGGCCGACCAGGGCGATGGTCTTGCCCTTGGGGATCACGAGGTTGATGTCGCGCAGGACGTAGTGCAGTTCTGGTGCGCCGCCCTGCTTGCCGTGGTCGTTGTAGGCGAAACTGACGTGGTGAAACTCTATCTCGTGCTCGAAACTGCTGATATGCTCGGGCTGGGCCTTCTCCTGTATCTCCACTTCCGCCTTGAGGATCTTGTCGACGCGCTCCATCGAGGCAAGACCCTTGGGGATGTTGTAGCTGGCCTTGGAGAAGTCCTTCAGGGGGTTGATGATGCTATAGAGGATGACGAGGTAGTAGATGAAGGTCGGGCCGCTGATGACGGGATATTCGGCCAGGACGAGCGTGCCGCCAAACCAGAGCACGATGACGATCATCACCGTGCCGAGAAACTCGCTCATCGGGTGGGCCATCTGCTGGCGGACGTTCACCTTGAGGATGTCGTCGCGATAGGCGTCGTTGACCTTGGCGAAGCGCGCGTTCATCTTGTCCTCCGCACAGAAGGCCTTGATGATGCGCAGGCCGCCCAGCGTCTCCTCCACCTGGCTCATCGTGTCGCTCCACAGGGCCTGCGCCTTGATGGACTTCGCCTTCAGCTTGCGGCCCACCACGCCCATGAACCAGCCGAAGACGGGTACGAAGACGATGGTGAAGAGCGTCAGCTGCCAACTGATGGCCAGCAGGGTGGCGAAATAGATGATGATCAGGATGGGATTCTTGAAGAGCATGTCGAGCGAGGCCATGATCGAGGAGTCGATCTCTTGCACGTCGCCGCTCATGCGGGCGATGATGTCGCCCTTACGCTCCTCGCTGAAGAAGCCCAGCGAGAGCGACATGATCTTCTGGTAGAGCTGGTTGCGGATGTCGCGCACCACGCCCGTGCGGATGGGAATGATGGAGGCCGAGGACAGGAAGTAGGCTCCCGTCTTGAGGAAGGTCATGAAGGCCAGGGCCGCACCGATGACGAGCAGCACGGTCGTCGGACCCCAGGAGGTGATGTAGATCTGCGTGTAGTAATCGACGTTGTTGGACAGGACGTCCTTTAGCGAACCATCACTCCAGGCCATGGCCTGCGTGGCCCCCGACCCATTGTCCACCTTGAAGAGTATTTGGAGCATCGGTATGAGGGTGGCAAAGGAGAACACATTCAGCAATGCCGACAGTATATTGAACGCTATGGCCCCCACAAGATACTTCTTGTAGGGGGGGATGAACCTAAGTAATACTTGTAAAAAATCCTTCATCTTCTGAGCTTCTGTCCGCCAGCCAGTCCTTCCTCGGAGTGGCACAAACGAACCGTTGTATTGCATTAAAGTTGCAAATGTAGTGATTTCGCCGAAAACCACAAAGCCTTTCATGTTTTTTTTCAAGAAAAATCCCCCTTCTCCCTGCAAAGGGAGGCCTTGCGGCCGTTTGCCCGTCCGTCGACAACCCGTGGCGCAAGAGGAAAACAACGAGAAAACAGGGCTCGGCGTACCATGTGCGGTCCTGTATCTTTTTCGCAAAAGAGGACGCCAGTCCATACCTTATATAATAAAAAGGCTAATGTGCGATATAATAATATAGGGTAATGTGCGGGATTTTGACTTAAGTAATGTGCGAGGCTGGTCGTAAGCAATGTGTGGCAGTTGTCGTAAGCAATGCCCGGATGTGGTCCTAAGCTAATGTGTGTGAATGGTCATAGCTCCAGTTTTCGAGGGCAAAGTGCTCCAGGATCATCCCGAAGCCATCCCGAGACCATCCCGAAGGATTGCCGAGGTCGGGTGCGAGGAATTTTGGGTCGATGGAACATTAACTTTAAGATAGCTATTCATGGGGAGGAACACCAAAAATATCGGATGAATTATATTTCTGCTTATTTTTTTTGCTTATTTTTTGCTCGCTTCAAAAATAAATCGTATCTTTGCCACCGATAACGGGTATTATCGCCCGGACTATCGAGAGACAGAGACAAAAAATTATTAATAACTACCTAATTAAAGAAAGTATGAAGAAATTTTTACTGACCATCGCCTCCGTACTTCTGGCTTCTATGGCCAGTGCACAGGTGAGCGTGCAGCATCAGAATCTGGATGTTGTCGTGAGCAATCCTTCTGCTTCACAGCAAAGTCAAGCCGTGAAGAAAGTGGCCAAGATTGCAGAGAACCAGCGTTGGCTCGGCTATTACAACTCAGACAACTGGGCTGGAGAAGGCCTGGGAATGGGTGTGCCCTCTTATCCTGGTGACAACCAGGTGGCCATCTATCTCACCAAGGACATCCTGAAGAGCTATGTCGGCATGAAGATTGTCGGTATGCGCTTCGCTATCTGTGAAGAGATCGGCAGCACTACTGCCTTCTTCAAGAAGGTTGAGAACGATGCACCGGGTGCTGACCTCCGTACGAAGGAGTTGTCCACCACTGCTTTAGGTTGGAACGAAGTCATGTTCTCCGAGCCTGTCGAGATCACGGGCGACGAGGAGTTTGCCGCAGGTTACACCTATACGCAGATAGGCGACCAGTATAATGGCAAGGCATTTCCTTTCTCTGCTGTAAAAGAGGGAATTGATAACCAGTACTTGTTCATCTACTGCCTCGATCCCAAGACGGGCGACACCGGATGGAAGAAGTTCTCCATGGGCGGTAAGAACATGAGTATCCAGGTGCTGGTAGAGGGTGAGTTCCCCGAGTATAGCGCCATGCCGGAGGATTTCGGTATGGTCACGGGTAGCATCAACACCGATGCCAAGATCACCGTTCCGTTCGTCAACAACTCGGCCTATGCCGTCACCGACCTCGACTATGTCGTCAGCGTCGATGGTGTTGCTGGCAGCGAGGAGCACACAACCTTCAGCCCGTCTGTAGGTGTTGGCAGCAAGAGTTCTTTCAAGGTTTCTGTGCCCTGTGGTAGTGTCGAGGCCAAGAAGAGCATCAAGGTAGAGATCACCAAGGTCAACGGCCACGACAACGAGTCTAAGGACAAGGTGGCTGAGGGTTATGTTGGTGTTTCTTCCACGCAGTTCACCCGCAACATGGTCATCGAGGAGTTCACCACGGAGAAGTGCCCCAACTGCCCGCGCGTAGCTGGTTACCTCCACGAGTATCTTGAGACTGCAGACCTCAGCCGCGTAGCCGCTGTCTGCCACCACTCTGCCTACTACACAGACTGGCTCACCCAGCCTTGCGACGAGGAGCTGACGTTCCTCTTCAACAATGGTGGTGCGACCTTCGCTCCCGCCGTGATGTTCAACCGCGAGCCGGACTTCGACTCCTACTATTTACAGGGCAAGAAGGACAACGTGACCATCCCGGGTAGCGCCGATGACTTTGGTACGATCGTCGAGTACTACCTCACCCAGACGCTGGCCAACGCCAAGCTCGACATGCAGGTGGTGCCCAATGCCGACAAGAGCAAGGTGACCCTCATCATCAAGGGCGAAGCCAACAACCTCTATGACACCGACAACGCGCTGCTCACGGTCTATGTGACTGAGGACAACGTGAAGGCCCAGGCCCAGGCCGGTGCCCAGGGTACCTACAAGCACCATCACGTCATCCGCGCCTACAACAGCACTTGGGGTGACAAGGTGACGTGGGACGGCACGAGCTTCACTGCTACCTACGACTACAACCTCGATAGCTCTTGGAAGCAGGAGGACATCAAGTTTGTCGCCTTCCTCAACAAGCACAACGCAAATGATCCTCTCGACAACCGTATCGAGAACTCTATCAACGTGAGCCTCAGCGCAACCAATGGCGTGGAGGGTGTCAGCACCAACAACGACGCCGTCGAGGTGGCTCGCTACAATGCAGCCGGCCAGCGCATCTACGGCCAGCAGAAGGGTCTGAACATCGTCAAGCTGAGCGACGGCCGCACGCTGAAGGTCATCGTGAAGTAATCGCGACAGTATCTTAGAACTAAAGAACGAGCGAAAGGGAATGAATCCTTTCCACTTCTATTAGCAAATACATCAGGGGCGCGGGCGGAACAATCCGCCGCATTCCTGATATTTTTTAGCGTCATCTACGGCGCCTCCTTTGTCGCAACAATAACTTTACCTATAGCATCAATCTTTCCTGCCGAAAAAGTAAAATATAGGAAATTAGTATTATTAACAAATTTAAAACGTATGATTATGATTAAAAAATTTTTATTTTCACTAGTTGTTGTTTTGACAACATTCCTATTTGCAACTAGTGCTAACGCACGCGAGATTGCATCTATAACAAGAACTCCTGTAATGGAGATTCCTGCAATTACAGCAAATCCGACATCTCCAAAACAGGTGTATGTTAGAGAGACTTTGGTCATCATTGAATATACAGATGGATCTATGGACATTTACTACGAGAGAGTAGAAATTACAATTGATGATTAATGGTTAATTCGTGAGGGAGTGCCAAGATGTAAATCAAATGGAAATTTTATGCTTAAGAGTTACTCATTTTGACACTCCCTCATCTACAATTCTTAACTAATATGAAACATTTATTGCTTATTCTAATGAGCATTATTGGCTTGGGCAGTGTGTCTGCTCAATCACAAAACGTAAAGTGTACTTATGCGGCAACACATGTAATCTCTGATGCTGTAAAGAACATTGAGGATGCACACATTCGTGAAATGGTAATTCAGAAATTCCAGAATGACAAGAAAACGTTCACAATGTTTTATGCTGATGGAAAATATTCTTTCAGCGAAGGCTCCAATGAAGGTGATACTGGCATAAAGGTCGTTGGAGTGACTGGAGATATTTATATCGACATGGCAAAGGATTCTGTGTTTGCACAGAAGTACATTGTTGACAAACTCTTCCTCATAAAGGATAAATACAAACCTTATGAGTGGACTCTCACTAACGAGAAAAAAACAATAAATGGCAAGGAATGCACAAAGGCTACGGCAACGGGTAACATACCTGTTACCGCATGGTTTTGCACGGAGATACCATTGGGTGTAGGTCCGTTGGGATATTTGGGACTGCCAGGAATTGTGATGCAACTTGATACGCCAACTTATTCGTATGTGTTGCAAGAAATGGTCAATCTTAATGAGACTCCAAGTTTTGAGATTCCGACAAAAGGCAAGGTTGTCTCACAGGAAGAATTCAACAAGTTGGAAGCTGAAAAAATTAAATCTCGTGGTGCAGAAGCAGGCAAGGTAAGAATTATTCGTATGTAAATGAAGCATAAACTCCATATTAAAACTATTGGCATACTACTATACTTATTGTGTAGTAGTATGTTTTCATTTGCCCAAGAGCGATTGTCCGGCAAGGTTATTGATGACAATGGAAAGCCAATAGCTATGGCAAATGTCATGCTTTATCCAGACAGCCTTGCCAAACAATCCATCCTGACATATGCCGTGACTGACAACAAGGGCATTTTCCATTTAAGTTCTATATCTGTACATCATGCATGGCTGCATGTGAAAAGCATAGGGTATGAAAGTCTTGTGATGAAATATGATTCATCGCAGTCATCATGCCTGATAACCCTTCATGCAAAATCGCAAGAGTTGGGCGAGGTCGTGGTCAAAGGCAATTACTCTGGCATAAAAACCAGAGGGGATAGTATAATTTTCGATGTTAACCATTTCAAGACTGGTGCGGAGGAGAATGTCTCTGATGTTTTGCGGCGTTTGCCTGGCATGGAAGTGAGCGAGACCGGAAAGGTGAAATATGAGGGGAAGGCCATTGACAAAATCCTTGTCAATGGCAATGACGTGATGTCTACAGGTAGCGGAATGATGCTCAACGGCTTGCCTGCCGATGTGGTGAGCGGAGCCGAAATTCTGCGCAATTGGAATGACGGGACTCTCGCCAATTCTTTAAGAAACAGTGATCAAAGAACAGCCTTGAACATCAAGACATCAGAATCGTTGCGCTTCACCTCGAAGTTAGATGCAGGTGGAGGCATATTGAACAAGTATCAAGGCAAGTTAACTTCCTTGCTCATCGGTAAGAAAGGTTCGTTTTCCGCTGCTTTGTCATCAAACAACTTGGGCAAGGAAATTCTTTCCTTGGAAGATTACATAGGTAGCATCATGAATTTCGGCGGACTTTCATCAGGTGGCGTGAGCCAGATGCAAATTTCCGAGGAAGAGAGTGCCATGCTGACACCTCCTTCCAATGTGTATCGCAACGCAAACTCTGCCCTTATTCTAAATGGTGCGTATGCACCTTCCAACAAATTAGACATCAAAATAGGAATCTTGCTAAACAAGGCGAAGATGAATGCCTTCGACAGAAACAACAGTTTCTATTTCGCCTCTTCGCTTGAGACAGAGTACAACGATTCCACAGAGAAAGACAATAAGACAGGCTCCGCCAATGTGAGGATAAAGTGGCAACCGACAAACAAACTGGAGATACTTTCTTCTACGTTTGCTAAACTGTCCGACTATTCGGCAACTCAGCAAATGACATATTGGGGCAACAATAGCATGGATTTGGAAGAATGCAAGAAACTGAACAAGAAAGATTTAAGACAATCCGTACAAGTCACTGGCAATTTCGGAAAAACATCTCTATATGCTTTGATGACCTTTGGACGCAAGTCGCAAGAAGAGAAATTAAATGTTCTTAATGACAGTCTTCTGTTGCCTACTTACTATGTGCAGGAGGCTGGACTGTGTGGCATTCGTTCATATTTGTCAACAGAGAACTATTTATATGCTTTAGAAGCAGGTGGAAAATGGTCTTTGCCAGAAGGTTATAGTATGGCTTTTGCTTTTCGCCATGACTACAACAAGGACAAATTGCATGCGGAGGATTATTCTTTGGATGACAATAGTACAGAGGGTATATATAAGAAATTAATCGGTTCACTCATCTTCGAAAAGACTACAGGACTGCTGAGATTCAAAATCAATGCTTCTTTAACAGGAAATAAATATGAACGTTCAACTGAGAGCGCAAGCAGTTCCGTCAGGTTCAACTATAATTCATTGCTTCGACTAGTGTTCAGTCCCAAGAGCGAACTTATCTTAACTGGTAGCAGGGAGACTTCGCAGATAGAACTTAGTAAAATGGCAGACTTTCCTGTACATCTAGCATACGACAGGATACAGATGCCATCTTCCATTCATTCACCATTTGTCAGCAAGGATTCATATTCCATACACTATCGTCTTATCAATAATTATAGCAATCTGTTGCTGTTTGTTTCGGGCATGTATTCCAAAACAAAGGGAGACGGATTGGCTGATGCCACACAACATGGAGTCACAAGAAAACAGACTTATATGGATGGGGGCAATGAAGAATGGATGTCTTTGCATGGTGTTGTAACCAAGGGCTTAGGACACTGGCCGGTAGATGCAAACGTGAAAGTGGCGTGGACCAATAGCTGTGTGGCAAGTTCTTTAAATGGTATGAGGTTCAACACAAAGGTGAATGTGCCAAAGGGAGAAATTTACTTTACGACAAGGTTCAAATCAATATTCAATTTTGACATTGGTGGCTTGTACAAGAAAAGTATGTACACAAGTTACGCTGGTAAAGAACAAGACAATGAGCAGTACGAGGCGCATTTGTACACATATTTTAAATATGATCATTTCAAAGGATCTATAAGATATGCCATCAGCAAGACCAATGGAAGTGGCTTGGAGCGAGTATCCAACAATGTTGGCTTTCAACTTTCTTACAGTATGAAAAGACTCCAGCTCACTTTATCGGGTGACGAGCTTTTGCATTTGCACAAAAACAACTGGTTGAATATCAGCAGTTCTTCATATTCTACTACGACATCATATTATATGAGAATGCCTGGATACTTGCTTTTTTCATGTGGATTGCGAATTGATTAAAGCTCTACATTACCTTTATAAAAGCCAGCCGTCGTCGCAGAAAGACAGTCTTCGTACCTCAGACTAACTTCCTCCGACTATGGCACGGCAAGAAAAATCCTTGGCGGTATGCCTTGAAATACTTCAAGACTATACTGCCAAGGACTTTTCTTTGTTTGCCGTGCTGACAACGGCTGACTTTTATAGCCACAACTCGCAGTTCCATTTTTATCGCACAATCCAAACGGCATGAAAGTAGTGTACCTCCAATATGTTTCTCTATAAAATTTCTCATCCCTGTTATTATCGTAGTCATAATAATATCGCTCATCACATATTAGTGAACAACATTATTATGACTATACGAATAAGTGGCAACACCCTTACTTTGTTAATATCTTTTCCTTCCATTCTCCCAAATCTGCAGGCCGCAATATTTTTTTGTGCAAAACACCATTTTGTGAAGTTTCTAATATATACACCATTTTGCCATTATCAACCTTCTCCTTCAAAGTTGAAATAGCACGAAACTCCCCATTTTGAAATTTATATTTCACATTAACGTAAGAAGAAGCATTTTCTCTGGAGAAAGAATATATACATTTCTGTCTATTATCTATTGAGGGATTCAATATATAAGAAAACGAAGGGGCAATTTTAAATTGATGTTTGTTGTCATTCCATAGGAAACAATCATAAATATCGGCCCCTTGATTTCCGAAACCTCCTTTGTAGATTAAAAGGTCTTTGTTTCCATCAAAATCAACATCCACAAAATCAATTTTGCCTATTGAATCTCGTCCTATGGTAGGAGAGCCAGATTCTTCCCAATTATATTTATATATGATAGTCTGAATTTTTTTTTCATCTCTAAAAACGAAGATTTTATTGGTGTCAGGCAAATGAGTTATACTGTCTATTGTCACAGTATTATCTATATGGATTTTTTTCCCCTCCAATGATGTATCGCTATGAATCAATGATGTATCGTTAGGAATCTTGGCATGAATACTGTCATTATGCTTACTTATTGGTACAACACGCTTATTTTGTTGGCATGATATACACGATATTGGTATAACCAATATCATAATGAATAGTAACAAGAGGTGTGCCAAGTTTGGCACACCTCCATTTTGTCTATTTAAATATCTTCTTTGATTTTGCATATGCATCCTTTCTTGCTTGCAAGCCATTTGTCCCACCATTAATCTCTTGCGTAACCTTTGTAACAGTTGCGTCTGCTGATAAAGAAGCCCATTGAGATATTTTGGTATTAATATCTTTGAACACATCCCAATACCAACCTGCACTCTCAAAGGTATAATTCTTAGCAACATGCTGAGTGGCATATTCCGCTGGAGATTTTATCTCCTCATCAGTAACCTTCAGCGTATCTTTCATGTAATTGTAGAATGCAGTGTAATTGTCCTTCCAAGTCAATTGCATAAAGCCTCCACCACAGTATGGTGCATATCGTTGGTACTGCTTATCATATTCACTTTTGGTCTTTCCTGGCACATAAATGTACTCAGTAAAGGTTCTTCCTTTGTCCGTCTCAACAAAACCTTGGGCCAGAAAGTGTCTGACTTTGGTCTTAGAAGTAATGTGGTAACGGTTACATACCTCATTCAGAGCCGTAACATTGGCTGGTTTTAAAACTTCCTTACCGAAACCCATACGAGCCAATTTTCCTGCTGTAATATTCACAACACCGTCAACTAGCCATTCTGTATCACTCACATTGTCCTGTAAGACAGCTAAACTTGACTGTCCCAACAATCCGTCGCTGGTCAATCCGAAATCTTTTTGGAATTTTGCGACAACACTCTTCAAAACTGAATCATAAGTTTCGCTTGTCAAATTGCAGGAATAGCCTTTTTGATTGAGCAAACCTCTACATGTAAGAACAGAATCACCTACGTCACCAACTTTCAAATATGCCGAACCTTGCTGGATTGCATAGATTGATGGTGCCTCGCGCGATACAGATTTAACACTTGTTTCAGTACTCATATATATATTGTTTTAAGTCCCTTTTAATCCTCTGCGGCTTAGTCGGGACTGTTGGCTGAGTCGTATCATTCAAAATTCATTTATAAACATTACAAACATCATGCCTATTATATTTGGGGAATTTTATTATGTCAAAGTGTCAGTTCAAACGACTTTAAGCTGTCAATACGGTATGCAACTTCTATATAAAAGTCAGCCGTCGTCGCAGAAAAACAGTCCTCGTACCTCAGACTAACTTCCTCCAACTATGGCACGGCAATAAAAATCCTTGGCGGTATGCCTTGAAATACTTCAAGACTATACTGCCAAGGACTTTTCTTTGTTTGCCGTGCTGACAACGGCTGACTTTTATAGCCACAACTCGCAGTTCCATTTTTTATCGCACAATCCAAACGACATGAAACAGTGGCACGCCACCCTTTCATGTCTCAGTAGTACGGCATGAGGAAAAGTGCTTCTTTTTGTCGGTTGCAGGCTAACCGATCAAAAGAAACACCATTCCTTGATTTGTCGTACCATTTTGTTTGCATACTCCACCACAAGAAAGAAGTCATTGATGTAAACCTCAATGACCACTTTCATGCTTGGCTGCACAGCCTTGGAGAAAACCCGATACAAGAAGCATGGACAAGCCATACTCTTCTTTCATCGGAATTTCTCTGATGGCTGTGCCATTTTTGTATGCGATTTCCATTTTTCAAGACGTTTGTAAGACGACGTTGTATCCATTTCTCAGAAATGAGTATGCGATAATCGTACAGTCCAAAAACTTCCGTGAAGTTTCTATTTTCATTTGCCGCTCTGATTTTCTTTCCTCCACAAGGTCTTTCCTTTTGGCATCAACCGTTATCGTGCAGGTGCAAAGGTATGACAGCGGGCTTTGGAAATATTCTGCTACTTTTGTTAGTTCTGTTAAAAAACATATCCAATGCTTTTAAAAACTATTTGGACTTCTTTATCAAAAACCAAAGGTTGCTTTTCCATGATTGGTATTCTCCTTGTTTTTCATTCTTGCCGCCAAAAGAAACTTTAGCCTCTCCTTTGTGAAAAGGTGTAGCATACGAAAAAACGGGTGGAATAACAATAGCTCCACATGTATCAGCAAAACCTATTTTGCTATTTTTTCCTACAATTCTGAACAAGCCATCACTGACATAATCTGGACCATTGTCAATCTTATATACTTCAAATAGTTCTTTACCTGCATTATTAATACAAACTATTTCACCTTTTCTCGTGCCGACAAAGCCGATAGATGAAATCGTATCAGTAAATGCTATTGTATATTTTTTATTCTTTACAATAGTTTTTCCTTGTAAGTTTTTATATATAATGTTATTACCATTGTCAAATTTTACAATGGTCTGAGCTGTCAGCTGTTGGAAAAGTAAACATGATAGAAAAATAAAAAGGAACTTTTTCAAACTTAATGTTTTATACGTTAATGCCATTGTCGCTTACGTTTAAGTCCCTTTTAATCCATGCGGCTTAGCCGGGACTTTTGGCTGAGTCGTATCATTCAAAATTCATTAATATCAAATACAAACATCATGCCTATTTTATTTGGGAAATTTTATAATGTCAAAGTGTCAGTCTAAACAACTTTAAGCTATCAGTACTGAATGCAACTTTTATAGCCACAACTCGCAGTTCCATTTTTTATCGCACAATCCAAAAACTTCCGTGAAGTTTCTATTTTCATTTGCCGCTCTGATTTTCTTTCCTCCACAAGGTCTTTCCTTTGGGCATCAACCGTTATCGTGCAGGTGCAAAGGTATGGCAGCGGGCTTTGGAAATAAAAGGTCGAGCCTTCGGTTTTCGAAAAAATCTCCACACCGTTGGGTAGTATTTTTCCGAAAAACCTTGTATTTCCAGCCTCGCCGCCCTTGAAAGGCACCTGAAACGAAACGACCGATGCGACAGGAAGACGCAAAAAAAATGTCGGAAAAGGGAGCGACAAAAAGGTGAAGAAACGAGAACTTCCCTTCAGTTCCTGGAACCGCAAATAAATTTAATTCAAGGCTATATGACAACAAACATCAACATAACACAGACTTGGTGGAGATTACTCTCCGCAGTCGGCTCAACCCTCATCACTTTGGTGGCTTGGTTGGGATATATGGCTCTCTGCATGGTCGGTGAAGTCATATTGGGAATTGTGAAGTTCATCTTCGGCATCATAATATCCGTCTTTTCGGTGGTGGTACTGATTGGGACTTTCATTTGGTTATTGACACTTTAAGCATACAAGAATATGAGAACAAAAAGACATTCAAAGACAGCATCACAGCAATGCAGATATTATGAGGTGGACAACATCTTTGAGTATATGGTGGACACATACATCAATGGTAACATCACATCATTCAAGGACATCTACCGAGAGTTGAACAAGGACGCAAGACGTGATTTCGTGGACTTCATCTTCAACGAGGTGAACCCGAAATACACGATTGAGCTAATCAAGCAAACCATTTAACGGACAAGCAATATGAACAGAAGCATTGAAGCGATACCTACATGGGCACTCTGCTACATCATCAA
>ENA-ORML01000638-ORML01000638.1-human-gut-metagenome-genome-assembly--contig:-NODE-638-length-38653-cov-16.433624_pt1 | contig 38653 bp, 59 predicted proteins | sample MGYA00242103_ERZ508995 | MGnify/ENA primary metagenome ERZ508995 (study PRJEB26280, sample SAMEA2338702) | human gut metagenome | biome: human gut; feature: human-associated habitat; material: faeces... | reverse complement strand
GGCGCGTTTTGAGGGGGGGATACTCTTCGCTGCCACGCGAGGCCGCGCTCGGTGAGCTTTCCGGTCGCGCGGTCGTGAAAGCTGTTGTGCGCGTCTTGGCTGACTGCGATCAGGTTCCAGCGGCAAAAGCGCCAGCCGGGGAAGTCCTCTGCCGGGTAGACGTGGTGTACGACCGTCGCAGGCTCCCGCCTGCCGTACCGCAGCGCCTCCTGGCAAAGCGGCTGCTCGCGAAGGACGCGAGTGCGTAAGTGTTTCCAACGTTTGCTTGTGTAATCCATGGGCAATAAAAAATGCCGAGCCTCCCAGCATGGGAGACTCGGCATCTTGCCGTCCGGCTATCACCTCGGATGTAAAACAAAAACGCCGATCGACTCCCACACTGTGAGATATCAATCGGCGCTGACTCTGGCTCTGGCCTGACGGCACTGGCTCTGGTTCTGGCTCATATTCACGATCGTTTCGCGCCTGCAATGCTTGCAGTACAGAGGGAAATCGACAAGCGCGGTCGTCGGTAAGATCTTGACCTGCGTCGCGTGCCCGCATTTCGGACAAACGATCTTGTTTCCCTGTAAATCAAGTTTAGCACAAGGCTGCCCGGTATGCAACTGTTTTTGCAAAAAAAGTTCGCTCCTCTCGTAAGATATAGTAAAGACCCAAGTTATTAAAGGCTTACGCCTTTCGCTTTTCCCTGTTTCGCCATGGAAGCTTATAATCCACATAATAATAGCTGCCGAACTTGTTTTCCTTCGCCTCGGGCTCTACGTCAAAGGCCTCTTTCGGTGGCACAGGCCGGTAGTTGTCCGGGACTTTTTCGACAGTGATGCGTGGCTTTTCAAGGTTCCGGGATGGCGTCCACAATCGGTCGCCCACATATTCCCGCCCGTGCTGCATCGGCTCCTTGGTCAAATACTTTGCCAATCCTACAAAGCCGAGCTTGCCGACGGGCTCCCAGTTGATATCTCCATCCAGCCAGAGCTTGCGGAGCACTTCCGTCTCGCCGGGATAGTGATTGAGTATGATGTGGTGGTGCAGACGCTTGTCTCCGTGCCGGCCTTCGGTGGTGTATAGATATTTGTAGGGCCGGCCAAAGGCTTTGCGGCTCTCGCGCAGCTGGCGGTTAAAAAGCTTCACCCGCTTCTGTGCGGCGAATGTGTTCGGCGGCTTGTGCGCCTCGTCGTAGGTGAGCGTGAGCAGCCAGTCCGAATACGTAAAGTTTGCAGCGATCAGAAACGCGAGCCGTTCGTAGGCGTGGCGAATGTTGAGCTTTTCGCGGATGGTTGTCTGCGGCAGGCTCTTCGGCGCTCTGCCTCGTCGTTTGGCCAGCGGCTCTGTGAATACGCACTCGCGGCATAAGACGGATGTTTTCATGGATACAAGATAGCTCACTTGCTTATAGCCTCCTTATTCTGTTATCGTCTGGGCTCGGGAGCCCGAGCCCCTTATATCTTCCCGGCGTTCCCCGCGCAGCCCGTCATGGCAGCAGGCCGCGCCACAAGTCCAGATCATTTTTTCTTGCGCCGGGGTGATACCTTGTAGTTAAACTCTCTGATATGCGGGTTTCGTTCGCGGAAGGGGACAAAGTGCGCGCCGCAGGCCTTGCGCAAGATCGCGTCCAGCCGTTCTTGCAGCCAGTCGGCTTCCGGTCCGCAGCCGTATGCGCCGTCAAATTCCGTGTCCAACTCGGACACGCGGCACGCCAGCCGGTAAAGCCGCTCTTCGCCGAAGCCCTCCTGCGCGAGCGCTGCGAGAAACATGGCGGAGACTTTCTGCATCCCGGCCTCCACGCCGATCTCCATCGCCGCCCGCCCAACCGCGTCCAGCTGGTCAACGTATTTCAACGCGCGTCTTCCCCCTCCTTGCGTGCACGGCCAACTCCTGATAAATGCCAATCTTGAACAAAGTCCACCGGCCAAAGTAGGAGTTCCGATTCTGTGCAATGTGGTTTGCCTCGTTGCGGGGCATCCCCAGCACGCCCATGCAGAGCTTTGCAAATCGTTTTCGTGTCATTTTGTGCCTCCAGTTTCCAACGGGGAAATGAACTGTTTGTTGAGATAGGACTCCGCGGGCGGATAATACGGCTTGCACCAATCCATTGGCGTCCACTGCCAAGCGCCGTCTTTGTAAATCAAAAAATCGTCTGTCGCTGTGTGGACGGCGTATACCCAGAACACGCCGCCGGATAAAAGCTCAATCTGAAACATTACATTTCGCTCCTTTCCGCAACCCGCGGCTGCAATAGTCGTCCGGGCTTACGTTGAGGATGTCGTGCAGGGCACACCAGATCCCGACCCGTTCCCGGTACTAGCACTGACAGTTGGTCGCACATATTCATAGTCCCTGCACTGAACCACCGGCGCAACGTCAGCTGCGGGAGCATTTTTGAGCAGAAAAATAACTTTTTGAAGCAAGAACTCCGCTTCTCTCGTATACAAAGTCCCAGCGTTCCGCTTGATCGCATCGATTGCGCCGGAACGTAGGATGTATTTATCACTCATTTGTTTCCTCCTTCTGTCCGCTCATACGCGCCCCGCAGCTGGGGCAATAGTTCCTTTTCCAAAGCGTGTCCTTTTTGAAAGCGCACCGGCAGTTCGTGCAAACGATTGCCGCTTTCGGATAGCGAATCGTCTCGCAGCTTTGGTCATCGTATTCGCGCCAGTCTGATTCTTCCCACCGGGCAAACACCACCTCCGCAACGTCGGCGGCGGGAGCGTTTCTTATCTCTCTTAGTGCAACTGAATACGCATAATGCTCACCAGATTCTTCCGTGGTGTGCTTCTCGTAATACTTCATCCGCGCAACTAAACTGCTCCTATCAAGATACTCAGCGGTCATTTAAGAAGTCCCTCCTCAGAGTCATCTTTATGCATCTGCACAATGGCCTCCACCGGTGCAACGTCGGAGGCGGGCAAGCCCGAAATCTCGCTTGCAATGCAATCCGCCAGTCCGGTATGCCGCCCCAATACAGAGCCGTTCGCAAGCCCGTACTTTTCGGCGATTTTAACCGCATCTGTGCGCTTGATGTAATCAGTCATAAGCCATATACTCCCTTCCGATTCTGTTGCAACTCGGGCGGAAGGGCGTAAAACGGCATGCATCTACTCAGTATCTCTGCTTTCAAAAGCCGCTCCGCCTGCCGCTTGGTCAGCCGCCGCTCCCGCTTCTTCGGCGGCAGCTCGCCTTTTGCCGCCGCAATGGCGGTCGGGTTGTGCTTATGTTGACCCATCGGTTACCATCCTTTCCAGCATCGCCCTTGTTTCACCCATCGCCGTTATGTACCCCTTACAAAAGCTCATCAGCATTAGGTTGTTGGTGCTTTCGTGCCGCCTGTATCTTCTTTCTGCATCTTCTATATGGTCTTTTACCATCTTTAGATGCACCTCCAGCGCGATGTTTTTTGCTGCAAGAATTTTGTTTCCCAGTTTGCGCGGTCCGATACTCGGAGCGCCTTTTACTTTGTTTTCCACGACCTCCAGCACACGCGTGATCGTTTCTGCATCCAAGACATCGGTATTCCAGCAGCTGATGTTCTTGTAATCTTCTATCGTTTCAAGCAGCCACGTGCTGCTGATATACTTTTCAGCCATCCTTCTTGCCCTCCATTTCCTGCAAAGCCTTCTCGGCTTCTTCGCGGGTGAGAAATACGGTCTTACCAAATGAGCTAGGATTGACCCCGTACTGTTCTCTTAATCCATCTACTGTGGAAAATACAATGGTCGTAACGTGGCTTCCAATGTTTGCAAATTCCATCACGCATTTGCGGGTGTGCCGCATCCCGTCAAGATTCGCCCACACCGTATCGCCCACCTTGCACGGCAGCACCACCAGCCGCCCGTCCTTGTCGGTTTTCATCAGCTCCACCATTCGTGAGATGGAGTAATCACAGCCGGAAAGTGTTTCCTCGATTTCCCGAGCTTCTGCGCACGCCTGCGGGGATAACCCCGCATCTTCGTAAGCCTTGAGCCGCTCCCATACCTCCTTCATCGTGCAGGTGCCGCTCTGCCGGCACGCCGAGTCTCGGCACTGCGCAAGGTCACAAAAGTTTCCTTCAAATGTTAGTCGTTCCATATTTGTTCCTCCACATAGCACCAGCTCTGAGGCGGGCGCTTGATCGGCACAGGCTCTGCACCAAATCTTGTCTCCAGCAGGACGAAAAATTCGTTTAGTTCGCGCGGCGTATCGTAAATTTTGAGATTGGAGATGTGCCAGCCGTAGCCTGCGCCGCCGTCCAGATACTTTTCCAGCTCGTCCAGCGTCAAGCAAGCGTCCGAAAGAATCCTATCAAGCGGTGTGCAGTCCATGTTCCAGTCGCAAAGGCAATACTTCGGCGTCTCGCAGCTCGTCCCTACCTGCACGATTCGCTCAAAGATGTCATCGCACACAAACTCGCCGATAACCCCGCCCTGCCCCGTCTGGTAGATGTAGCACTTAAACGGCAGGTTCAGCCTCGGGCGCGTCTTGCGCACCTCGACCGTTTTCTCTCCGCTTATGATCTTCTCGCACCACTTCGGGCGGAGGCTGATTAAAACAGCTTTCATGCCTTTTCTCCCTCCTCCGGCGTTTCCGGCAAGCCGCGCCATTCCCATTTTCCGCAATCTTTACACTTGGAGCACGGGCAAGTGTCTGGAACCGGGCACTTCACGCACGACACAGTTACGCCCTCACGCGTTTGGACGAAGCAAGCCTTTTCATTTTTGCAGGTCTCGCAGCCATATTCTTTCGCATAAGGAAGCAACGCGTCCCTCTCGGCCTGCGCTTGTGCACACCGCCTTTTGGCGGCGTCAATGCCTGCCAAAAGATCTGTGATTGCGGTCTTGGATTCCTTCAGAAGCGTCGCGACACAAAAGGCGCGTTGCTCGATACCCGCACGCATCGGGCAGGTATCGCAGCCCAGATCCGACGTGCAATGCCGCAGAGCGCTAAGAATTTCAACGATCTCCATCGCCATACACCTCCTGATGTGTCTTCCCACAGAACTCCCAGTACTTGCACGGGGAGCCCTCCTCTCTTTCGCGGCCGCGCTCGCAGTAGCTGCGATTGACGCTGTGGCGGCAGCTAGGACAGCACGGGTAGACCCACGTGAGCGCCGCGTCGCGCTCTTTTTCAAGCTTCTCGGCCTTGCGAATACTGAACAGCGTCAGCGTCACGCGCAAAATGGCGTACACGCACACCGCGCGGAGGACAAATTCGACGGCGATGACGATAGCGGAAATGGTGCTGCTACTCATGGATGCGTACCTCCTTTTTGAGCTCAAAAAAATCGGAAAACTTCGCGCCGAACAGATCACAGATCTTTCTTGCCGTGCTGATGGTGCACGGCTCGCCCCGCAGCGCGCGGGAGACGGTCGGCGCGGACAGGCCGGTCTTCCGGGCGATGGCGACAAAATCGCCGTATCGGTACAGCCCATAGACCGCCTCGCGCCGGGCGACAATTTTACTCATCAGCTACCTCCTCGCATTCCTCCTGCCGGACGATCGTCCGGTGCTTTTCATCAAGCGTCACAATGTAGGTCGCGCGGATGCCGTCGCAGCACTGGCGCTTTTGTGCTTTGTAGACCTTCCCGGGCTTGAGCTGGAATTCCGGGAAGACCGGCAGCGGCTTCGGTACGCGGATGCGGACCGGGACGGCCTCCTTCTTGCGGTACTGCGCCGGGACGTAATTTTCGTTTTTCGCCCGCAGGTAGCACGCCCGGCAGCAGTAGACCTGATTGCCCTTGTACGTTGCGAACAGATTGCCGCAGCCGGGACATTGCCGGAACAGCTGCCTGCTCATATCGTGCCCTCCTCTTCCGGCGGCAGCGGCAGCCAGCGCAGGATATTCGGGCCGTTGTCCGTCAAAAGTTCCGCGCTATATAGCTCCAGCTCCCCGCAGTGCGCGGTATCAACGTCATAGATCCGCATGCCCTCGGTTTCAAGCAGCAACAGGACCGGCCCGTCCGGGAAATCGCGGTCTGTGCGCCAGGCCATCCGAAAAGCGCCTTCCGGCAGCGCCGCCGTGTCAGACTTGGACACCGGCTGAAGCTCGTCCGTCAGCCCAAGCAGATAGTCCGCCGAGCACTTGAGCTTTTCGCAGAGCTCGGGCACGTGCTTCGCGTCCGGGTCGAGGACGTCCGTGCCGTAAAAATAATCGTCGCCGAAGTCCCCGTTTGCGTATGCGCGGATTTTTCCGACGGTCTTGTACGCGGAGTAATTTGCAAAAGTGAGCTTCGTATCGTCCGGCAGGCCGGCCGCGTCTATGGCTCTCACAAGCCGTGCTGCCTTGCGCTGGACACCTGCTCGGTAGACGCGCTGCGTTTTCTCCTTCGCGTCTTCTTCTTTCTGCTTCTCGTCAGCGTTTTTGTCGGCGCGGTACTGCTTGGCCTTGGAGCACATCTGGTCGCAGGCGTTCCAACTCTGCGCGTTTGCGCCGGATGGGCAATCCATACAGCATTTCGTGCCGCGGCAATAGCCGCCCCACGATGGGCAAAGCGCGTCATGCCGAAGCGCCGCGTCGTCGCGGGAACTCGGGCAGAGTTTGCGGTCGGGGCAGTGCAGGCACGCGCTCGGCCGCCACTGCGCGCCGGCTGCTGCCAGTTCGCGCACCTTCGCGATACCAGCGGACGTTGGGAACTCCTTTGTCCGGGCAAACGCGTCACGAAGGCGCATCTGCAAGGCGATCTCGCACCGCGCAAGCTCCAACGCTGTCGCGTCCGGGAGTTTGCCTGCTGCCCACTGTGCCTTGAAATCCTGAATCAGGTTTTCTTCAATCATGTGGAGGTTCGCGAGTTTTGTCTTGCTGACGTTGCAGGCTTCCGCGACATGGTCGCGCATCCTGCCAGGAAACTCCACGCCCTGCTCCTTGAGGTCGTAGAGAAGCCGCTCGACGCGCTGCGCCGCCTGGCTGATCTCCGCGCTTGTCAGCACGCGTGCGGTGGAGTTTGCCATGATCAGCTCCAGCTCTTCCATCGCCGCGCTCCTGGGGCTACGGACGAAGACTGGCACTTTGCGAAGATCCTCGCGCCCTTCTGCGACCAAAGCCCGAACCGCAGCCGTGCGCCGGTGGCCGGAGATGAGGCGGTACTTGCCGTCCTCCGTGCGCGTGACCGTCGGCGGGTCCATAATGCCGGAGAGCGCGATGGAATTTTTGAGTTCTTCGAGCTTGGCCTCATCGACTGCGTAAAAGTTCGCGTCGTTGCTGACCAGATCGTCAATGTCGGCCTGCACGAGTTCGCGCTCGGTGTCAGACTTGGACACCGCCTGCACCTGCTTGGCAAAAATGCTTGAAACGTCAAATGCCATCACCAAAGCCCCCCCTCAGAACTTCATCCATCGTCACGGGCGGCTGGATGTACTCCTGCACAAATGCCCGGTAGTCGTAGCCTGCCGCCGAACGCGGCGAGTAGACCGTGATGGGCTTGCGCTCAAAGGTCATCTCGTCGACCTTGTCGGTGCGGCGGATCGTCTGCTCGAAGACCGGCAGAATGCCGCAGCTTCGAAGGCTCGCTTCCGCCTCAATCACGACCGGCGTATTGCGCCACATGGTAATTAAAGCGCCTGCAATCTTGAGCGCCGGGTTGATTTTGTGCATGTTGTCGATCTGGCGGGAGACGTTCGCGAGGCCGCGCAGGCTGAACGCGTCGAGCTTGATCGGGATGATGACCTCGTCGGAGGCCAGCAGCGCAGCAGCAGAGGCCGCATTAAAAGCCGGCGGGCAGTCAAAGACCACGTAGTCATACGCATCGTCCTCGCGAAGCACATCGCACAGGTCTTTCAGGCAGCTGCCCTTAACGCGGCTTCCGATGGCCGAGAGGTCTAAGTCCATCAGCGCGTCAGACGCGGGCAGCACGTCCACGTTGTACGGCGTCCCGGAGATATTTTCGGGATAATACGGCTCTGCCGTCCCCAGCAGATAGTCAGCCACGCCCGGAAGCTGCTGCCCGGCAAGACCGTAAAATTCGGTGGCGTTGCACTGGCTGTCGCAGTCGGCGAGCAGCACGCGCTGGTTGTGGTCGGCGGCCAAGATATAGGCCATGTTTACGGCGGTCACGGTCTTTCCGACGCCGCCTTTCAGGTTTAAAATCGATATTGCCTTCATGGTGTTTCCTTTCACTGTTTATCTTTTTTGCAAATTGACCGCAGCCATTAATAATTTGCGAAGCGCGTCCGGCTTTTGCATGGCGAGGGCGGCTATTGCGTGTCGCTCGTCAGGGGGGAGCGTATGAAAAAATTCGGCGACGGCGGGGGGCACCCATAACGGCGCTGCCGGATGGGCGGGGCATCCGAGAAGAGCATCGCACGAGACGTCAAAAAATCTCGCCAGCGCCACGATGACGTCTTTGTCGGGGGCACGTGTGCCTCGTTCGTAGTTCCCGAGCGCCGATTGGGATATCCCGATTTTCTCAGCAAGCGCCGCTTGAGATAGGCCATGGCGCTTACGGAGCGTTTCTGCTTCATACCATTTCATGGGTTGTCCTCCTTTAGTCCGGCAGTTTGAACTGCTCGGGCACATCGTCGTATACTTGCTTCCAGCGCTTGTCCGGCTCTGGCCGCGGCGCCTGGGAAGCGGATTTTTTGAATGTCTGCGTCTGACCGTCAAAGGCCAGCATGAGCGCGATATTCGCCTCGCCCTCTTTGTTCTTCGCAATGTTGAGGATGCGGCGGCTGCGGCTGTTGTCCGGCTCTTCGCGGTAGAGCAGCATGACCACGTCTGCGTCCTGCTCGATCTGGCCGGATGATCGGAGTGAGGCCAGCGTCGGGGGCGGAATCTTGCCGCCTTTTGTCTTCTCGGGGCGGGAGAGCTGCGAGAGCGCGATGACGGGCGTGCCGGTCTGCCTGCCGAACTGCTGCAAATCGCTCGAAATTTTCGAGACGACCTGAAACTGGTCGGCGCTCGCGCGGCCTGTGATGTCCGACTTGATCTTTTGCAGGTAATCGATGAAGATCACGTCGTAGCGCTTGGACAGGCTGTGCGCCCGGATATCCTGTACGGTCATGCCGCTGGCCTCGATGAGGTCAAGTTTCAATCCGCCCAGCCGCTCGGAGAGCACTGCGACGGTTTCCCAGTCGGTCGCGTTCATGGCGTTGAGCTTGAGCTTCGGCAGGCCAATTTGTGCGGTCATGGCGATGATGCGGTCGAAGAGCTTGTCGCAGTCGGTCTCGTAGCTGTAAAAGCCGACGCGCATCGTCTTCGCCATCCGCACGGCCAGCGTCAGAGCGAGGCTCGTCTTGCCGTCTGACGGGTAGCCACCGAGGACGACCATATCGCCCCGGGAGGCATAGACGTTTTCGTTGATGTCCTCGAGCCCAAAGTCCAAGTACACGGGCTTTGCGTCCGGGTCGTGCCGCTGGTAAAACTGCGTCAGTGCGGCGGACATGTCCACCACGCGCAGCCCCGGCCGCTCGACCAGCTGGGCGTTTGCCTCATTGACCAGCCCCCGGAGGTCGTTCTCGTCGTCCGTGTCCTGCATCCGCTGGGCAATACCTTGCAGACGGCTGACTCTGGCCTGCTGCTTTAAAAGCTGCATGTAGCTCTTGACGTTGGCCGCCGTCGGCGTGACCTGAATCAGCTCCATGAGGAGTTTGTCGTACTTGCCGCCGAGCCGCGCGTTGATCGTCACCGCGTCGCAGGGCTCGCCGCTCGAAAACTGCGCCCGGAAGGCAAGGAAGACTTGCCGGTAAGCGCCGGTCGTGAAGTCATCCGGGACGATCTCCTGAAGCACAAGGCCGACGGTTTTCTCGTCAATGAGCATCGCGCCGAGGACGGCCTGCTGGGCTTCCAACAGCTTTTTTTCGTCCGTCACAGGAACCTCACCCCTCCCGTGTCAACCTCGCGCTTCGGCGGCTGCGGATACTCGTCGTCCTTGAGCCGGTACACGCTCAGCCACTGATGCTCGGTCGAATTGTTGAGCATCCGCGCCATGCACGCCGCATCTCCGGCAGACAGGCTTTGCAGCTTGTTCCAGAGCATGGTGGCCGACCGCTCGGACTGGATGGGTTTCTTGAGCTCAGCGCGCATCATGAGAAAAGACTGCATCGCCTGCACTACCTCAAAGCCAAGCGGTTCGCACCGTTCCAGAAGCGAAGCGCCGACGGCCATTTCTTTTATATTTCTTTTTTTCTTTTCTTTTTTCTTTCCATCTATATATAATGACTCGGATTTTTGTCCGACTACCCTCGGATTTTTATCCGAGTACGTACTAGGATATTTATCCGAGTACCCACCTGCATTCTCCTGCAAAACAGGCTCGGGGAGTGACGGGAAGATGCGTCGTATCTTGCCGCCGGTCTTGCGGTTCGGTTCGACCGTTATCTTGATATGCCCGGCCTTGCCGAGCGCTGCGATCCAGCGCGTGATGACGTCCTCGGAGCAGTGCATTGCCTCTGCCAGCTGAGCGTTTGACGGCCAGCAGTAGCCCTCTCTTTGCATAAGCGAGGATAAAAAGCCGTACAGGATCTTCGCGTTGGCAGGCAGCTGCATATCGTCTAAGACGGTTGCGGGGATGACAGACCAGAAAGCCCGGAATTCTTGTGGATTCTCCAAAATTTCACCTCCCCCACACTTGCAATTGGCAGCAAACCGTGATAAACTAAAGATGCCTTCATGGTGTTGCAAAACACCGTTCCCGTGCAGTCGTTCGCAGCGGCTGTGCGGGATTTTTTTACGCTCTTTTTCATCGTCCGCACCTCAGATCATGCTGTAATTCGCGGCCAGATACGGGAAGGCCACGAAGGCGACGACAATGGAGCTCCACATGAGCTTCTCGGCCAGTTTGTAAAAGTTGCGCATAGTTATTCTCCTTTGTTGTAAGCGACGGCCAGCGCGCTTTGGACGATCTCGTCGAGCTTGGAGACGATCCGGTCAAACTCCGGCCGCTCCGTCTCGTCGATCACGCCGTCTTTCGCAATCGCAATCAGGCTGCGGTCCTCCCGCGCGTCGGCAAAGTCATAAATTTGATCAATGAGCCGCAAGACGGCCTCGGGCAGATCGCACTCCCGCACGTCGGGAATGAGCCGCTGGGCGATCTCGCTCGTCTGGCGCAGGTGTTGATAGCACAGATACTGCGCGTCGTAAATTTCCGCCATCCGCACAACCGTCTCCGACGGCGGGATGCGTGCGCCGCTCTCATAATCGGCGAGGCTCCGCACCGAGCACGGAATCGCGTCAGCTGCGCGCTCCTGCGTGATGCCCTTGGCAATGCGGGCGGCTCCGTAGATATTTGGCATATGTCCTCCAATCCGGCAGCAAGTCTGCAAGCCGCCTTTGCCCTTCGGCAGGTATTTCGCGTGGATTTGCAGGGTATACTTTGCTATGATTTTCGCGTCAGCCAGCGAGCCAGCTCCGTCAGCGGCACGGCGTACTTGTTGCCGACCTTCCGCGCGGGGAACTCCCGGTCGGCCAAAAGCGTCCTCCGGTCAAGTCCGAGCGCCGCCTGGCACTCCGTGACCGTGATCGCCGCCCGTGCAGGAAACATGTCCGTCAGCAGTTCTAGCTGCGGCCTGTAGCCTTCCGTCTCACGCATCTTGCTTCCTCCTCTCTAAATCGATTCTTCCGGCGGCTGGTAGAGCTCGTCGATGGTGCAGTGCAGCGCCGCCGCCAGCTCCGGCAGCTGGGATGCGTTCGGGTATCCTTCGCCGCGCTCCCATTTGCCGACGGCCTGGGGGCTGACTTTCATTGTTGCGGCCAGTGCTGCTTGCGTCAGCCCTGCGGCGCAGCGCCGTTCTTTTAATCCTTTCGTTGTAATCACCTCCGATGTCGCAACCTTAGGTTGTGAACGTATTATAACGCTACTTTTAGTTGTTGTCAACCCCTTTTTATTGCAATCTGCAACTTTGCGTTGTATTATTTTGCTAGGTGGTGGCTTATGTTTTCTTCAAATCTTCGCGCCGCGCGGGAAAAAAGCGGTTTAAGCCAGCGCGAGGTAGCCCAAAAGTTATTTGTTTCTGCGCAGGCTGTCGGCAAATGGGAGCGTGGGGAATCAACCCCGCCGCCAGAATCCATTGCCGAAATGGCCGTATTGTTTGGGGTCACCGCTGATGCGCTTTTGGATATCGATACAAAAAAGATCCTCGCCGGGACAGCCAGCGAGGAAAAGCGGGAAATGATTGAATTGGTCGACCAGCTTTCAGACGAGCAGGTCAGCAAGCTCCTTCAGATAGCAAAAGCTGCGCTTGCTCTATAAACCATTGGAACTGCTCGTCGGTCATAGCCGCGATTGCCTGTTTTAACTCTTCTCTTTCGTTTTCCACCCCGGCGACACCCTTTCATTTTAGTTGCTATCTAATTTTACAGTATTTTCTAGTGAAGCGCAATGCAACACTTTTCTACAAGCTTTTTTGGGAAAGAGGTATGATATGGGGCGCAAGAAATCGGTTATCCCCGGCTTCAGCCTGAACCGGGCGCTCGGCATTACGTCGGCCAAGCAGAAGATCGCACGCGCAACCGGAATCCCAACGACAAAGCAGGGCCGCAAGCGGAAAATGCAGAGCCATCTCTGGACAGCAGTGGCTGTCGGCACGGCTGCGGCTTGCAGCCAGAATCAGAGCCAGCCCCGAACTACGGAAGAATCTGAGCAGATCACGAAGACGGTTGCAACGCACCGAAACATCCGCAAGCACGTCATCCGCATAGCAATTGCTCTTTGCATAGGGCTTCTCGTAGTACTCAAGATAAAGAGTTTGTTATTCTGAAAGAAAGAGACGTGATCTCTATGGCTACACAAAGGCGCATCCGGCGGCTTGTGATCGGCGCTCTGTTCCTTTGCCTGACCATTTGCACGCTGGTTGTCAAGCAGTACGTCTATGCGCTGCTGCTCGGCTCGGTGACGTACTGGCTGATTCTAAGCGGCATCTTCGAGGCCTTCTCGGACGAGCCGGACCCGGAGACAGGCAGCCCTGCCATGTCAAAAACATGGGTGCTTGCGGGGCTGGCTTTTTTTATCGCCATTGCCGGGCTATTCGCCTGGCTGAGCCCAGTGCGTGGCCAGACGCACAAAACCGCCGAGGATATCCAGCTGGAGGTCGACCGCTCTGGAGTCCCGGACGCAGGACTGCATCAGCAATACGTATCGGAGCTGGTCACGCCCGATGATGAGGCGGAAACCAAGACGGACGAGCTCCAGCAGCCGATCGACAAATCCTGCGAATATATCCTAAATACCAATACGAAAGTGTTCCATCAGCCTGGGTGCAGTTATGCGGACACTATCTCGGATAAAAACAAAGACACATACACAGGCACGCGCGACTCCATGATCGATATGGGGTACGAACCATGCGGGCATTGTAATCCTTAGTTTTGTTCGCCCCGCCGTCGTGCCACTGACGGCGGGGCTTTTGGTTTGCTGCAAGCAGTGTGGGAGCCGCCTGTGAGTATAGCTTACAACGCGGCAAGCGGTAATGTCGAGAAAGCATCATTGTAAATTGTACCCAGAATCGCATTATTTAGGAAAGGAATCTTGCTGAGAATGTCGGAATTGTACGAAATCTGTCGAGAAAAAAAGGAAAACACGGCGCCACGCAAAACGAACCAGGATCTTGCCGAAGCAATCGGCAAATCAACAACCACTGTTGCGCAGTTCCTGCGCGGAGATGCCCCAAACGCGTCCTACGACACAGTGCTTGCGCTGTGCCGTGAGCTTGGGGTGTCAGTAGACGAATTCAATGGACTGCCGCATGAGGTTCCGGACCCGAACCCCGCGCTGCTGGAGCGGATACACAGTCTGGAGTTAGAGCGCAAGGCATTGGCCGATGCGTTAGAACGGATGAATGAGCATCTGGTGACTTGCAAGAAATCGCTGAAAATGCACCGTTTCGTAACAACTGTCCTGCTGGCCATGTTTTGCCTTGTGCTTCTCGCGATCATCATCGACCTGCTGAACCCGAATGTCGGCTGGATTCGCCGCGCGTTCCATGTCGGCATGCAGTGGCTGTGTCTATAACGGTGCCCAAGTCTGACACGGGAGGTTTGTATGGCGATCCCCAAGTACTACGTGCGCCCGGATGGGCTGCATGAGACGATCATCAAAATAAACGGCAAGCGCAAAGCCTTCCGCGGCCGAACCGACCGCGAGGTCTGGGAGAAGGTCAAAAGCTACCGCGCCGACGTGGCCGCTGGGAAGACCGAGACCTTTGAGAACGTAGCGCACGCCTGGTGGAACGAGATCGAGCCGACGCTCGCCGCAAACACACACCGGGGCTATAATCCGGCCTATGAGCGCGCCGTGGCCGAATTCGGCAAGATGGACGTAGCCTCGATCACGGCCAAGGATATTGAGAGCTATATCAATCAATTCGCGAAGACCTACGCCAAAAAGACCGTCGTCACGCAGCGGCAGATCATCCGCCAGATCTTAAACAAAGCCCAGCGCGAGGGTTATATCGCCTACAATCCGGCGGAGGCCGTCCTGCTCCCCAAAAACCTGCCGCAGAAAAAGCGCCGCGCGCCAAGCCCTGATCAAATAAAAAAAATAAAAGCCGGCCTTTCGGACGACTTTGGGCTCTTTGCCTTTTTGATCTACTATACTGGGTGTCGCCGCGGCGAGGTGGAGGGGCTCAAGTACGAGGACATCGACCGCAAGGCAAAGCGCATCCGTATCCAGCGCAGCGTCTACAACGTCAGCACCAAACCGGAGATCAAGGAGCCAAAGACCGAGGCCGGTATCCGATCCGTGCCGCTGCTGGACGCGCTGGCCGCTGCCCTGCCAGATAAAAAACGCGGTTTTATATTTTCTGACGACGACGGCAAAACCCCGACGCCGGACTGGAAGATCACCCGGCAGTACGAGGACTACCAGAAGCGCACCGGCGTCACCGTCACGCCGCATGAGATCCGGCACGGCTACGCGACCGCCCTGCACGAGGCGGGCGTGGATTATAAAACTGCCCAGCAGCTGCTTGGCCACGCCCAGCTCTCGACCACGATGGACATTTACACGGATATTTTGGATAATACCATCGACGATGCAGCCGCAAAAATGGGCAAGTCCTTTTGACCCTGATTTACTGTGTTCATTCTGTGTTTGCAGGCGTGTATTTTGGCGCTAGGATATGCTAGGCTTTGCCATGCTGGTGTAAGCCCGAAAACAAAACATTTTTGATATAAAGTTCCGTGTTCGGCTGATAAAATCAGAAAATATGCAAACAAAAGCACCCGAGAATCAATTTCTCGGGTGCTTTCATCTTGGCGGAGTGGGAGGGATTCGAAGCATATAAATCCAAAGCAATACCAATGTAAAATCAGATTGCTGTGTTTATACTGTGTTCAATCTCTTTCGAGCCTTGGCTCTACGATCCCGTGATAATACCCGGCGATCTTCGCCTCGGGGCCGCCGCCGTCCTTGTCGAAGAGAAACGCCTTCGCGAGGTCTGCGTAGTATTCCGGCCGGTCGAGGCCGTACTTCTGCGCGACTTCGAAATTGTCGGAATACTCCATGTTAAGTGCCGCGAACCACACCCACGGGTCGACGTGCACGCCGATGCTGTTGGCCACAGCAGTGGTCTGCTCGAGCGTCCAGTGCGCGCCCATTGAGCCGTCGTCATTTTCCATGTGCTCCGTCCAGCGCCGCGCGTCGTCCTCGGTAAACGTGGAGGCTTCGGGCTCCATCGTGATCTTATCCGCCTTGCACAGCGCGTCCATGAGCATGGTGCAGCTGCCCACGCTTCGGGAGCTCACGGGCTCCGCCATACACGCCTCAAGCGCCTCGCAGAGCTTCGCCTTATAGGCTTTGATCTTGTCCGTCATAGGCTACGCGAGCTTGAGGAGGCCCGTGCAGAGCTCGACCACATTGCCCGCTGCCGTCGAGTCGGTCGTCGCAATGAGAGTAAAGGTGTGGTTCACGCAGCAGCAGCACCCGGACAGCGCCAGTTCCGTTTCCGTGTGGATCTCGGTGTTTCCGGTTGCCGGAAGCGTTACCTTGCGCAGCGTGCAGGGCAGCGCGACACCGTCCATGTACCACTGCAAGGTGAGCACGCCAGCCGCGGACGACGTGATGACCGCATCGGCTACTAGGTGATAGAGCCCAATTTTTACGGTGTCGTAGCTCTGAGGCTCGACCTGAATGGACTCGCCGGAGTTGACAACCTTCGCGCCCGCAAGCGTGAGCACTGTCGCAGCGTTTGCCGCGAGCGCCTGCGGGCTGTTATTAAAATACCGGACGCAGGATTTTTGATAGGGCTTGCTGTTTCCGCTACAAGACATTTACTCGTCTCCTTTCAAAATTATGGAAAACGGGGCAATCGCCCCGGATAGTTATATCAGGTTTGGTCCGTCCGTCAGCCGCCGCAGCCGCACGGATTGCAGGGCGGGTTCTGGTAGTACCGGCCCAGCTGGCCGAGGATGTACTGCGACTGCATATAGTCGTTGTTCGCGGCGCGGCTCTGTGCGAGTTCGTCGCGCAGGCGCTGGTTCTCCTGCTGCTGCAGGAGCGTTCTGGTCGCCTCGCCCTCGGCGTGGATAGCCGTCTTGATCTCGCAAGCGTTGATGCTGGCGTTGTAGTTAACTCCGTCGATCGCGCGGAGGATGTCGCAGCAGCACTTCTCCTGCGCAGAGATGCCGCGCTCCGTGACGGACTGCAAATCGCGCAGCTCGCCGAGGATGTTGTAGGCGTTGTCCTTGACGGCGCTTGTGACGTCGTACGCGCCCTGACGCGTTGCGGCCACGCCCTCGTTGTTCTGGCGCTCCAGCGCCGCGAAGTCCGTCGCGCGCTGCACGTCGGCCTGCGTGGCCGGGGCGCTCTCGCCGCTGTTGCCGCCGAATCCTCTGCCCGCGAAGAGCAGGAAGAACAGCGCGATCAGGATCACGATACCCCATCCGCCGAATCCATAGTCCTTATCCATTGTGGTCCCTCCTTTCGAATTGAGATTATTGATAGGCGCTTTTGCGCGGTATCACTTGCTGATCTGGCCGACGAGCTCGCCGACCGTTTTGTCTTTGTTTGCCTCAAACCAGTCATTAAACCCAGGCTGGGAGGCGAGGAAGCTAAGCACCATCTGGGGACTCTGGCCTTTAAGCGTCGTCATTGCCGTCTGCATCAGGCCGTTCAGCAGTTTGTTTCCGCTGCCGCCGCCCATCAGTGCCATGATCGGATTTTGCATTTAGTTTTCCCTCCAATTCCTCGATTTTTCCGGCCATGCTCTGTAGGCCGTCCGTGATCTGCTTCAGCTGCTCTTGCAGCTGGGTCGCTGCCTTTTCCTCTTCCGTTGGCTCCGGGAAGATCCGGAACCGCGCAATGGTCTTTGCCGCCATGCTGTCCGTGCGGATGTAGTAGAGCAGGTTCTCGGTTTCGTGCAGTGCAAGCGCGTTGTCGTTCGGCTGCATCTGCAAATTATTGATACTGGCCTCGCTGGCCACAGTCAGCACGCCAAGCTTCGGCGGCTGCTGGGGCATTTGCGGCACCTGCGCTCGCGGCATGGGCTGCATCTGCACCTGCTGCGCACCGTCCATCTCCCAGCGCCCGGTGTATGGGTTGTATGCCATCCTGTGTCCCTCCTTTTGAGACCATTGTACAGGATGTCCATTTCCCAAGGGTGGCGCGAGTGTGATTTTATGTGCAAAATAATTTGATTTTTTTAAAATAATGCTTGACATATACGGGTAAACCGTATATAATAAAACCATAGAGATAAACAAAAAACAAACCCCAACACGGGGCAGGAGGAAACGAAAATGAAAGCTACTATTTATGCAAACTACGGAATGCTTGCAGCTGAAAAGCGCTGCATCTACACCACGGCCGAAACCGACGCCACCGTCTCCGAGCCGCTTGACGTCGTCATCCCCGAGAAGTTCGCCCCGGCGAAAAACGCTGCTGGCGAAATCGTCGTCACGCTGGACGGTTACAATTATCGCTTGCAGGATGTCCTGTGCGGCGACGAACAGCCCTGCATCATGGTCCCGGGATACACCACCAGATACGAGCGGCTCGCTCGTGCCTAAGCCAAAGCGAGGGAATCCAAATGCCAACTGAGGCACAAAAACGCGCCCGGAACAAGTGGGACGCGGGGAACCGCACCGTAATTGGGTGCAAGATGCGGCGAGAAGACGCGGAAGCGTTTAAAGCCGCCGCGCAGGAAGACGGAACAAACCCCAACGAGCTCTTGCGCGGCTGGATCGGGGACTACATGAGCAGGGAGGTGACGACTATGACAACCGAGCAGATCCAGGCGCTGGCGACGATCTTTGCGATCTGCCGCAAGGCAACAAATACACGGAGCCAGAGCGACATTGACAACGCGCAACGTTACCCCATCAAATGGGCGACCATTATGGTCCGCAAGCTCCACGCGATGGGCAAAGCCACCGAAGAGATCGACCGCGCGATTGCCGAGCAGTACGGAAAAATCGACATCGATACGTTTACGGCCAACTTTGACAAATGCCTCACGCTCGAGCAGCAAGGCGTCTGGAGCCTCGCTTTTTTCAGGGCAATGCAATAGGAGGGGGATTATGACAGTACACGAGTACATAAATCAATTAGAGCGCGGATGGCCGGGAAACGTCCCGCCGGAGATGCTTCGCGACGCAGTGATCGTCGTCTCAAGACGGAGATGGCTGGAGCGTAAGGCCGAGTGGTACGAGCCATGTCAGCTAGGCAATTTTTGCGCCGGATACCTTTGCGAGTACAAGGTCGGTTTTGTCGATATCCCCGACTTCGAGGCACTCGTCCCGGGCGTTGGTGCAGTCCGATTTTTAGAGGCAGGCGACCAGTTGGTTTACAAAGACAAACTATGGCATGTCACGCGCGTTTCGCGGGGTGTAGATGGCAAAGAGGTCCGCACAGATATCACGCCTGTCTCTGACATCACGTATCTCAAATAAACGTGCCCCGGCACCCAAGCTTGGAACTGGGGTACTCATATCAGGTTGAGCGTAGATGATGCACAACTGAGGCACAAAAACGCGCCCGGAACAAGTGGGACGCGGGGAACCGCACCGTAATTGGGTGCAAGATGCGGCGAGAAGACGCGGAAGCGTTTAAAGCCGCCGCGCAGGAAGACGGAACAAACCCCAACGAGCTCTTGCGCGGCTGGATCGGGGACTACATGAGCAGGGAGGTGACGACTATGACAACCGAGCAGATCCAGGCGCTGGCGACGATCTTTGCGATCTGCCGCAAGGCAACAAATACACGGAGCCAGAGCGACATTGACAACGCGCAACGTTACCCCATCAAATGGGCGACCATTATGGTCCGCAAGCTCCACGCGATGGGCAAAGCCACCGAAGAGATCGACCGCGCGATTGCCGAGCAGTACGGAAAAATCGACATCGATACGTTTACGGCCAACTTTGACAAATGCCTCACGCTCGAGCAGCAAGGCGTTTGGAGCCTCGCTTTTTTCAGGGCGATGCAATAAAAACACCCGGTGTCCAACTTGGACACCGGGGTTTGCTATATCATGTTGAGCCTCTTTGCTGTCTGCCGCGCCCTCGTATAAATCCCGGGCAGGCGTCTTGACAGCGTGCTCCGCTCCATGCACAACTCGACGGCCACGTCGATCTGTGGCGCTTTGCCCACGATGTAGCGGCGCACGATCTCGGCGTCCTGCCTGCTGTATCCGGCCTCGCGTATGACGCGCTCCCACTCGCTTTGCAGCAAACCGGATAAGTCGTCTGGGATATGGACTCTTGCGCTTGCCATGGCGTCCCTCCTTCCGGAAGGGCGCGGCAGACAGCTTACTTATGCGTCAGCACGGCGATATTGCCCTGATTGCTCACCTCGAGCCCGAGGGCGGCAGCGAGATCACGCACTTTTACGTAGTTCGTGCCGCCCTTCAGGATGCGCTCCACGGCGACTTCCTTGCCGTCTACGATGATCTTGCTCTTTTCAACCATTTCTTTTTCCTCCTCTGCAAATCGTCCGTCCGTCAGCGCCATGCAGGTGTGGCGGCTCTCATTTACCAGCACGTCGCCCGCAATCAGATAATCGGGCGAATCCAGATACTTACGATCTGTAAGCAGCTCAAAAGCACCCGTCTTGCCCCACTGCTGGCGCATCTGGAACGTTGCCGGGGCGTTGCCTGCCGTGTAGGCGGGCTCTATGTTGACCCCGGCAGCCTCCGCGCAGACGGCCATAAACGCCGAGCAGTCCGTCTCGCAGTCCGCCGCGATCTGGCCGAGGTTCCAGCGCGCGATTTTGGCGAACGCCCGGAGTGTGTTCCGCTGGCTCTGATCGTAGCCGATGTGCTTATTTTTTACGCCCGCCGTGCATGCCGCGACCATCTTTAGCGCGACCGTCCGGCTCTTCGGGCGCAGGACCAGCGTCCAGCCGTTGGCGTACCACGGGCGTGTGTTGAGCTCCCTGCCGGACTGGTTCCCGGCCTGGCCGCCGGTGATCTGGCCACGCTCATCAATGGAGGCCTGCCCAATCGTTACCGCCATCACTTGCCCTCCGTTGTGCCGTCCAGCACATCCTGCGTCTTCTGGCTCTGCGTGCCAAAATAAAACGCGATGATTACGGCGTAGATCGTCATAAAGTCCTGCGAGATTTTGCCCGCAACGGACATATAGGCAAACACGCCGGTCAGCACCAGCGTGACCAGAGATTTGACGCTGAGCAAATTGCCCAGCCGCTTTTTGATATTATCCATTATGTACCTCCATCGTCATTTGGTTTTGCAAATACTCTCTTACACAGCAGGAGCAGCAGCTCCCCGCCGAACGCCGCCGCCGCGAAGATCAGCACGTCGGAGAGGTCGGACGGGCGGTCAAGGATGACCGCGACCGTCTTGACGACCACTGCCCACGCGAGCGTAAGCGTCAGGGCGTAAATGCAGTAGTAGACCAGCTCCCGCGCCATGCGCCCCTTCGTCTTCCGCTGCGGCTTTTTCTGCCCGTCTGCCATACTAGCCTCCCAGCCCCGCCAGAGCCAGTGCGTAGCCGACCAGCGCCGCGACGATCGCTGTCACGGCTGCCTTGATAAGCCCCTCCCAGCGGCTGCCGGGGAGCGCCTTGAGGGCTTTCACGTCGGTCTTGATCTCGTTCACGTTCGACTCGATCGTCTCCTGCTTCGTCGCCAGCACCTCCACGGAGGTAGCCATCTGGTGAAGCGCCTTGTTGTCCGCCTCGAGCTCGTCGATGCGGTGCTGGTTGGATTTGCAGCGCGCGTCGATCGATGCGACCTGCGCCTGAATTCCGTCGTCCATATCTGTCTCCTTTCTCGCCCGGAGGCGGCGCTATACTTTCTTCCAGACCGTCGGGGCGACCGTCGGGGTAAACACATTCCCGTCCATGAGCGACTCATACAGGTTGTCTCCCCACCAGCCTTTCTCGCCCTTTGAAAAGGCCAGCGTGGCGGTGATGGTCTCGGGGATGATCCTGTATCCGTCCCGGTACTGCACGTCCTCCCAGAGCGTAGGCGCTTCGTCGGGCGTGTTCTGTTCGGTGTCCCAGAGGTCGACGGCGGCTTTTTTGATCTTGCCGTGCCAGTTGATGCGCGTGCCCGCCTTGACGAGGCTGCCGTCGTCGGTCAGCGTCCCCAGCAGCTCCGGCGCGAGGCTGACAGTCTTGTCGTCCAAAGCGCTTGCCGCCTGTTCGATGTACGGGCGCATTTTTCGTGCCCTCTCCGTGTACGTCATGGTGCTGCCTCCCCCAGTAAGATCTTCGCCGCCGTCTCGGTGTCGATAAGCCGCTCACGCAGCTGCTCCGGGCTTGCCGTCTCGATGTCAAAATTGTCTGTGACAAGCTTGCCAGTTTCCGTGTAGGTGTGCGGCGCGCCGTCAACGTCGATGGCCTCATCGTACTCTGCGCCCGTATCCGCTTGCCGGATGAGATAGCCCGCGTCTGAATACGTCCGGTACAGCTCCACGCCGTCCGTGCGCGTTTTGTAGTGCTCTCTTACGATCATCTTCACACCCCCACAATATGGTCTGCCAACGAGCTCCAGTTTGTCGCCGCTTTCCACGCGTCCACCAGAGACGCGGGCACTCGGATTTCCAGCTGCGGGTGCGTCGCATCGAACGCGTTGACGTTGGCCAGCGTAGGAACTGCCGTGCAGTGGGTAAAGTCCACAAACCGCAGCGGATAGCACCGTTGGAACACCTGCGCTGGGATGCTCGCGATATCCCCGAGGCACGTCACCCTGCGCAGCGCGTAGTCGCCCTGAAATGCGGCAGTGACAAAGGTTGTAGCGTCCGCTGGGATGGTGACTTCCAGCAGAGACACGCAGGAAGAAAAATCTCCAACTTGACCGTTGACAGCCTTGATGTGGACGCGCTCGAGCGCATACGTCGCGTAAGCGGTCGTTACAGCAGCATTTAATTGCCGCAAAGCCGTATTACTTAGGGTGTACTCGTCTGTATAGTCCATCGTACCAGGCCCAGCGATGGCGCGTAAGTTGGTGCAGTTGTAAAATGTCCTAAACACGTTTGTAATGCTTTGGATAACGATCACACGCAACTGCGTTGCCTGATTAAATGTTATATATCCTATAACTTCCACATTCTGTGGAATAGAGATACTTTCAAGTCGACTACAGGACTGAAATGTTCGATCAGTTATGGTTGTTACCCTTGCGCCAACCTCAACTCTCCGCAGCATCGCGCAGCGGCCACTATCGGTTTCGTCGTTTGCAATCAGCCTTCGACCGTTTGAGCCGTTCCCAAGCCGCATTGTCGTACCCTCTTTGACACTCATCGTGATCACGTATGAGCCGCTGGAGGCGTACACATGCCGATGCTCGATCCAAGAATCTGCGTTTTTTGTTTCCGGGGTTGTGCCGTCGCCCCAGTCTACGGTCGTGGCGTTTCTCGTGCTCTGCCAGTAATTGAGAACAAAATCGTCCCACGTCTCGGTGTCCACATCTACATAAAGGCGCGTCTTGCCGTCATTGGTAATGTACAGCGCGCCGATATCGAGCTCACGGCCTGCGTCCTTGATGTCTTGGAGCGTCCAGTTCCATCCCTGACAGATGAGTCCGTCGTGCGACGGAAGGGGCGGCAGCTCGGTCTTTGTGGCCAGCTCGGCGAATGTCCACGCATACAAAAGCGTCCCGTCGTAGTCCCAGAAATTGATGTCCGACTCCTTGGGCGGCGCGGTATCTAACGTGCCGGTGATCTTCGCGCCCGAAGCGTCGTGCGCCGTCACGCCGGATTTGAGCGTCGCGGGGGTGACGGTGTCGTCCGCCGTATCCACAAAGCGCGCCGTGCCGCCGCCCGTCTTCGGGACGTCCAGCGCCGGGACATCCGGGTACGACGCGCCAGCGATTGTTACGTTCTGTCCCATCGCGCCCTCCTTACTGGATCGTCAGCACTTTGGTCAGCTCGTCCTGCGTGATCGATGGAAATTTTGCCCGCCCGGTCTTCCGGGTCAGACTGTTGGAAAAAAAGGTGATGCCGGTCGGCACATTGTCCTCCGTCGCGGTCGCGGACACGTCCACAGCGGCGACGCGCACCTTTTTGAGCAGTTTCCCGCTGGAGGGGGTCACGTCCTGCGCGGCCGTGGATGGCTTGGCCTGCTTCTCTTCCACTTGCACGTACTTCTTGATCTCCGCACCGTTTTTGTCGCCGGAGACATATCCGGCGGAGACCGCCGCCGATGGCGTGACCGTAATCTCATAGTCCGTCTGCGTGTCGCCGAGCACCGTACCCGCAACCGCCGCGCCGGGGGTGACCGTGCCGTCGCCGACGCTCTTGGTCACCGGGTCGTCGTAGATGCCCGCCGGGATGGTGACGTTTTTACCGTTGACGCTTACGTCGTCCACGCCCTTCTCCGGGACGGAGCCCGTGACCTCGCTGCCGTCTGCCCATGCCTTTTTCCCGGCTCGGATGTCGCTGGCCGCCGCGTCACCGCTTCCCGTGTCCACGAATTTTGCCGTGCCCGAGCCGTCTGCAAGGGGGATTTCCACATTCGGGACGCTCTCATACGTTACGTCTCTGATTTTTACATTTTTCGCCATAGTGCACTCCTTACGTTATTATGATTCCGCCGCCGTTGTAGGTGATCCGCCCGTAGTTCTGCGGGATGGGCGCGACGACAATATTTCTGGCCAGCATCCGGTTCGCCGTGGGAAGCGTCTGCAATTTCTCCGACGGGGTGATCTCATAGTCCCCTTCATACGCCTCGCCGCCCTGATAAACCACCTTTGCGGGCTCAATCCGCATCCGAATCTCCGGCTGGGAAAGCACCATTTTAAGCATATCCCGCCTCCTTGAGTAGGTCCTTAACCGGCGTCGAGACAATATCCGCCGCCTGCGGGTTGCCGTCCGCGTCCGTCAGCGCCAGCTGGAGCCGTGCGCTCTTGCCGGGGTCGAGCTGCATCGCGTCGGCAAAGGGGATGATGACAAGCAAATGCGTCTGGTCTACGATCTGCGGCGCGTACTCAAAAAACAGCTCGCCCTGCTTGAGCCAGAACTGAAGCCTCGTCGCCTTCGTCAGATCCGCGCCCGTCACTTCCACCGAAAGCGCATTTTGAATTTTTTCGCGCATGGTATCACCTCACTTTGGATTGCCTACGACGTACTCGACGACGTAGGTGCCGCTGATGCGGCAGATCTTCACGCGGTCGCCCGCCTGAAACGTAATATCGGTGTTGCACTTGTAGTGCTTGGCAGAAGGCTGCGTCTGGCCGTCGAAGATCAGGCTCAAGCCGTCTGCGTATTTTGCGCCGACGGTGGCAAGCTCCGCCGCGGTCGGCTCCGTGGTCTGCAATCCCGTCATGCGATCACCGTCCTTTTCGCGGTATGGGTCATGAGCTCGCCGGGGCTTAATCTCAGCTGCCAGCCGGTCTCCTCGTAGATGCCGCCGAATTCCGACGCGTCGATGCTCAGAACGTCGCCCACGCCGTGCCCACCCTCCGGCAGGCCGTAGAACGTGATCGTCCGGGTACCGAGCTGGGACTGGAAACAAAGATCGTCCACGTAGGCTTGCAGCGCCTCCTGCGAGGCGATATTGTCCACTTTGACCACCTGTGTGATGCGCTGCCCGCGCTTGAAAATGGAGATGGAGCTGGACGGGCTGTTGTTTTCTGCACGTGCCACAAGCGGCGTTGCCAAATCCGGATTGCTGCAAATGGCGACAAAGACATTCGGCGCGTCGAAGATGTCCTGCTCCTGCGACATATCGCGCGAGACGGGAGCCAGCAGCCGGATATCCGTGCTCGAGTAGCGCCAGCGGATATTTGCCGCATTTGGTGTTGCCTTTGGCTCCAGGTGCCCGATGCCGCTGCCGTCAAACCATACTGGCTTGTAGTTGATCTCGCCCAGCAGCTGATTGCAGATCGTGAGATAATCGGTTCCTTCCTGCCAGTCTTCGCGGTCGGTCTGCAAGGTCTCGCTCGTGGGGGTGGCGATCACGAGGCCGATGCCGGCCTGCGTCATCAGCTGCTGCACCGCCGTCAGATAGTTCGTGCCGGCGGCCAGATGCAGGATGCCTTCCGTCTTGATCGTCTGGATCATCCAACTGCGGTCGTACGCGTCGAGCCGGAGGAAGTGCCCTTGCGCGCTGACGGTGTCCGAGTACGTCGTGATCCGGTACACGCCCAAGGGGTACTCTTGCCCGTCAAGCTCCAGCACAGGCTGGAGCTCGTCGGAAAGATACTCGATATCTGGGTTGTGCATAAATGTTCCACCGAGGCTTCCCATGATGTCTCCGGACGCGTCGACGAGCACGTCGGGCGCGGAGTCCTTGAGCCAGCGCAGCTCCGAGAACTTCGCGCCGCGCCGCAGCACGTCCACGCGGTAAGATACCTTGTGCGTCATAGCGTCACCTCGTCGTCATAGTCGATTTGCTCGACCGTGAAATTAAAGACGTTCAAAAAGCCGTCGTGCTGCTTCGGCAGGCTCGTGATGTAGCCGATAACCATGTCGCCCTGCGGCGTCTTTGCGCAGACAAGATTGCCCACAAGTCCCATGAGCTGCCTGATCTCGCTCTCATCGAGCAGCGCCGCCGTGATGCTGAGCGAGTCCGTGCCGGAGTCGACCTCGACCGCGACGGGGTAATACGCGCCGGAGAGCTGCAAAAGCTCGACCTGCCGGGAAAGTGTCCGCGTCGTCTGCCGGTGCTGGCTGTCCGAGTATGGGAGTCTCAAGGTCTGGCCGGTGTCCAAGTCTGACACCTGATGCACCTCCGCGCGGACATCGACTGTGACCGCCGTGGACAGGCCGTAGTTGCTTGAATCGTTGTAGCAGCCGCGCACCTGGTACGTCGTGCTGCCGGAGGACAGCTCGTCGGTGTACTGCGTCTGGGCGAGCTTCGCGATGGGCTTGCCATTCCGGTACACAAGGTAAAAATCGTAGCTGCCGGAGGTCTGCCAACTGAGATCCGCGACGCTCGATGCCTGCACGGTCAGCGTGATACTCGCGCCCGGCGTGTTGGTGACAGGCAAAGCCGCCGCGCCCCAGTCGGACCACATGCCGTACTGATTCTGCACGCGCACGCGCACCGTGTGGCTGCCGTCCGAAAGATACGCGGGGCTCGTCCATGTCTTTTCCGTGCCGTAGTGCGTGCCGCCGGATAAAACGCCGTCCAGCTCCACCTGGTACGCCTCCTGCTCGGAGGTCTGCCAGCTGATGGATGGGCGCGGGCCCGTGCTCTTGATCTGGATGCTCGGGGCCGACGGTGCGGCGATCACGACGATCTGCGCCGCCTCGCTCCATGCGCCCGCAATGCCGTCGGCGTTGTAGGTGCGCACGCGCCAGTATTTGACGCTGGAAGTTAGCGTCCCGGCAGGACACGTCCACTGCCGCGCAGCGCCGGTGACGGTTGCAAGCGTCGTCCATGTGCTGCCGTCTGCGCTCTTTTGCAGGTCTGCCTTGCTCTGCGCCGTTCCGGTCGAGATCGTGTGCTGCCACTGGAACAGTACGTCCTTTGAGCCGTCAATCACCGTGTCGACCGGGCTCAGAGGCGCGGCGGTCGGCGTTGCATCGGCGGTTGAGAGCGTCACCCAGTCGGACGTCGTGACCACGCCGCTGTTTGCCGTGACCGCGACCTGCCACTGGATGCTGGTCGTGCCTGCGAACGTGTTGGCGGGTACCGTGACGCTTTGTGCGCTGCCGGAGACGGAGATCGTGTGGATCGTGCCGCTCGTCCCGGAGCGCCAGCGGAAGATGGCGGATGCCTGCTTGAGTTCTGCAATGCATTTTTGAGCGGCTTCTACGCCCCATGTGAAGGTGTTTGGTTCGGATTTGATGATCGACCCGGAGGATGGCGTCACTTCTGAGATTTTGAGACCACAAGTTACCGTATCGTCAACAGAGACCGGGATATACGGTCTATTTGTTGATTTTGTCACGATTGAAACCCATTCTGTGGTTATGGACAGACTCATATACAGTCCATTTCTAGCGGCGTCTATAATCGGCAGACCATACCCGGATTCGCAGGCTTTCGGAAGGGCAGAAGCATCGCTGACCTCTACGTCGACGTCGGAGACATGCCGATCTTGCTTCGTTGCATAAGTGACTGTTAGCGGATCAAAGCTATGCTCAAGACCGCCAATGCGCGTCCGAATAGTGCCCGAGTCGCTGGCGGCGGTGAGATAGATTGTAATTTTCGACCAATCATCTACAAGCTTTTTGTACTGTGTGCCATCGCTCGGTGGCTGAAATTGCATGTACAGCAAGTCGCCCTTGTTAATCTCGGCAGGGGATGTCGTGTGATCGTTTGTGTTTTGCGCGTCCTTCTTGAGGATTGCGAACGCCGAACAATATAAGTTGAAACTGGTTGCCACCTCACGTCACCCCCATTCTGGCCACTCGTCTCTGGTTTTTCATGCGGCGAATGAAATCGTCGATCTCGCGGATTTCATTCGCCTGCACGATAAAGTTGTAGGTATCGCCGCCGGAGAGGCTGCGCCCTTCCTGATTGGTGCCGATGCGCGAGCCCTGCGGCAGCCAGACAGGCTCCGGCCCATTCTCGCCGACCCAAGTCACGCCGCCGATAAAGTTTTCCGTGCCGGCTGCGTTCTGATGCCACTTGCCGTCGGCTCCCATGTAGCCGCCCGTTCCGGTGTAGCCCATGCCGGAGACGTAGCTCGAGCCGCTGGACAGTGCGCCCTTGTATTGCAGCTGCTGCATATTACTCAGATGGCCGCTAGACATGTTAAGGCCCAGCGCAGTCTTGATCTTGTCGCCGTTGAGCGTCAGCAGGCCGACAAGCAGATTTGTCGTGTCCGCGATCAAGGCCATCGTCGTTGCAACCGGCTTGAGCGCTGCGTCGAGCGCCGGAAGCACAGCGACGGTCAGGTCGCCCAGCGGCTCCAAGATCTGCGTGGCAGAGCTCAGGATGCTGCCGAATTTGTCCACAACGCCAGACTCCACAAAAGCCTTGCCGATTTTTTGGATAAAATCTGCCGTGTCGCCCAGCGCCTCGGTCATATACGGCGCGTACTCGGCGGAGATCTGCTTCGTGACGGCTTCCTGCGTCTTGAGGAGCTTCTGCTGCGCCGTGTCTGTCTCGTTGAGGGCCTTGATTGCCTCGTTGTCCAGCACATAGCCAAGCTCGTGCGCCTCGTCGGCGTATTGCTTGAGCCCGTCGCTTCCGACCTCGATCAGGGGATTCAGCTCCTGCGCCGACTCGGACATCAAGTCCATGGCCAGCGCATCGCGCTGCGCCTGGTTCTGCATGTTCCCGAGCGAGTCAATGACGTCATAAAAGACAGCGTCGGCGCTGCGCAGGTTGCCATCTGTGCCCTCGATCTTGACGCCGAGCGTTTCAAACGCCTTTGCCGTGTCCTCCGAGCCGTTCTGCGCCTCCTGCATTTTGTTGGTGATCTCCTTGAGGGAGTCCTTCACGCGGTCGTAGGTGACGCCGAGCATGTCGGAGGCATACTGCCATTCCTGCACTTCCTCCACGCTCTGGCCGGTCACGCTTGCGAGCGTCTTGACCTCTTTCGCGTACTCGGCGGACTCCTTGGTGATGCTCATCAGCTGCTTTTCGACCTTGACGACTGCCGCAATCAGGGCAGCAAAACCACCGACTGCCGCAGCTGTCCCGGCGTTGATGCCGTTGAGGGAATTCAGCGCCTTCGTCGCGCCCTCGGGCAGATTGATACCCAACTTATCCGCCGCGCCGCCGATCGCGTCGCCAAGGCCGACGGTCTCGCCCTTGCTGCCCGCAAAGGATTCCTTGAGATTGGCAAAAACGCCCTTTGCGCCCGTGCCCTCCTCCTTCGCCTTCGCGACGGAATCCTTGACCTTATCCATCGCCTGCTGGAATTTCGAGCCGCTCGCGCCCGCCTTGTCGAGCTCGGCGTTGTTCTCTTCCAGCGCCTCCTGCATCTGCTTGAGTTTGGTCTCCGCGTCAATGAGGCTTGTCGACCAGTCGATGGTACGCTTGTCGGCCTCGCCGTAGGATTCACCGGCTTTCTGGAGCACTTCGCGCAGCGTGTCGACCTTCTCCTGCTGGGTCTGCATCTGCCGGGCGAGGACGTCGCCCTTGGCCGTCAGCGCCTCGACGCTATCGGCGTTGTCTGCAAAATCCTGTTCTGTGGCGCGCATCTCCGCGCCTAAGTTTTTAAGTCCTGCGTTGATTTGGGCAAGGGCGGCGCGATATTCTTTCTCGCCGTCCATTTTGACTTTTGTGTTAATGCCGGGCGTTGCCATCAGCCGCCACCTCCCATCAGGTACTGTGCCAGCGACAAGCGCGCAGGCTGCTCCGGCGCATTACGCGCACACCGGCTCGGCGTGGCCATGGAGGAGAAATACTCTCTGTAGATAGCCATGCACCGCGCCGGTGTCATCCTGCGCCAAAAGACGGTCTCGTCGTTTTTTAGCACATTTACCCAGATATTCAAATACCAGGCGAAGTTGATACCGCCGCTTCTTCCTGCCTGGTCTCCGCGTTTTTTTCGTCTGCCGAGCTGTTCTCAGCCTCTGCGTCCCGGACAGCGAGGATCGCCATGCGCATCACGTCCGGCGCAAGCCTCTCGATCGTGCCCAGGGACAGCCGTCTTCCGAGCTGCTTTTCGGTGTACCGGATAGCGAAGCCCTTTTCGTCCACCCATTTCTGCTCGTCGGCGTAGTCGTTGAGCATCGCGGCCAGCAGCTGCAAGACCGACTTGAGCGTCCGCTTAAGGGAGAGGACGGGGCTAAAGTCGCCGCCGTTGATCTCCTGCACCTCGGCCAGCACGTTGTTGTTGCAGCGAAGTACCCAGTCGCGCCCGTCAAAGCGCCACGCGACTTCGCGCGGCTTGATATCTTCCATGGTTAACCTCCTGCCACGTCTGTGGCCTGCGTCGTAAACACCGCGTCGCACCACGCTTTGGCCAAGGTCTCCGTGTCGACGATGGCAATTTCCAGCAGCTCGCCCGGCTTGTCTGCGAGGAATTCGCCGGTCGTGGTCGGGGTGTTAAAGGTAATGTTTTCCCCCAGCGTCTGGCCGTTGATGTCGGGCGGGCCAAAGAGCACCTTCCGGGCGAAGACCGCCATGAATTTCTCGACGCCGTCGATCATGTCCGGCATGTAGAAGCTCCATCCGACATACTTGCCGGTCGACTTCTTGCCGAAGGTCAGACTCTTGATAGGAGAGCTCGATACGGTGCGCTGCTTTTCGTACGCGCCGTACATAAGCTTCTGCGCCGCGATCGGGATGTACTTCGCGCCCGCGGTCGCCGTGCCGCCGGTCGCCTTTTTCAGGTACTCGGCGAGGACGGACTCGGCGTATACGCGCCCTTCCGCGAAACGCATGGACAGCGCGACGGTCATCGCGTCGCCCATGGAGACGGGGTCGCCGTATTCGGTCGAGCCGTCGGGTTTTTCTTTGTATTCTGCTACTTGCAGGTATCTCAAATCAAATACAGGCATGATTGCCTCCTTTCATCGTTTGCTGTTGATAATTTCAGCTGCCTTGTCGGTCATGGCCTTGTTCGCGCGGTCCCACGTGGATTTGACCGCGTTAGACCAATAGTAGTCGGCCTTGATTTTGCCGCCCGTGCGGCGGCCGTAGTTGAGGACAAAGCCCTTGACGGCGTATTTCTGCTGCCGCGAATCCTTGCCGGAGATCGTGACGTACATGTACGGCACGCCCTTTTTGTCACGTGAGACCTTGCGCGCCTTTGTAAAGTGCCGCAAGGTCTCGCCGGTCCGGCGGGGTTTGGTATTCTGGTGCCCGGCCTCGATAAAGGCGGAGTGGACGCTTTTATACATCTCATCCACGCCGACCGACAAAATCGCCTGAAGGTTGTCGTCGGTAAAAAGGTTGGCTTGGTTCAGCTGCCGGATAGCTTCCCGGATGCCGTCCAGCGCGATTTTTGTATCGAGCTGCGCCATCAGATCACCTCGCAAGGGATGTCGGAATAATACGTCATGGTCTCCTCGTCAAAGGACTGCTCGCTTTGCCCGACAGCGATGTGCGCCGCTGCGAGCGCTTGCAGCACCTCTGCGGTCAGCGTGTCGCCTTCCGTCTGCGTGGCAACGGTCACGACGCACAGGCCGACCGTTGCAAAGGGTATCCCGTCTGCGTTCACGCTGCGCGTGCCGGTCGGCGTCCAGACGAGGTAGCGCGTGAGCGGCGAGCCGTCCGGCGCGTGCTCCGGCGCTTGCACCTTATACACAGCGCCGGGGAGCACGGTCTCGAGCGCCTGCTCAATCTTGGAGTATTTCATACTTGCCCTCCGGCTCTGCGAGCGAAAGCGTCGTGATCGGCAGGCCGTCGGAGTCATAGCCCCGCTGCGCCTGGTCGATGCGGTAAATGTGGTCGTCCTCAAGAACCACGTACTGCTCTGCTTTGATGTCCTCGCCGCCGAAGACGCGGGGGATGCTGACCATCCGGGTAAGCTGCACACCGGCTTGCTTCCCAGCATAAAATCTGGCCGCGTAGACCTCGCGTTCGCAATAAAAGTGGCTCGAGGCGATACGCAGGCGGCGCTGGAGGGGAGACGAGGCCGGGAGCAGGTCACAGACGGTGCATACCTTGTCGTAGATCATCCCGTGCCGCCTCCCATCTTCTGCTTCGCGAGCTTGTCGTTGAGCATCCGGCGCAGATACGTCGGCAGCTGCTTTTCCTCGGCGTTTGCCCGCGCCTTGTACATCCAGCCGCCGACCATCGCCGTCAGCATGTCGTCCGCGTCGCAGTCCGGCTGGAGCGCAACGCCGCGCGTCGTGATAAAATCAGCGGCCTGCGTCAGGATACCCCGCAGATACGTCTCCTGCTGCTCGGTTGCGCGCAGGATACCGAGATCCACCATCATGTAGGCCAGCTGGGCGTCCAGTGACATAGGCCGCCTCCTTTCCTTAGCCCGCCTTCGCGGTCACGCTGCCGGAGCCGACCGCAACCGCGCGGCCGTTGCCGTCGACCTCAACCACGGTAATGGTCTGGCCGGTCGTGCCGTCGACGGTCTTATTCGCGGGCAGGTCTGTCCAGAGCTTATCAAGCGTCTCGCCGTTTGCGACTGCGATCGCCTGACCGGCGGTCTGGTACTTGAGCTTGCCGGAGCCGTTGCCGGCGACGGTCACAACGCTCTTGCCGTTGGCAGAGCCCGCGGCAGTGGTCACGATCAGGGTGCCGATGGCGGTGTTCGCGCGGTCCTTGCCGAAGGTCGTGGTCGTGGTCGGCTGGACATTGCCATAGTTCACGAGGACAAACGCCTCGCCGATGGCGGGCTTGCCGTCGCGGCGCTGCATGCCCTTGAAGCACGTCTGGTTTTCCAGCCAACGGACGTTGGTGTTGGACTCAATCGTCGTACCCTCGCGCTCGACCGAGCGGTACAGGCTCATGTAGCCGCCCGCGATCTCGTTGTCCGGCATGACCTCCCACTCGACGATCTCGCCGCCGACGATCGGGATGGAGTTGCTGACGCCTGCGACGAGAGCCGCTGCGTCGTTAAAGGCCAGCGCGCGGGACTGGATGTCCATGTGCGTCTTGCGGTTCATTACCCAGATCACCGTACCGTTGGAGTAATCCGGCTTCGCCACAGCGAGCGCCGCGACCAGCGGGCGGAAGAATTCCACGCCGTTCTTTGCGGCCAGATCGAGCTTGAGGATGTTGCTCGTGTGCAGATCGGTAAAATCGCCCTGCTGCGAGCCCCACCACGTGGGTTTGGTCTGCGCGGCCAGACGCGTGATGATGCCGACGGGCATGCTCTCGCCGGTGCCAAACCAGATGGACTTATCGATCGCCTTTGCAAGCGACGAGGCCAGCGCCTGAAGGATGGTCGTCGTGAGCGAGAGGTCGCTGTCGTCCATCAGGACAGAGTTCGGGACGGCCATGTAGCCGCCGACCATAAAGCCGTCCATCGTCAGCTGCCAGAAGTCGATATCGATCTCGTTGAGCCGATCTTTCATTTCCGTCCAGATGGCCTCGGGGGCGACGCCCGCGACATTCTGGCGAGTCGTGCCGCGGAAACTCGTCGTGAAGCAGTAGCGCAGGAATTTCGACTCCTGATACGTGAGGTCGCGCAGGATCGGCAGGAAGCCGTCCGGGATACCCAGCTCGCCGCCGGTGACGCTGCGCTGCTGCGCGCGTGCCTCGCGGATTTGCTTGAGGAAGGTGCGGACCTGTTCGGACTGCATGAGTGCGTCGCGCTCGGCGTAGGTGAGGCCGAACCAACGGCGCTCGGTGGTGTTGTTCATGGGTACAAGGCTCCTTTCGTGGTGATCGTTGTTTCTGGTGTCAGAGTTGGACACCGCTGGATTGCTCGCCGGAGGCGGGGTCTGCTCGGCTTCCAGCCGGGCAATTTCCGCGCTGCGGGTGTCAATCTCGCCCTGGATACGGGCAATCTCGGCGGCGTTCGCGCTGCGCTCCTGCTCGAAGGTATCCACAGCCGAGGATACAGCGTTGCGCTCCTCGTCGGTGCTCGTCTCAGTGATTTCGCCGAGCGCCTGGCGAAGCTGCTCTTCTCTCGCGGCAAAGCCGTCTCGGGTCTTCTCCAGCGGGGTCAGCTGGGCGCGGAGCGCCGTGATCTCGCTGTTCAGGACTAAAACTCTAAGTGCTGCCATTTACGGGTTTCCTCCTAACTTCTTGTTCATTTCTGCGCGCCACGTTTCCAGGCGGCGCTTTTCGATTTCCTCAAAATCCCGTTTCCGGGCGCTGACCGAGGTCTGCTCGTAAGCCGGGAAGGTGCAGACGCTGACCTCGTACAGCGGGTCGACCTCTTCGATCTCCCAACGGTACTTTCCGTTTCCGAGGTCACGGAAGGTCTCACTCTTGATGGCAAAGCCAAAAGAGCACTGGTCGACGTCTCCGCGCTGGACTCTAGCGTACAAGTTCATCGCGTCTACGTCGTCGCGGTTGATACGGACGCTGCCCCAGAGCCCGCGCTCATCCTGCTTGAGCGTCAGCGTGCCGGATTTCGTCCGGCCGAGAACTAAGCTCGTGTCGTGGTTGATGAGAGCTCGAATGTCGCCTGAGATCGAATTTGTGAAAGCGCCGGGCTTGATGATCTCGCTCACGTCGTCCCATAGCTGATACTCCTCGTTAAATACCGCGAAATAACCATCGATGTAGAGGTCATCTCCAGCCTCGCGCGTCTGAAACGCCTGCGGGATGCAGCGCACCTGGCGCTGCTGTCTATTCGGTTCCACCGTCTCCACCTCCTTGTGTGAGTTTTTTCTGGTCTGCGATCATGTCGCGCGGGATGTAGTTTTCCAAAATGACGAGCTCGTTCAGCCCTTCCTTCGGGCTGAGGCCGACCCAGTCGCGCACCTCGTTGCCGGTCATGAGGCCGCGCACGTAGAGGTTGGATGCTACGTCCGCAAGCTCCTTTGTGCTGTAGCTGTAGAGCCTGCGCGTCGACATCGTAAAATAGAGGTCTGTCGCGTAGAGGAGCTTGCGCGTCAACTCCTGGCAAATGATGTTTGCAATCGTCGTGGCGGTCGTCTTGATCATGTGGTTGTACTCGCTGTCCGAGTATGTGCCCACGCCCAGCATGAAAGGGGTCACGCCGACGAGCGCGGCCACGGCCTTTTTGTCGAGCTCCACACCGTCTTTGATGGCCAAGTCCGAGAGACTCAGCGGCTTGACCTGCTGCACGTCCATGAGGTCAGCCGGGACGATCCACGGTTCACCCGCGCTCGAACCCGTGATGTAGTCGTCGATCAGACGGCGGCGGCCTGCCGGGTCGGAAAATTCATCGGCGAGCGCGTCAACCTTCACGATGACGCTCGGCTTCCACTTGTCGCTCATGAACCCCTTCTTTGTCGCCTGCTCCTGCCGGAGCGAGTTGACAACGTCAAGCAGGCTCATCCGGAGCCCGAGCCCCTGCCACGGGTGGTCGGGGTCGACCCAGCGCCGGAACTGGAGGACGGTCTCGGGGTCGTACTGCTGGCCGCGCCAGCTGATGTATACCGTCTGACCTTCGTCCGGGCTCATCGCCTGCGCGCCCGGCATGGGAATAAGGTCGCGAAGCAGCCCGTCCCGCGTGACCGGCAGGAAGAAGGCTGTGCCGCTGGCGCTCGTGAGCATCGCCCAGACGATGGCAGAAATCAAATCCTTGCGCGTGCCGAAGCTCCATGGCGAAATATCCATAAACCGGGAAAGCGCGTTCCGCACGCGCACGTCGCCGTCCGGCGTATTCTGCATGAGCTGAATGGTCGCGTTCGATACGATGTCGGCCAGCCCGCCGATCGCGGCCAGCACGTCCGGGCTGTCAGCGAGCCTGCAATATCCCGGCACGCCAAGCGTGTCCTGGTCGACCGCGCCGATCACAAATTTTCGCAGCGCGTCGTCCTGCGCGGATCTGCGCTGCACTTTTACTTTCAAGTGGCATCACCTCCAAACAGCGACAGCTGCGCTGTGTATCGTTCAAAACGGTCTTCTTCCGCGGCAAAATAGTCTGCGTCCAGCTCGCACCCCACGAAATCAAGCCCCGCGTCATATGCCGCAATCCGACTTGAGCCGCTACCAAGGTGCGTATCAAGGATTCTGTCGCCCGGCTTTGCGTATCTGGCAAAAATCCAAGCATAGAGGGCAACCGGCTTCTGCGTTGGGTGGATGCGGTACTCTTTGTTTCTCATATTGCCTTGCAGCATCCCTTGCCAGCGGAATTCAAATTTTCGGATTGCGCCAGAAAACGATGTCCACGCAAGCTCACAATCCGCAAAATTGTTGCACCCATTTTGTTTATCCCACACAAGCCAGCACGGGGAGTTTTTGACGGGGAGATTGTTGATAAAATGATTCGCGCCCCATATGATTTGGTTGCGGGATATGCGGCTAAGCTCTACGAAATATTCAGGGGGGGCAGGGGCGGAGTCCCATGCTTTCTGAAGGTAAGATTCATTTTTTGCGAGTACGCTGCCGCCGATTATGCCGCCATCCATGCCAATCCCATATGGCGGGTCGACAACGGCGAGGTCAAACGCCTTGTCAGGGAGCGTGCGCATGTACTCCATGCAGTCCATGTTGTATGCGACGTTCACGGGCTTGTCTCCTCCCGGGTTTCATACCAGCCCGCGCCCTTGGCGCTGGCGGTCAGATCCTCCAGATATGCGCACGCGGCAAAGACCGAGCAGTCAAAGACGTCAATGCGCAGGTTTGGAGCGATTTTTTCGTACATCACCATATCGTCGGCCTTTTCAATGCCCGCGACGTTCTGCACGCAGTACTCATAGGGCTCGGCGTGCAGGTAATAGAGCGTGCCCTGCTTCGCGCTCTTTTCCAAATAACGGAATCCCTCAGATTTGAGGGTGAACCGCTGGATCTGCGCTTTGATCGGGAAGCGCTCTTTCTGCATCTCGACAAAATACTCGCGGCAGAACTTGGGGTCGTGGCCGACGCGGCGGATTTTGAAGCCTTCGGCGCGCCGCTTTTTGAACCAGCGGACAACGTCCGAGTGGTTTGTGACCTTGTCATTCGTCATGTCGAGCCAGCCGTCTTCCTGCCAGCCAAAGAGCGGTATCTGGTCTTGCGTCGCTTTGACCACGGCAGCCGGCCGCGGGAACCAGCAGTGCGGGATAATGATGTCCACGCCCTTGTAGTGCCCGAAGAGGCAGCAGGCGGTTAAGTCGTGCATTTTGGACAGGTCAGCGCCGCCGTACCAGCGGATGGGAAGCTTCGCGAGCTCTTCGATTGTCCAGTTATACTTTTCGTCGGACTTTCGGAACTCCTGAATATCGAACCACGCCTCGACGGCGTTCGTCGTGACGTTGAGGCTCTTGTTGAGGAATTCCGGCCGGAGCATCGGGTTCTCGGCCGCGATGGCCGCGTCGTTGATCATGTCCTGTGGCCGGATGGAGTAGCCCCAGCCGGGGCTCGCTGCTTTGAGGACCGCGGGGTCGTGCAGGTCAACGTCGCCGTTGTCCATCGTCGGCGCGGAGCACAAAAAGCAGAAGATCGTGTCCGCGTAGTCGCCCGTGACCGTGCCGCGCAAAATCTTCCGGCAGAGCCCCAGATGGCCGAGCAGGAAGCCGCGCGCGTTGGGGCCGTTGGACGAGATGATAATGACGAGCTTATTGGTGTAGGCTTTTGTCGCGTCCTTGAGAATCTGGTACTGCTGCGGGCTCTTATAGGTGTGCGCTTCGTCGGCGATGACGATGTTGCAGTTAAAGGAGTCCTGCTTGTCGGGGTTCGCGGCCAGAGCGTTGATGGAGATCATGCCGTCGCCGACATCGCCGGAGATCGACCGCTCCATGTTGTTGTCGATGATCCGCAGGCCCGTCTCCGGCTCATCCTTGACGGTCACGCCCAAGCGCGTGCAGTTGTACTTCAAAAAGTCAAAGCCCTCGAGTGCCTGCTTTAGCGCGCCGCCCACCTCATAGACCTTCGAGCCGGACGCTCTTTCGTACAGCGCCAGGGCAAAGGCTAGCGCGGCCGCAAACGTCGTCTTGACGTTTTTTCGCGGGATGAAGTCCACGGCTTCCTTGAAGCGCCGGATCTTCGTGCCGGGAATATAAAATCCTATGATGTTGTAGACGATGAACTTGTGGTACGGCAGGAGCAGGAACGGCGTGCCGCGCAGGGGCGTCGCGTCCAGGAACTCGCCCTGCTGGTGGCAGATCATCGTCTCGATGATGGCGATGATCTCGTTGGCAGGCTCCGTCCGAAACTCCCATTTGCCGGTGTCCAAGTCTGACACGTAGCGTTTACAGGCAAGCACCGCGTCCTCGCAGAGCCCGTTTTCTCCGGAGAGCGTCGCCTCGACAAAGCCGTCGACCTCGCGCTGGTACTGCGCGGCCTGCTCTTCCGCGTGACTCTTGGCCTCGGAGAGCAGCTGCTCAAGTTTGCTCGTGCCGCCCATCGGGACGCTCTTGGCTCTTGCCTTGTTGAGGCCCGTCGGCGTGAGGCCGAGCTGGTTGCGCAGGCCCTGCACCGTCGCGCGCAGATCCTCGACCGCTGTCCAGTACGGGCTCTTGGCCGTGTACTCCGCGCCGGTCTTGTTGACCATCGTACAGATGCGCTGCCCGCCCTGCTTCTTCCACTCTTTCTCGGCGCGGGAGAGCTCACGCTCCGTCTTGGCCAGCTGCTTGATCGTCGGCTCAAATATTGCGTTGTACGTGCCGACAAGCTGCATGTCCTGCCGGATCATGTCCTCTCGCGCCATGTGGATAATCCTTTCTCTGAGACTCTGCCAGACGCAGCGCGCGAACGCCGCGTCCAGTCAAAAAAGGAGGATGATGAGATGACTCCGGGCACCGGCGGTGGTTCCCAATGCCGCCGAGATGAACTGCGCCCGGCAGAGCCTCAGATGCTGCGTGTCTTTGCGCGCCCGCGTCGTTTGCGCCCGCGCCGCGCGATTCGAGATTTTCGCGCCTGTGCGCGCATGGCGGTCTCGGCTGAACCCCCTCCCGAGATTTTCCCGCCGTCGGAAAG
>ENA-ORML01000634-ORML01000634.1-human-gut-metagenome-genome-assembly--contig:-NODE-634-length-38828-cov-8.426147_pt1 | contig 38828 bp, 31 predicted proteins | sample MGYA00242103_ERZ508995 | MGnify/ENA primary metagenome ERZ508995 (study PRJEB26280, sample SAMEA2338702) | human gut metagenome | biome: human gut; feature: human-associated habitat; material: faeces... | reverse complement strand
GGGCATAATTGGGTGTGTCATGATACGATAAATTCCCCTATTCCATATAATTATGTTGACTGTATCGCTGTTGATTCGCATAACAGAGTATGGATGAATAGTAGATATAGTAGGAATGGAATGCCTGTAATGGGTAAAGATTATGGTGGTGGATTGGTTTGCTACGATGGCACGAATTGGAAAATCTATAACCAATATAACTCCAACATAGGCGGCAACTGCATCGTGGATATTGCAATAGACAAGCATGATGCCCTATGGATGGCAGTATCTGATATAGGTCTTGTACGCTTCGATGGGGAAAAACAGTGGGATGCTTACACAATCTACAACAGTGGGCTGGCTAATCCGTGGCCAATTCAGGTGCAGATAGATGTCAAGCGAGATATGATTTGGCTCAGCTATGAAGCATCGGGAGGCATATCTTCCGCCAAGATGAATCAAGGCACAGGTGTAGAAGGAATATTTGTAACGCCAAATGGTGCAAAAGCTATTTACACTATTGAGGGACGCAAAGTAAAAGCTATGACACCAGGGCAGATTTATATCATGCGAGACGAGAACGGGAAAACAACAAAAGTTCTTGCTCGGTAGTATCAATAGCCAAAAAGAATATGGGACTACTCGATTTTATATACACGGGCGTGATAGCGCACTTTCTAAAAAAGAGACTGGGCGGATCGGGCCATCATTCCGCACACGACCATCACGGCCACGCACACGACCATGCGCACGAGCATCATGGGGATCATGAGGACTACGACCATGAGGACAGTTGGCGTGAGGACGAAGCCTTGGACCACGGCGACCACGACCTCGACGATGTCATCTACAACAAATACATCCACGAAGACTACGACCACGACCACGAAGACTACGACCACGATGACTACGGAGACCACGACGACTACGGAGAGCACGATCTGGACGGCTGGTATGGCGACAAATACTAAACGCCGAGGCTGAAAAAAAGAGGCTGGTGGGGGAAAGGCAACCATGACCTTTCCCCCACCAGCCTGATGGGCCGCGGGGTGTGGCGGCGGAAGGAATCCTACTTTACTTCAGCACCTCGACGGAGCGCTTGACGAAGTCGTTGAGCGCGGCACCCTTGAGCATGCCGTTCTGGAGAAGGGCGAGATCGACCAACTGATGGATCAGGGTGTTGTCCTTGGCATAGTCGGCGACGATCTGGCGCTTCTTGCCGCGCTGGTCCTCCAGGGCCTTCTCCGTCTGGGAGAGGTCGTCCTTGTCGGCCTGGGAGATCTCCTCGGGCTTCTTGTCCTTCTGGGCCTGGCGCAGGGCGGCGAGGCGGGCCTCCTGGCCCTTGATCTCGCTGAGGACGGGCTTCATGGTCTCGGCCGTGGCAGCGGTCTCGTCGGCGAGGATCTGCTTGATGAGCGGGTGGTCGGCGTTGAGCACGAGCATGTAGCTGTCCGGCATCTGGCCATAGAAGCCCATGCCCTGCTGGAAGCGGCTCATGTCCTTCATGCGGCGCATCCACTCGTTCTGCGTGATCACGGTCGGCTGGGCCGTCTCGCCAAGGGCCTGGACCTCGACGCCAAACTCGGTCTTGTCGAGACGGGGCATCTGGGAGCGGAAGGCCTCTGACAAATTGTCACGCTCGTCCTGGGAGAGTGTCAGTTCGTGGACCTCGTCCTTGGCGATGAGGCGATCGACGGTGTCGGAATCGACACGCACGAAGTGGCTCTTCTCCAGCTTCTGCTCGAGCAGGGAGACGGTCGGCACGTCGAGTTCGCCGTCGCAGAGCAGGACGCTGTAGCCCTTGGCCTTGGCGGCCTCGATGTAGGTGTATTGCTCCTCCTTGTTGACGGCGTAGAGATAGATGAGGTTGCCGTCCTTGTCGGTCTGGTTGTCCTTGATGAGCGTGCGATACTCGTCGAAGGTGAAGTATTTGCCCTCGGTGTCCTTCATCAGCGCAAAGTCCTTGGCGCGGTCGTAGAAGGCGTCGCGCTCGGAGAGCATGCCGTAGTTGATGAAGAGCTTGAGGTCGTCCCACTTCTCCTCATACTCCTTGCGGTTCTCCTTGAAGATGCTGCTCAGGCGGTCGGCGACCTTCTTGGTGATATAGGTCGAGATCTTCTTGACATTGGCGTCGCTCTGGAGGTAGCTGCGGCTGACGTTGAGCGGGATGTCGGGAGAGTCGATGACGCCGTGGAGCAGCGTCAGGAACTCGGGGACGATGCCCTCGACGTGGTCGGTGACGAAGACCTGGTTGCAGTAGAGCTGGATCTTGTTGCGCTGGAGCTCGATGTTGGACTTGATGCGCGGGAAGTAGAGGATGCCGGTGAGCGTGAAGGGGTAATCGACGTTGAGGTGGATCCAGAACAGGGGATCGTCGTTCATGGGGAAGAGCGGGTGGTAGAACTTCTTGTAGTCCTCGTCCTTGAGCGACGACGGCGACTTCGGCCAGAGGGGCTCGACGCTGTTGATGACGTTGTCCTCATCGGTATCGACCTGCTTGCCGTCCTTCCACTCCGTCTTCTTGCCGAAGACCACGGGCACGGCCATAAACTTGCAGTACTTCGTGAGCAGCTGCTCGATGGTCGATTTCTGGAGATAGTCCTTGCTGTCGTCGTCGATGTGGAGGATGATGTCGGAACCGCGGTCGGCCTTCTCCACCTCGTCGATGGTATATTCGGGGCTGCCGTCGCAGGTCCAGCGCACGGCCTGGCTGCCCTCGCGCCAGCTCTTGGTGACGATCTCGACCTTCTTGCTCACCATGAAGGCGGAGTAGAATCCGAGACCGAAATGGCCGATGATGGCCTCGGCCTTGTCCTTGTACTTGTCGAGGAAGTCGGTGACGCCGGAGAAGGCAATCTGGTTGATGTACTTGTCGATCTCCTCGGCCGTCATGCCGATGCCGCGGTCGGAGATGGTGAGCGTGCCGGCCTGCTCATCGAGGGTGACGCGGACGGAGAGGTCGCCCAGGTCGCCGGAGAAGTCGCCTGCCGAGGCGAGGGTCTTCATCTTCTGCGTGGCGTCCACGGCGTTGCTGACCATCTCGCGAAGGAATATCTCGTGGTCGGAATACAGAAACTGCTTGATGACGGGGAAGATGTTCTCCGTCGTTACTCCAATATTACCTTTCTTTTCCATTATTGTGATATGAGTTTTTAAGATTCGTTTTAACTGTGTCATTGCAAATAGCGTGCCAAAACGAAAAATGGCCTGGAGGGCTCACGAAGCGTGATGGGGCACGCCGCGGGGTCCTGCCAGGCCTGGGAAAAGAGACGGAAAAAATAGAGTTGTGCGCGGGCGTTACCGGATGAAGAGGAGCTCGCGATACTTCGGCTGCGTCCAGAGCTCGTCGCTGACGCAGAGCTCCAGTTTGTCGATGTGGTAGCGGATGGCCTCCATCTTCGGCACGACCGTGTCGTGGTAGGCGATGGCCTTCTCGCGCTCGTCGGCGATGCGGTTGGCCACCTTGCGGGCGTTGACCAGCTCCTCCACGCCCTGCTCGATGGCCTGGGTGCGCTCGGCGATATCCTCGATGATCTTCATGTTGCGCGAACTGAGCTTCTCGGCCTTCTCGGCAGGGAAGACGGCGCGCATGCTCTGCACGTTCTTGAGCAGCATGCTCTGGTAGTGGGTGGCCACGGGGATGATGTGGTTCATGGTGAGGTCGCCCATGACACGGGCCTCGATCTGAATCTTCTTTGTGTAGGTCTCCCACTTCACCTCGTTGCGGGCCTCCAGCTCCTTGCGCGTCATGACGCCGAGGCTGGTGAACATGCGGACGGAGGACTCGCTGAGGTAGTTGTCGAAGATGACGGGGCAGCTCGTCTCGCAGTCGAGGCCACGGCGGCGGGCCTCCTCGACCCACTCCTCGCTATAGCCGTTGCCATCGAAGCGGATGGGCTTGCAGGCCGTGATGTCCTCGCGCAGGACGGTGACGATGGCCTTCATGCGGTCCTCGCCCTGGGCGATGAGGGCATCGACGCGGGCCTTGAAGTCGGTCAGGGCCTCGGCCACGGCGCTGTTGAGGGCGATCATCGCCGAGGCGCAGTTGGCCTCGGATCCCACGGCGCGAAACTCGAAACGGTTGCCGGTGAAGGCGAAGGGAGAGGTGCGGTTGCGGTCGGTGTTGTCGATCATCAGTTCGGGAATCTCGGGGATGTCCATCTTCAGGCCCTGCTTGCCGGCCATGATGAAGTCGTCCTCGCTGTCGCTCTGCTCGATGTGGTCGAGGAGCTCAGAGAGCTGCTTGCCGAGGAAGGAGGAGATGATGGCGGGAGGGGCCTCGTTGGCGCCGAGGCGGTGGGCGTTGGTGGCGCTCATGATGGAGGCCTTGAGCAGGCCGTTGTGGCGATAGACGCCCATCAGGGTCTCGACGATGAAGGTGACGAAGCGGAGCGTGGACTCGGGAGTCTTGCCCGGGGCGTGGAGCAGCACGCCGGTGTCGGTGGAGAGGCTCCAGTTGCAGTGTTTGCCGCTGCCGTTGATGCCAGCGAAGGGCTTCTCGTGGAGCAGGACGATGAAGCCGTGCTTGCGCGCCACCTTCTTCATCAGCGACATCAGGAGCATGTTGTGGTCGACGGCAAGGTTGCAGTCCTCGAAGATGGGGGCAAACTCAAACTGGTTGGGGGCCACCTCGTTGTGGCGGGTCTTGCAGGGGATGGCGAGTTCGAGGGCCTGCACCTCCAGGTCCTTCATGAAGCTCTGCACGCGGTCGGGGATGGTGCCGAAATAGTGGTCGTCCATCTGCTGGTTCTTGGCCGACTCGTGGCCCATAAGGGTGCGGCCCGTCAGCATCAGGTCGGGGCGGGCGCTATAGAGGTCGGCATCGACGAGGAAGTACTCCTGCTCCCAACCGAGATTGGTCTTCACCTTGCTCACCTTCGGGTCGAAATAGTGGCAGACGTCGGTGGCGGCCACGCTGAGGGCGTGGAGCGTGCGGAGCAAGGGAGCCTTGTAGTCGAGGGCCTCGCCCGTATAGGAGATGAAGATGGTGGGGATGCAGAGGGTGTCGTCGATGATGAAGACGGGGGAGGTGGGGTCCCAGGCGGAATAGCCGCGGGCCTCGAAGGTGTTGCGGATGCCGCCGCTGGGGAAAGAACTGGCGTCGGGCTCCTGCTGGACGAGCAACTTGCCCGAGAAGTCTTCGATCATGCCGCCCTTGCCGTCGTGCTCCACAAAGGCGTCGTGCTTCTCGGCGGTGCCGCCGGTCAGGGGCTGGAACCAGTGGGTGTAGTGGGTGACGCCCATCTCCATGGCCCACTGCTTCATGCCGGAGGCCACGGCATTGGCTATGGAGCGGTCGAGGGGCGTGCCGTTGTCGATGACGTCGGTGAGCTGGGTGTAGATGGCGGCGGGCAGGTATTTGTACATCTTAGCGCGGGTGAACACATACTTGCCAAAATACTCGGACGGACGCTCCTTGGGAACTTCCACCTCTAAGGGGCGCTTCTTGAACGCCTCCTCTACGACCTGAAATCTTAAATTCGACATATCCTGAACCTTAAAGTATAATATATAATGTTATCCTAATCATTATCGGCTACCTCACGGTAGAAACCAAAAGCAAAACGCCCGAGCCTCATCCATGTGCCCAGGTGTCTCTCATGTCTGCCATTGCAGTAGTCGATCGTGTGTGGTCTATCCTAAACTGGGGGCAAAAATACAAATAAAATTTGAAAAGGCCCGCAACATACCGTTTTTTTTACGATTTATTCAATCAATCGGCCTTTCTATCGCCAGGAGCGCCCCACGAGAGGAGGGGCGCAGGCGTCAGAACGGCATACCGACGGCGAAATGGAAGGCGAAGTCGCGGCCCCAGCGGGGATGGAAGATGGGATAATGGTCCTTGTGGTCGTCATAGGCGGGATTGATCGCCTTCATGGCACCGTCGAGGCGGAGGATGAAGTAGCCGAAGTTGAGGCGCAGGCCGAGGCCGTAGGAGACGGCGATCTGCTTGAAGAAGGTGTCGAGCTGAAACTGGCCGCCGGGCTGCTCGGGATAGGATCGGAGCGTCCAGATGTTGCCCGCATCGACAAAGGCAGCGCCGTCGAACTTCCAGAACAAGTGGGTGCGATACTCGAAGTTGAGGTCGAGGCGCATGTCGCCGGTCTGATTGATGAAGTCGATGCGGCCGTCGCGGCCACGATACTTGCCGGGACCGAGCTCGCGGACGCTCCAGCCGCGCACGGAGTTGGCACCACCGGAGAAGTAGCGCTTCTCGAAGGGCAGCACGGTGCTGTTGCCATAGGGCCACGCCACACCCAGGAGGCCGTGGAGGGCGAGCGTGTTGTGGGAGCTGAAACGCAGCAGGCGCGTGTATTCGAAGTCGAACTTGGCATACTGGGCGTAGGCGATATTGAAGAGCTGGCGCTGGCCGTGGCTGTTCTGCTTGAAGCGGAAGATCTGGGAGAAGCCGCTCAGCAGGTTGCCCGCCGTCTCGACGCTCGCACGGATGACGCGGTCGCCGGCGTTGTAGGTGAGGCCGAAGCCCGCCTTCATGATGAAGAGGTCCTCGTAGTTGTAGCGCAGGATGGCGTTGCGGTTGGAGACGCTGTCGAGGTAGTCGTGCTTGAAGGTGGCGCTGATCCAGGGCATATAGACGTAGCTGAGGTCGAGGACGTCGAGCTTGTACTGCACCCTGCCGTCGCGCGTCGGCCACCGATACTTGAGGCCGGCGGAGAAGACACGGCGACGGAACTCGGGGCGGTTCTGGAGATTCCAGGCCACGGAGAGCTCGGTCGAGGCCGTGCTGCCGCGACGGCCCTTGCGCGAGAGGAAGGGAGCCATCAGGCGGGGCATCTGGAAACGGGCCTCGACGCCATACTCCTCGTAGTCGCCGCGCTCGTAACCCTCCAGTCCCTTGATGGCCTCGAAGGCGCCACGGAGCTCGATGCTGAGGAGTTCGCTGCCGCGGAAGAGGTTGCGGTTCTGATAGGTCAGCGTGGCGGCTGCTCCGAAGTCGCCAGCCGTATTGGTGCCCTCGGGCTGGAAGGCGATGGTGTTGGGCTTGCGCATGGAGAGGCGGATGTCGGTGTCGAGGTTGTGGAGCGTATCCTCGCGAAAGGTGATGTTGGTGTAGCGGACGGCGCCGAGCCGCGCGAAGTTGTTGTAGGTGCGCTGCAGGTCGGAGGCGCTAAACCACTCGCCGGCCTTGACCACCGTGTTTTCGGTCAGCACGCTGCGGCGCAGGGGCAGGTCGTAGCCGTCGCCGGATCGGTAGTGGATGGACCGCACGCGATAGCGGGGATGGGGCATGGGGGGCGCGCTGCTGTTCTCGCGGTAGGGCAGGATGCGGCAGACGAGGTTGACGCCCTGCGTGCCCTGGAGGGAGTCGGCGGTATAGGTGACGAAGTCTTTGTGGAAACGGTAGAAGCCGGAGTCGTTGAGGACGGTGGCGATGCGCTTGCGGAGGTTGTCGAGGGAGGAGACGGTGAAGACCTCGCCCACCTGCTGATCGCCCGTGCCAAAGACGGGGGCAAGGACCTGGGCCACGGCGGAGTCGGGGATGTCGTAGCGGAAGGAACTGATGCGGTAGGGATCGCCGGGATGGAGGGTATAGATGGCCTTGAGCTTGCGGCCACGGACCTGGGTCTCGAAATCGACGTAACTGTTCATATAGCCCATGTTCTGCATGGCCAGACGCAGGTCGGCGCAGGACCGGGCGGCCTCCAGGGAGTCATAGACGACGGGCTCCTCGCCGATATGGCGCAGCGTGCGGTTGAGCCACTTCGTGGAGTCGCGGCCCGCCAGGGAGTAGGTGCCCAGGGGAATCTTGAAGAGGGAGAACCAATGGGAGTTGCCCTTTTGGCGGACGTACTGGCCAAACTGGGCGGCGTCGAGGTCCTTGCTGTCGGTGCGCACCTGGACGGCGTCGAGGAGGTAGCGGCCTTCGGGCACGAACTTGGACGTGGAGCAACCCGTCAGGGCCATGGCTACCAGCGTGATCAGCAACAATAACAGGGGCGTATGTCGGTTCTTCCAATTCATAAAATTCATTATTTTGCGCAAAGTTAGCAAAAAAAACAGAGCCATCGGGAATCATTGGCGCATTTTTTACTATATTTGCACTGTGATAACCAATAACCAAGTAAAAATCATCCGATCGCTATCGACGCGCAAGGGGCGCAAGACGACGGGCTGGTTCATGGCCGAAGGGCCGAAAGTGGTGGGCGACCTCCAGGCTGCTGGCTTCCGGCCGGTGGCCATCTACGACGAGATGGAGGACGTCAGGCGCATCTCGCAACTGCAGCATCCGCAGGGGGTGGTGGGCGTCTTCGAGATACCCGCAGGACCTCGGGATGGGGCCGGGATCGACCCCAGCGAACTGACCCTCGTGCTCGACGGCGTGCAGGACCCGGGCAACCTGGGCACCATCATCCGCGTGGCCGACTGGTTTGGCGTGGGCGCCATCTGGTGCTCGCCCGACACGGCCGACTGCTGGAATCCGAAGGTCGTCCAGGCTACGATGGGAAGCATCGCGCGCGTGGCCATCCACTATGCGCCGCTCGTGCCGCTGATCGACGCGCTCGACAAGGACTGCCCCATCTATACGACGCTGCTCGATGGCGAGAACATCTACGAGACGACGCTCAAGCCACACGGCGTGATCGTGATGGGCAACGAGGGCAACGGGGTGACGGAGGAAGTGAGGCGACGGGCCACACGACCGCTGCTCATCCCCAATTTTCCCCAAGGCAGGACGACGGCCGAGTCGCTCAATGTGGCGATCGCCACGGCCCTGGTCTTAGGAGAGTTTCGGCGCAGGATGTTCTAAGACAGGAATGTTTTAGGACGGAATGTTCCAAGACAAGATTGTTCCAGGACAGGATTGTCCAGGACAGGATTGTTTAAGGCAGGATGATTTCTAAGAAAAGCAATGGATAGAGAAGCACTGACAAGAGATCGCAGCGTGGCTCGCTGCATCGCCGAGGGCTATCGGCTCTTCACCGGCCAACAGCTGACGACGCTCCGCCGGACATGGAAACCGCTGGTAGCCTCATCGCTGGGATGGGCGCTGAGCATCACGACGGCGCTCTGCGGACAATGGATCGGGACGGCGCTGGCCCTGCTGCTGGCGCTGGCCGCACTGGTCGTTTTCAAGCGGACCATCCTGCAGTTGGTCGCGCCCATGCCGAAGTGTGGCAGGGCGGCCAAGCGCGTGCTGCGCCATCTGGGAAGCTACCTCACCTACGCCCTCCTATCGGGCATCATCGGCCTGGTGGTCTTCACGCTGCTGATGATCCCGGCCATCATCCTGCTCATAGAAGGCTACTTCGACTACACGCTGGCAGCGGAGGGCGACCCCAGGGTGCTGGGCATGGGCTACTGGGTGCTGACCACGGCAACGCTGACCTTCTGTCTCGCGCTGGTCTTCTACGCAATGATATGGAAGACGTTTGGCGAGGCCTATCTCTACGGGTCGATGGTGGCGCAGGACGAGGTAAGGAAAAGGCTGCAGGCGCGGACCACGACTTGGACGACGGCAGCAGACTGACGGACGCCTATCCCCCACCCCTCCTCATATCATAACATCAACTCAAAAGAATGAAGAAACTATTTTTGTCGCTTCTTGCAGCACTTTCACTCCACGCCTACGGAGACAATGTTTACGGAATGGAAAACAACGACACGACGACCATACAGATTATAGAGACTTCCGACGTGCACGGTTGTTTCTTTCCCTACGACTTTATCAACCGCCGCGACCTGCCGGGTTCGCTGGCCCGCGTAAAAACCTACGTTGACCGGATGAGGGCGCAGTATGGGGCAGAGAACGTCTTTCTGCTCGACAATGGCGACATCCTGCAGGGCCAGCCCATCTGCTACTATTACAACTATGTGGCGACGGGACAGACCAACATCGCGGCACAATGTACGAACTACCTACAGTATGACGCACAGACGCTGGGCAACCACGACGTGGAGACGGGCCACGGGGTCTATGACAAATGGATCAGGGAGAGCCACGCGCCGGTCCTGGGAGCCAACGTCATCGACACGCGGACGGGAAAACCCTACACCCTGCCCTACCGCGTGCTGTGCAAGGACGGCAAGGTGAAGGTGGCGATCATCGGCATGATCACACCAGCCATCCCCAGTTGGCTGAAGGAGAATCTGTGGAGCGGACTGCGCTTCGACGACATGGTGGCCACGGCACGGAGAACCATCCAGGAGGTGAAGGATCGGGAGCATCCGGACGTGATCGTCGGCCTCTTCCACTCGGGATGGGACGGCGGCATCGTGACGGAGGACTATACGGAGGACGCCTCGCGGAGGGTCGCCGAGGAGGTGGCGGGATTTGACGTCGTACTCTTCGGACACGACCACAGGCCACACCAGTCGGTGGTGGAGAACAGCGAGGGCCAGGAGGTGGTCTGCCTGGACCCGGCCAACAACGCGCGTAAGGTGGCCTTGGCCACAATCCAACTCGTGGAGAGGGACGGACAATGGCGCGTGGCCAAGAAGGAGGGAAGCATCGTGGATGTGGCCGACCTGGAGCCCGACAGGGGATATATGGACCATTTCGCAGCGGCCATTGACAGCGTGAAGGCCTGGGCGGAGCAGCCGCTGGGCACGTTCAAGCACGAGATCTCCACGCGCGACAGCTATTTTGGGTCGTCGGCCTTCAACGACCTCATTCTCAACCTCGAACTGCAGATCACAAAGGCGGACATCGCCTTCAACGCGCCCCTGTCGCTCAGCGCCTCGATCAAGGCGGGAGAGGTGACGGTGGCGGATATGTTCAACCTCTATAAGTATGAGAACCAGCTCTATGTGATGCGGATGACGGGCGACGAGATACGCCGCCATTTGGAGATGAGCTACGACCAATGGGTGAACACGATGGAGAAGCCCGAGGACCATCTGCTGCTCTTCGACGACACGAGCGACGACGCGCAGCGACTGGGATTCAAAAACTTCCTCTTCAACTTCGACTCGGCGGCTGGCATCGACTACGAGGTGGACGTGACGAAGCCCAACGGACAAAAGGTGCGCATCCTCCAGATGAGCGACGGAAGACCGTTTGACCCGAACGCCTGGTATCGCGTGGCAATCAACAGCTACCGAGGCAACGGAGGCGGAGAACTGCTCACGAAGGGGGCGGGCATTCCACACGACTCGCTGCAGAGCCGCATCCTCTGGGAGAGCGAACGCGACCAGCGCCACTACCTCATGGAGGAGATCAAGCGGATGGGGACGCTCGACCCGCAACCGAACAACAACTGGCGCTTCGTGCCGGAGGAATGGGTGAAGCCGGCGGCAGCAAGGGACTACGAGCTGCTCTTCGGAAAGAAGGAATAAGAGAAGTCTTCGGAAAGAAGAACGAGATCACACACATCATGAAATATTGGTTCATATTCGTCAAGGATGCCGTCATGCTGGAGAAGAACGCGGACGGCAGTCGTACCATCCCCCTGGCTGAGAATCCTCCCATCGAACTGAAGCCCTGGACGCACGTGATGGAGATAGCACCGATGGAGGACGGGACGGAGGTGAGGGCGGCCAGCATCGACTATCCCATCGCCGAGGACGAACGCTACGAGACGTGCCCACTGCGCAAGTCGTTCTATCATCTGCCGACGGAACTCTATCTGAAGGCGGGAAAATGTCGCGAACTGCTCTACTGGGACCAGAACACGCAATACTGCGGGGTGTGTGGTGCACCCACAAGGATGGACACCATCATTTCGAAGAAGTGTACGCATTGTGGCAAGGAGTTCTGGCCGCAACTGGCCACGGCCGTCATCGTGCTCGTACACCGGGGCGAGGAGGTGCTGCTCGTCCATGCGAAAAACTTCGTCAACAACCGTATCTATGGACTGGTGGCGGGATTTGTCGAGACGGGAGAGACGCTCGAAGAGGCCGTGAGGCGCGAGGTGATGGAGGAGACGCAACTCGACATCACCAACCTCCGCTATTTCGGGTCGCAGCCCTGGCCCTTCCCCTGCGGACTGATGGTGGGATTCCACGCCGACTATGCGGGAGGCGAGATCCATCTGCAACGGTCCGAACTGGAGCGCGGAAGCTGGTTTGGCAGAGACAACCTGCCGCCGCTGCCCGAGAAGCTGAGCATCGCGCGAAAGCTCGTCGATGACTGGCTGGGGGAGGAATAGAAACGGGGCCGCCACATGGGTTGGAGCACACAACACACATGGAAGAAAGGCGGAACCCACGCATGGAAGGAACACAACTATTATATTGACCTACAATAAAAGATCGAAAAAATGAAGAAACAAGTTTTGGTGACAGGTGCCAACAAGGGCATCGGATATGAGATAGCACGCCATCTGGGAAAATCGGGATGGCAGGTAGTGGTCGGCGCACGCTGTGAAGACCGAGCACTGAAGGCCATGGAGGCCCTCCGCACCGATGGTGCCGACGTGGCGGGATGGCAGTATGTGAACCTTGCGGACAACGGCGAGATCGAGGTCTCGGCCCGCGAGATAGCGGAGAAGTATCCGGGGCTCTCGCTGCTGGTCAACAACGCGGGCATTCCGGGCGACATGTCGGTCAGGAGCTACGAGCAGTCGCTGCAGGACGTGATCGACACGGTGCAGGTCAACTATATCGGCACGTTCTATCTGACGAAGTTGCTGCTGCCGCTGCTGGAGAAAAACCAGGGCAGAATCTGCAACATCACCGTGCCAAGCACGTTTAGCCCCTACTGGCACCCGATGGCCTACGTGGCCAGCAAGGCGGGACAGAACACGATGATCGCCACGATGGGATGGGAGTTTGACCACTTCCACGTGCCCGTGGAGGCGTTTACCATCCACCCGGGAGCCACCTCCACCGATCTCAACGGCCACTACGACGGACCGGGATCGCACCAGCCCGACGTGATCGGCCAAAAGGTGGCGGAGATCATCAACGATGGAAAGCGACACAACGGGGAGTTTATCGAGCTCTACCCGATTGTGGATGAGGGCAACTACTAACCAAGTCCAAAATAACATAAAAAAACGAAGCCTATGAACTTCAAAGAATTGGCAACCGCGCGCTTCTCTGTGCGCAAATTCACCGACGAGGCGGTCTCGCAGGCCGACCTCGACGCGATCATGACGTGTGTGCAACTGGCTCCGTCGGCCTGCAACCGGCAGCCTTGGAAGTTTCTCCTTCTCGCCTCCGACGAGGCCAAGGAGAAAATACGCCAGTGCTACGACCGTCCTTGGTTTGCCTCCGCGCCGATCTATGTGCTCTGCATGAAGGACACGGCCAACGCGTGGGTGCGTCCCGACGACGGCAAGTCGCATGGCGACATCGACCTCGGAATAGCCGTGGAGCATCTGGCCTTGGCTGCCGCCGACCGTGGACTGGGCACCTGCTGGGTGTGCAACTACGATGTGGAGGCCGTGAAGCGCCTGTTTCCCGTAGAGGGATTCGAGGCCGTGGCGATCATTCCGCTGGGACACATCGCCGAGGACTGTCCGAACCCGGGAAAGAAAAGGAAGGGTCTCGACGAAATTTGGCAAAAACTGTAAATATTGAAGCCCTATGGAGTATAAAAAACGACTCACAAGATCGACGACCGACAAATGGCTGGCGGGCGTCTGTGGCGGTATAGCCGCCGAGTATTTCGGATGGGACGTGGCGATCCTACGCATCGTCTATGTCGTCCTGACAACCTGCACGGCCTTCTGTGGCGTACTGGTGTATATCCTCCTTTGGATCTGCATGCCGAAGGAGACGAAGTATATAGAGTAAGGAGACAAAGCAAGAAGACTGCGGAAGATAGTCAGAAAGTAATTCTCCTGGCCCAAAGGTAGGGATGGTTTTCCTATCCCTACCTTTTTCTTTTTATCTGCGCTTCTTTTTATCTGCGCTTCTTTTTATCTGCCTTGGCGTCGAATCTATACGTGAAGGTAAGATTGGCATAGTGGTGGATATAGTTTTCGGCTGATTCGTAACGCTGGAATGCCGTATATTTGCTATCATAATAGATGTCTTTGTTGAAGATATCATCAATATACAGCGACAGGCGGCATTTGTTCTTGCAGAAACTGTAATCAACACTCAACGATGAAATGATCTTGTGGCCGTTCATTTCCGACGTGGCATAATCGGAACGGAAATGATCGGCTACCTCCGCTACCACTTGGAAAGGTTCGAGCTTCAGCATAGCTGTCACACCTAATCTATTATATAAAGGATGCATGTTGTATGAAGCGTCATCATAGCGGTAGCGGTTCCATTGCAGACGGTCGTACAAAGACAGCTGCAGCGTGTTTGTCTCATACGACAAATCAAAGTCTTCGTCTATGCCAACCGTTTTCTGATGATTCAAGGCAGGAACAGTATTAGGGTCGTTGTTGTCCACCACCGTCAGGAAGCCATACGACTGTGATGCCTGTACCGACAGTTTGTTCATCAACCGGAAATATGCGCCAATACCTTGGTCGTAGTTGACTCCGAATTTCCAGGAGTCGCCTCCTCTCACGTTCATTGGCTTCGACTCATAGACGCCTGTTGCGGAATTATAACGATAGAGCGTGGCAATCGGATTGATTTCCTTTGTATATGACGCAGTCAGTCCGAGCACTATCTGCTTGCGCAGCCACATGCGATGGTAGCTATATTTGGTCGTATGACTGTGTGATTTGCCAAGGAAGGGATTGCCCACGGAAATAGACAGCGGATTGATGGTGTTGCGATAAGCGAGCGTGCTCACCAGGTCGGGCACCGTAGTATGATAGGCAAAAGAGAAATCCATATTGCGCACACGGCTCATCTTCCATTTCAGAAATAGCGACGGTTCGTAGGTATAGCTTGTGCGCACGGCAGTGGTGTCGAGTTGTCCATAATGGTAATCTGCCTTCTCACGATATACGTTCCAGTTGAACTTTGGCATAATCATGAGAGACTTCACGGGGGTGATGGTTGACTTCAGAGAGAAGCTATTGGTCCATTGGTGCATCAGATTGCCCATGGTGTTGGCAAGGTCTGGCGTCGTCGGCATACCTCCCACCACATTCTCTTCGCTATGGTCGGTATATATGTCGCGAATAGCTCTGGTACGCGAATAGGTCACATTGTCGGATAGATCCAGATAGACCTTGCTACTCAGCCAGTATTCCAGTTCGGCGCCGAGCTGCGTGCTGAGGCCATGATTGTTGCGTTCGTAATACTGCCATAGCGTTTCGTTTCTGTTGTCCCTCAGATATTCCAGGCTGCGGTTGTTGTGGGTATCTTCATCGGATCCGCTTATTTTGGTGTAGCCTTGCAAGGTGAACGAACCTTTCTTGCCAAAGAAGTGTTCCCATGAGTAGTCCATATTCAGACTGCGCGTCTGACTGTCACTTGTATGATAATAGCGGTTGCGGGTGATCAATCGGTCATAGAGAGCATCGCCAGGTTTTGCGGCAAAGGCTGCGCCGATAGTGTGGTATTCAAACATCTCCGGATCGTAGCCATACGATGCTCCTTGGTCTTCGCTGATGCTGTGGCCTTTCTCGTAAGCCGCCTTCACATCTACGCTTATGCTATTCACCGAATCGGTGTAAGCAAAGAGTTTTGTCTGCAACTGCGGGGTGAGCTTATGGGCATAGCGGTAGTTGTCTGCTACGCTAAACGTGCGCTCCTTACCAGGGAAGAAAGTCTCGGTTGACTGAGTGCTTGTGCTCCATCCATCACTGTGGCCCAGATTGGCACTGATGTCGAAGCTATTGTCGCTGTAGGATCCTGCACCCTCTGTCTTCCAGTTGTGTTGGTAGTTGTACGATCCATACTGACTCTTGCCGTCGCCGTCGATGTTGCGATCCATACTTTGACCCATCGTGCGGTTCTATATAGCGGTTGGTGTTGTTTGCCTGGCCATATATCATCTGTGGGTCGTGGTCGCTCAGCCGACTGGCCCTGATGCTGAACATATACCGCTTGTCTGTCTGGTATTGTGCTTCTGCCTCTCCATACCACTTGTCGAGAAATCCCGGCTTTACCTGTATGTCAAGCACGTGGTCTTCCTCACCATCGTCATTGCCAGTATGGCGTGCCAGCTCCGACTTGCGGTCGTAGAGCTTCAGTTTGCTTGCCACTTCTGCCGGCAGCTCGCTGATGATCTGACTGCCGCCGAAGACATCCCGACCGTTCATCATCAGGCGTATGGGCTTGTCGTTCCAGTAGAGTTTGCCGTCGCGGTTCTCCACTCCCGGCAGTTTCTTGATCAGTTCGGCAAGGCGGGCTCCTTCCTTCAGTTTGAACGCTTCGGGGTTGAACACTATCGTGTCGCCCACCATAGTGATGCGGGGCATCTTGGCCGTCACCTTTACCTCCTGCAGCATGAGTGCCGTGGGCTGCAACTTGATGATGCCAAGGTCGGTCGTATCTTTCACCTCCCTGCCATAGGAATAGTCCACCTTGCGGAGATTCTTGTAGCCTATCATGCTAAACTTGAACATGATGCGTCCTTCCATACTACCATTCAGATAGAAGCATCCCGTACTGTCGGTCTCTGTCGTACTCTGAATAGACCATCCAGGTTGGGGGTTGATCTCGCTCTCTACCCTTGCTCCGACAATAACCTCGCCAGTCTCAGCATTGACAACCTTCCCCTTGAAAGTATCGGCATAGCAAACAGTTGTCTGCAGGATGCTTAACGCCAAGACAATAAAGGCTTTCATGAATGAATTTCCCATAAACCTATATATTAATGTGACAATTAACAACCATAATTCCGCAACACTATGGGTTTTATATACACAATGTGCATATTCTGACTTCATTAGCCATAGGGCAGGTGCGAATCAGAAATAGACCTCCTGGATGTCGTTGACGTCGGTGTCCTCGGACGTGGAACAGAAGTCGAAGTCCTTGGGGATGGCAAATTGTGGTTTGTCGCTGTAGCCCAACTGGTGGTCGGCATAGACCTTCTTCATGAAGTAGGCCCAGATAGGCAGGGCGGCGGCGGCTCCCTGTCCGAGGGAGGTGGAGTCGAAGTGGATGTCGCGGTCCTCACCGCCCACCCAGGCGCCACTGACCAGTTCGGGGGTGAAGGCGACAAACCAACCGTCGGAGTTGCTGTTGGTCGTACCCGTCTTGCCACAGATGTCGCCCTTCATCCCGTAGGCACCCTTCAGTCGGCTACCCGTACCACCATCGATGACGGCACGCATCATGTCGATCATACGATAGGAGTTGTCCTCGCTGATCACCTCCGTCATCAGGGGCTGGAACTTGGCAATGACATTGCCGTGACTGTCCTCGATCTTCGTGACAAACAACGGGGCGCAGCGCACGCCGCCATTGGCGAAGGCCGTATAGGCCGAGACCATCTCGCCGACAGAGACCTCGCAGGGACCGAGACTGAGCACGGGGGTGGCGTTGCGGTCGATGTCGGGATTGTTGAGGCCGAAGTCGTGGAGGATGCCCACAAACTGCTGCGGGCCAAGGGTCGTGATGAGGCTGGCCGAGATCCAGTTGTTGGAGTGCTGAAGCGCCCACTTCAGCGGCACTTGCTGGCCGTAGCGCGCATGGCTGCCGTTGCGCGGGGTCCATCCGCCGTAGGAGTGCTGGACGTTGCGGAGGGTGGTGCAAGGAGTCATACCGTTCTGCATGGCCAGGGCATAGAGGAAGGGCTTGATGGTGGATCCCACCTGGCGACGGCCTCCCATCACCATGTCATACTTGAAGTGGTCGTAGTCGATACCGCCGACATAAGCCTTGACGGCGCCCGTATGGGGATCCATGCTCATGAAGGCAGAACGCAGAAAACTCTTATAATAGATAATGGAGTCGATCGGCGTCATCGTGCGCTCCTCGGGACCATGATAGGTGAAGACCGTCATATCGACGGGGGTGCGGAAGGCACGGATGATCTCCTCGGGCGAGGCTCCTGCCTCCTTCATACGGAGGAAGCGCGTGCTCTGACGGATGCTGCGGTTGATGCTATTCTTGATCTGCTGGCGCGAGATGCCGGAGGAGAAAGGCGCATTGGGCTTGTAGTGGTTTTCCTGGTTGAAAGCCGTCTGGAGACTACGCCCCACATGCTCGCGCACGGCCTGCTCGGCATACTGCTGCATGCGCGTGTCGATGGTCGTGAAGATACGGAGGCCGTCGGTATTGACGTTGTAGTTGTCACCATTGCGCTTGTGGTTCTTGTTGCACCAGCCATAGAGCGGGTCGGTGGCCCAGGCGATGGAGTCGAGGACGTACTGGCGCTCACGCCAGGCAGGATAGTTTTCGCGCAGAGGCAACTCGGCCATCATATACTGCTTGAGGAAGGCCTGGAAATAGCTGCCCGCACCAGCAATGGGCTTTTCGTGGGAGAAATGGAGCTCCAGGGGCTGCGCACTCGCCTGGCCGTACTGCTCTGAGGTGATGTAGCCACACTTGAGCATCTGCGCCAGGACGACATTGCGACGCTGGCGGCAACGATCCTGGTAGCGCACGGGATTGAACATCGAGGGGTTCTTGCACATACCCACCAGGATGGCCGACTCGTCGAGGTTGAGCTGCCAGGGCTCCTTGTCGAAATAGATATTGGCCGCCCGCTTGATGCCGACGGCGTTGTGGAGGAAGTCGAAGTAGTTGAGGTACATGGCGATGATCTCCTCCTTGGTGAAGTATCGCTCCAGCTTGATGGCGATGATCCACTCAATCGGCTTCTGCAACATGCGCTCCAGCGTGCCGTGGGCCTTCTCAGAATAGAGCTGCTTGGCAAGCTGCTGCGTGATGGTGGAACCGCCACCAGCCTCGTGGTGGCCGAGGATGCCTCGCTTGATGATGGCACGGCCCAGGGCGATATAGTCGATGCCGGAGTGCTCGTAGAAACGCTCGTCCTCGGTGGCGACCAGCGCATGGACGAGGTTGGGGCTGATACTGTTGTAATCGACCGCCACACGGTTGCCGTTGTCCTCATTCCACGTGCCGATGAGCTTGCCATTGGCCGAATAGACCTGGGTGGCAAACTTATCGATCGGATTGGAAAGGGTGTCCATATCGGGCATATAGCCTATCCAGCCATTCCATACGGCAATGAAAAACATGAGGCAGAAAGCCACAACGATTGCCAGTCCTTCCCAAAGGAAGTGAACGATTGCTCTTCTCATGAATCGAGTACCTTTTTATATATAGTGTGCAAAGTTAATGAAAAAATGGGGTTCAACATAGAAGTAAAGGCAAAAAAGTGAGCTCCACCGATTATTACACGTTTTTTTATCCTCCAACTCATTTTTTCCCGCACTACCCGATGCTAATCAAAAAAGAATTTGTATCTTTGAACCCGAATTATAAAACATAGAAGCGGTAAATGGAAAAACATAACTTTGTGAACATCCAGACCCTGAACCGCGAGGAGCTTTTGCACCTCCTGGAAATGGCGAAGGAGTTTGAGGCACACCCCAACCGTGAGTTGCTGAAGGGGAAAGTGGTGGCAACACTATTTTATGAGCCTTCCACCCGCACCCGATTGAGCTTTGAGACGGCTGCCAACCGACTGGGTGCGCGCGTCATCGGCTTTACCGACGCCAAGGTTTCGAGCGTCAGCAAGGGCGAAACGTTGAAGGACACAATTCTCATGGTGTCCAACTATGCAGACGTGATCGTCATGCGCCACCATATCGAGGGCGCGGCACAATACGCCTCGGAAGTAGCACCCGTCCCCATCGTCAATGCTGGAGACGGAGCCCACCAGCATCCATCGCAATGCCTGCTCGACCTCTACACGATCCAGCAGACGCAGGGCACGCTGGAGAACCTCAACATCTACCTGGTCGGCGACCTCCGCTACGGACGCACCGTCCACTCCCTCCTCATGGCGATGCGCCATTTCAACCCCACTTTCCATTTCATATCGCCCAAGGAGCTCGCCATGCCCGAAGAGTATAAGCTCTACTGCCGGGAGCACGGCATCAAGTATGAGGAGCACGAGGAGTTTGACGAGGACGTAATCGCCGACGCCGACATCCTCTACATGACGCGCGTGCAAAAGGAGCGCTTCTCCGACCTGATGGAGTATGAGCGCGTGAAGAATGTCTATATCCTGCACGAGAACATGCTCGGCAAGGTCAAGGACAACATGCGCATCCTCCACCCGCTACCCCGCGTGAACGAGATTGCCTACGACGTGGACGCCAATCCCCACGCCTACTACATCCAGCAGGCCAAGAACGGACTCTATGCCCGCGAGGCCATCTTCTGCCATTGCCTTGGTATCTCCATCGAGGAGATTCGCAATGACAAAACGATCATTGAATAACCAGCAAGCGATGAACAAGAAAGAAAGACTCGTGGCCGCCATCAAGAACGGCACGGTAATAGACCATATCCCCGTAGAGAAGACCTTCGACGTCGTCAACCTTCTCCAGCTCCAGCACCTCTCCACCCCGGTGACGATCGGCTACAACCTCTCGTCGAAGATGGTGGGCACGAAGGGCATCATCAAGGTGAGCGACAAGTTCTTCACAAACGATGAGATCTCACGCCTCTCGGTAGTGGCGCCCAACGTGGTGCTCAACATCATCAAGGACTACGAGGTGGTGGAGAAGAAAAAGGTGGAGACGCCCGACGAGCTGCGGGGCATCGTCAAGTGCAACAACCCGAAGTGTATCACCAACAACGAACCGATGGACACCATCTTCAACGTGATAGACAAGGAGCACGGAATACTGAAATGTCACTACTGCGACAAAGAACAAAAAATGGATAAGGTGGAACTTTGCTAACCATTGCAAGAGAAATCTAACCTAACCTGCGCAATCCATAGACCCCTGCCAACTGCGAGCTCTAACCCCCGCAGAGGGACGCTATGGACTATCCAGGCTGAAACATCAATAATAATATCTTAATAAAGTAAAAGTACAAGTATGAGAAGAGACCAAGAGATTTTCGACTTGATCGAGCAAGAGCATCAGCGTCAGCTGAAGGGTATGGAGCTGATCGCTTCAGAGAACTTCGTGAGCGATGAGGTGATGAACGCCATGGGTTCATACCTCACCAACAAATATGCCGAGGGTTATCCCGGCAAGCGCTACTACGGCGGTTGCCAGGTGGTGGACAAGGTGGAGAACCTCGCCATCGACCGCGTGAAGCAGCTCTTCGGCGCTGAGTTTGTCAACGTGCAGCCCCACTCTGGCGCACAGGCCAACCAGGCTGTACTGCTCGCCATCCTGAAGCCGGGCGACACCTTCATGGGCTTGGACCTCGATCAGGGCGGCCACCTCTCTCACGGTAGCGCTGTCAACACGTCGGGTATTCTCTACAACCACGTCGGCTATCACCTCTGCCGCGAGACGGGCCGCGTGGACTACGACGAGATGGAGAAGCTGGCCCTGGAGAACAAGCCGAAGCTGATCATCGGTGGTGGTTCTGCCTACAGCCGTGAGTGGGACTACGAGCGCATGCGCAAGATCGCCGACGCAGTAGGTGCCATCCTGCTGGTCGATATGGCTCACCCGGCTGGTCTGATCGCAGCTGGCTTGCTGAAGAACCCGGTGAAGTACGCTCACATCGTCACCACGACGACCCACAAGACGCTCCGTGGTCCGCGCGGTGGTATCATCATGATGGGCAAGGACTTCGAGAACCCGTGGGGTCTGAAGACGAAGAAGGGCGATCTGAAGAAGATGTCCATGCTGCTCAACTCCGCTGTCTTCCCGGGCAACCAGGGTGGTCCGCTGGAGCACGTCATCGCTGCCAAGGCCGTCGGTTTCGGCGAGAACCTGCTACCTTCTTGGAAGGAGTATGCTACGCAAGTGAAGAAGAACGCCGCCGTGCTGGCTGAGGACCTCATCGGCTACGGCTTCGACATCGTGAGCGGTGGTACTGACAACCACTCCATGCTGCTCGACCTCCGTCCGAAGTATCCGGAGCTGACGGGTAAGGTGGCTGAGGCTGCCCTCGTGGCTGCCGATATCACGGCCAACAAGAATGCCGTTCCCTACGACGAGCGTTCTGCCTTCCAGACCTCAGGTCTCCGTCTTGGCACCGCTGCCATGACGACCCGTGGCGCCAAGGAGGACATGATGCACCTCGTGGCTGAGTTGATCAACGAGGTATTGGCTGATCCCGAGAACGAGCAGGTCATCGCCCGCGTTCGCGAGAAGGTCAATGCTACGATGAAGGACTATCCTCTCTTCGCTTATTAATATCGACTCTATACGACTGGGACTTGGTGCTTCGCACAACGACGCGGGGCCAAGTCCCAGTTTTTCTTTTCCTGACGTCAGCCAATCTGATTCTTGCCGTCTGTCCAATCTGTTGGCACCATCATCAGACTTGCGCTTTCAGCTCATAGTGCGCCGTCATTTTAATCATATATATATATAGGTCGTCATCATAAACATATATATAGGCCGTTTTCATATTCATACATATAGGCCATCATCATAATCATATATATAGGTAATAAGGGAAGATTCTTTCCTCATCCTCACGCCATGTCACACTCGATCTCACCGCTCCACCCCACCCGCTTTTCCGTCCGCTTTTTCGTCCGCTGGATGATCTTGCTTCTCGTGGCAACCATCGCCATCGATGCTTCTGCCCAATCCCAACGCCGCAAGAAGAAGCGCAGCTGGAAGGAGAAGGTGGAATATGCCGACAGTATCCGACTGGAGATCCGACGGGCCTCGGACGAGGGACGCCTGCTGCAATGGGGCGACAGTATCTTGCGGGCTCGACGAGACAGCGGGAGCATGGACGAGAAAAAATACAACGCCCTGCGCAAGCGACTGGTGAAGTATGACCAACTGCTGCATGCAGGCAACGCCATCCTTGCAGAGCGCTACCAGCGCATCAATTACGACACGGCCTATATCATGCGGCCACCCGGACGCTGGACCATCAAACTACGGGGCAACCTCTCGGGAGCATGGATTCGCACCACGGGACGCAATGGCGAGGACCAATACCACACCGAGGTGGAGTCGGACTTCCGCGGCACGCTGAGTATGGCGGTGGCATATCGCGGACTGGGAGCAGCCGTGGCGCTCAACCCCATGAAACTGGCGGGAAAGAGCCAGGACTATGAGTTGAACGTCAACTCCTACAGCAACCGCTTCGGCTTCGACATCGTGTTTCTATCGTCGAAGACCTATCACGGCAAGGCCTCGATGAACGACGAGGTCACGCCGATCGAGAAAGGGGCCATCAGGCAGCAGGCCCTCAACGTCAACCTCTACTATGCGTTCAACAGCAAGCGCTTCTCCTTTCCAGCGGCCTTCAGCCAGAGCTACCTCCAGCGCAGGAGTGCGGGCAGCTTCATGGTGGGCGCCAGTTTCGACGGACAGATCACGGACATCGACGCCAACGAGACCGCCAACCAGCAGCCCATCAACCTCAAACTGATGGAGATTGGCATTGGCGCAGGCTACGGCTACAACCTCGTGGCGGGCAAGCGGTGGCTCTTCCACCTCTCCCTCCTGCCCACCTTCGACTTCTATATCCACTCCCGACTCAAGGAGAACGGAGAGCGCATCAACCTCCACTACCGCTTCCCCAGCCTCATCACGACAGGACGTGGTGCAGCAGTCTATTCCTGGCGCAACCAGTTTGCCGTCGCCGCCTTGATCTACAACTATTCCGTGGTGGGCGACCGAGACCAGCTGCAGGTGCGCAGAAGCAAATGGCGCGTGCGCTTCACCTACGGTTTCCGCTTCTGACGAGCGAGAAGTCCCAAGCGCAAGGCCGAACCATCATCGGGTTCAGCCGAATGAGGCGACAGGGTTGTACGTATTGTTCGATACAGTTCCACGTTCCGACGTTGATATGGCAGTTGCGTATCTCCCCCAAGGCCGGGAGCCAAAGCACACACTAACATTCCTGCAATGGTGGTGTGGTTGTAAATCGTGGCAAACGTAGTATTGTTTGTCGTTGTTTATAGTCTTCCCTGGTGACAAATTGTCATCAATTTATGCCGTATTGTCATATTTACAAATCGGGTATAGGTTTTGCCTATCATTCGGCAGAAAACAATAATAAAAAACGTGAAGAATCTCCCGAGGCGCCACAGCCGAAGGAGAGGAAGCACAGAAAGGAGAAACAAATATGACATTTGACAAATTCACCATCAAAGCCCAAGAGGCTATCCAAAGCGCGCTGGACACGGCGAAGCGCAATGGACAGCAGACCATCGAGCCGGTTCACATCCTTGCCGGCGTGATGGACAAGGGCAAAGACGTGACGGACTACGTGCTCCAAAAGTTGGGAGTGAACGCCCAGACCGTCGAGCTGAGTCTGCAAAACGAGATCAAGCATCTGCCGAAGGTCTCGGGCGGAGAACCCTATTTCTCTCCCGACAGCAACAAGGTGCTGGAGAAGACCCTCGATATTTCCCAGAAACTCGGCGACGACTACGTGAGCATCGAACCGCTGCTGCTGGCCCTGCTACAAGTGGGCAGCACCGCCTCACGTATCCTGAAGGACGCTGGCTGCACGGAGAAGGAAATGCTCCAGGCCATCCAGTCGCTGCGCCAAGGACAGAAGGTGGAGAGCCAAAGCGGAGACGAAAACTTCCAGGCCCTCTCCAAGTATGCCACCAACCTCGTGGAGCGGGCGCGGGCAGGAAAACTCGACCCAGTGATCGGCCGTGACGAGGAAATACGCCGCGTCTTGCAGATCCTCTCCCGCCGTACGAAGAACAACCCGATCCTCATTGGTGAGCCGGGTACGGGCAAGACGGCTATCGTCGAAGGACTGGCCGAGCGTATCGTGCGTGGCGACGTGCCCGAGAACCTGAAGGACAAGCAACTCTACTCCCTCGATATGGGCGCACTCGTGGCGGGTGCCAAATACAAGGGCGAGTTTGAGGAGCGCCTGAAGTCGGTGATCAAGGAGGTGACGAAGGCCGAAGGCAACATCATCCTCTTCATCGACGAAATCCATACGCTCGTGGGAGCCGGTGGTGGCGAGGGCGCCATGGACGCCGCCAACATCCTCAAGCCGGCTCTGGCACGTGGCGAACTGCGTGCCATCGGTGCGACGACGCTCAACGAGTATCAGAAGTACTTTGAGAAGGACAAGGCCCTGGAGCGCCGCTTCCAGACCGTCATGGTCGAGGAGCCGGACGAGACCGACGCCATCTCCATCCTACGTGGACTGAAGGAGCGCTACGAGAACCACCACAAGGTGCGTATCCAAGACGACGCCTGCATCGCTGCCGTGCAACTCTCCGAACGCTACATCACAGACCGTTTCCTCCCCGACAAGGCCATCGACCTCATGGATGAGGCTGCTGCCAAACTCCGTATGGAGCGCGACTCCGTGCCGGAGGAACTGGACGAACTGGAGAGACAGTTGAAGCAGAAGGAGATCGAACGTGAGTCGGTGAAGCGCGAGGTGCAGCCGGGAGCGACCGAGAAGGACCCCGACCTGCAAAAGCTCAACAACATCGAGCGCGAGATAGCCGAACTGCAGGACAAGGTGAAGGGATTCCGAGCCAAATGGGAGGCCCAGAAGGCCCTGGTCAACAAGATTCAGCAGGACAAGCAGCAGATAGAGCAACTGAAGTTTGACGCCGAGCGCGCCGAGCGCGAGGGCAACTACCAGCTCGTGGCGGAGATACGCTATGGCAAACTGCAGCAGATAGACGCCGACATCAAAGCCATACAGAAGCAGCTCGACCAGACGCAGGGTGGCGAGAAACTCATCCGCGAGGAGGTGACTGCCGACGATATCGCCGAGGTGGTGAGCCGCTGGACGGGAATCCCCGTGACGCGGATGATGCAGAGCGAGCGCGACAAGCTCCTCCACCTGGAGGAAGAACTCCACAAGCGGGTGATTGGCCAGGACGAGGCCATCACGGCCGTGGCCGACGCCGTGCGCCGCAGCCGCGCCGGACTGCAAGATCCGAAGAAGCCGATAGCCTCCTTCATCTTCCTCGGCACGACGGGTACGGGTAAGACCGAGCTGGCGAAGGCGCTGGCCGAATACCTCTTCGACGACGAGACGATGATGACGCGTATTGATATGAGCGAATACCAAGAGAAGTTTAGTGTCTCCCGCCTCATCGGCGCGCCTCCGGGGTACGTCGGTTACGACGAGGGTGGCCAGTTGACCGAGGCCGTCAGGCGCAAGCCCTACTCCGTGGTTCTCTTCGATGAGATAGAGAAGGCCCACCCCGACGTCTTCAATATCCTGCTCCAGGTGCTTGACGACGGACGACTGACGGACAACAAGGGCCGCACGGTCAACTTCAAGAACACCATCATCATCATGACCTCCAACCTCGGATCGCAGTACATCCAGCAGCAGTTTGAGCACATCAGTGCCGCCAACCGCGCCATGGTGGTCGAGGAGACGAAGACGAAGGTGATGGAGATGCTCAAGAAGACCATCCGTCCGGAGTTTCTCAACCGTATCGACGAGACGATCATGTTCCAGCCGCTCACGAAGGAAGAGATCGCGGGTGTTGTCACCCTCCAGCTCGACCGCGTCAAGGCTATGCTGAAGCCGCAAGGTTTCGACCTGGAATGGACGCCGGAGGCCGTCAGCTACCTCTGCGACAAGGGCTACGACCCGGAGTTTGGCGCACGCCCCGTGAAGCGGGCCATCCAGCGCTACGTCCTCAACGACCTCTCCAAGGCGCTGCTGGCAGGCACGGTGATCCGCGACAAGGCCATCACTATCGACCAGAGCAACGGTTCGCTGATCTTCCGCAACGAATAAGAGAAAAACGGATAAGACAAACAAGACGGGGGTGGCCGGAAGGCCGCCTTCCGCTTCCACTTCAAGCAAGACAACTTCATAAGTTGACAATAAGCCTGTTAATAGAAAGCCCGGTGGCACTAAATGGTGTCACCGGGCTCTTTTTGTTGTTGGCTATTGGTCAAGTCCGCTTACTTGCTCACGCCGCGCACGGAGTAGCCGCTGGAGCAGTAGTTGTCGCTAGAATACCAGAAGTCGCGACCCAAGTAGAGGTAATAGCTTCTGTAGCCGTAGTCGGTGTTGAGCATGCTCGACCAATAGAAGCCGTAGTAGCCCTGGGTCTCCGCCTCGTCGTAGTTGCGGTAGCCCGGGAGCGGGAAGAAGATCTGATTGCCGTTGGGGCCCGTGACGAGCACACCGTTCATGCCGCTGCGCTGCGTCTCCTGCAGACTGCAGTTGTCCATCAGTTCCTTCTGGTCTTCCACCGTCGGCATCCGCCATGCGTCGCCCATGAGGACGTGGGCCACATCATAGGAAGTGCCCGCGATGTCCTCGCCGATTTTCACCTCGTCGATCCAGTCCTCAGTGTAAGCATAGGTGTAGCGGTTATAGGAGTCCTTCTGCCACGTCTCTCCCCATGCATAGAAGCCTCCGAAAGCCTCGGGGAAGGGTGCGCCGACATTGCAGCAAGCCCACTTCGTGCCACTCGGCAGTCCGAGATCCACGGCGTGAGGATGGTGGGCGTCGGGACAGGTGTTGACGACAGTAGCGAAACTCACGCTGTCGATGGTCGAGAGCAGCGTGCGATAGACGCTGTCGCGGGTCCAAATCTCCTGGACGACATACTCCTCGTGGCGCTGGCCCTGCAGGTCCACCTGCGAGCAGACCACACTGTCGATCTCCGACTTCAGGAACGTCAGTTTGCCCAAGTTGCTATTGCGATACACATACATGGCCTCGTTTTGCGCCATTGCCCCACAGACCATGGCGAAGAGGATCAAGAATGAGAGCGAGAGTCTTTTCATTGCTTACGGATTTTGAAGGTTACTGACGAGGTTTTCACTACATAGACCGCTGCTGGCTGACCCGAGAGCGAGATCGAGGCAGCACCCTTGGCGTCGGTCGTAGCCGTGGCCACACACTTTCCGTCCAGGGTATAGACCGCCACCTCGGTAGCCGGGGTCAGGTGCGCCACTTGGAGCTCATCGCCCAGGAAGGAGATGAGAGAGCCCGTCTGAGCCAGGCCGTTGACGCCCGAATACTCCACCGCCTCGTAGGTGAACTTCATGATGTCGGCCGAGGGATAGCTGACTTCGTTGCTTTGGGTAGTGACGACCAGGTCGTTGCTGACAAAGGTGACGACGGGACGCTCTTTGAGCAGGATTGTCACCTCCTCGCCCGAAGCCTTGTGAAGGCGCAAGGCGTTGAGGATCTCCGCATCGTCTGCCCCCATGGCCAACATGGGCAACAAAAGGGCAAGTGAAAGGATCATCTTTCGCATCGTTTCTTTAATTTGATTGATTAATATTCATTACGTCTCATATACCGAGTGGACGATCTGCCAGGGCCCTCGCGCCGACGACGATGCGCCTCGTGGTGGCCCAAGATCAAACTCATCTGCAAAAATAATGCTTTTTCTCCAAACAACATCTTAATTTCATGGAAAAAACGTCGCTGGCTCTACGATTGGTGCGGATTTCCCTTGAGATCGGTTCACAGATTGACTCAAAATGCCACAAAAATTGGCTCGCAAAGGCCACGAGAATCGGTTTAGAAAACCACGAGAATGGGAACGCTAAGGGACGAGAATCGCTTCGCATAGGGACAAAAAAATGCCCTGCTTTCAACGTTTCACACGCTCAACAGGGCTATAACTATAACTCTAACTTGTCTAATATTTGATTAAAAACAAAGTTCTAATGTCAACGTATCCCTCTGAGCGGAATACGGGAGTCGAACCCGCCTCCTCGGCTTGGGAAGCCGATGCACTACCGATGTGCTAATTCCGCGGGATGTTTCACTTTGCTTTTTCTTTCCTTGAATCTTACAGAAACAAAGAAAGAGCCGATACCCGGACTCGAACCGGGGACCTACGCATTACGAATGCGTTGCTCTACCAACTGAGCCATATCGGCTTAACGGGTGCAAAGGTACTACCTTCTTGGTGAATCACCAAACTTTTCGGCAACTTTTTTTCAATAAATGTGAATTTTGCACCGAAAATTGGACAAAATCACTGATAAAGGTGGAAAATGCGCTCCATCATCTGCCATTTCTCGTCGGAAGTGGACCCTTTCGCGCAACTTTGAAACTGCGCCACATGGTCTTCCCACTCTGCCTGTCGTGGCAACTTGGCCAGTCGTGCCATCACTTCGTCCCAGTCGAGCTCGTCGGGCATATCGACGATCATGACCAGTCGCGTGCCGAGGATATAGAGTTCCATCTCCAGGATGCCCACGGCGCGGATGCCCTCCCCTATCTCCGGCCAAAACTCGGGCTGGCTATGCGCCTTGCGGTAGAGGGCGATGAGCTCGGGGTTGTCACTCAGCGACATCGTCTGCACATAGCGGCGGACGGGGAATGGATACTGTTTTTGCAAGATTCCTTTTCTCATGTTTCAGTTTTTTTTGTTGTTGCAAAAGTAAGGGTTTCCCCGCGCCCCCACAAATCTTTTCACTCCAAAATGGGTTTCGGCCCCTATTTTCAGTATAAATTCGTACCTTTGCACCCCGTTATATATAAATAGGTATAAGATCAAAGATGATATATCCCCACAACTACGAAAGGAAGATCGGCATCGACAGCATCCGCCTCCTGCTCAAGGAGCGTTGTCTGTCGTCGCTGGGCAAGTTGCTTGTCGATGAGATGGCGTTTTGCAAGGACGCGGCGACCATCAACGAATGGTTGGAGCAGGTGCGCGAGTTTCGGCGCCTGCGCCAGGAGCGCGCCGACGTGCCGCTGACCTTCTTCTTCGACGTGCGCCCCGCCCTGAAGCGCATCCGCCTGGAGAACACCCACTTCGAGGTGGAGGAGCTCTTCGACTTCCGCCGCTCCCTCGACACCATCCACCGCCTCGTGGTCTTCATCCGCGGCCTCGACGAGGAGCTGGACGAGGACGGGCACATCGCCGAGAAGCACTATGAGGCCCTCTACCGGCTGGCCGACGGCGTGGCTACCTTCCCCATCCTGATCCAGCAGGCCGACCAGATCGTCGATAAGTTTGGCCACGTCCGCGACACCGCCTCACCCGAGCTCAACCAGATACGCCGCGAACTGGCGCGCGTGGAGGGATCCGTCTCCCGCACGCTCCACGCCATCCTGCGGTCTGCTCAGTCCGAGGGCTTGGTCGACAAGGACGTCGCTCCCTCGCTGCGCGACGGCCGCTTGGTCATTCCCATCGCTCCGGGCGTGAAGCGCAAGATCAGCGGCATCGTCCACGACGAGTCGGCCTCAGGCCGCACGCTCTACATCGAACCGACCGAGGTCGTCGAGGCCAACAACAAGATCCGCGACCTCGAGAACCAGGAGCGCCAGGAGATCATCCGCATCCTCACCACCTACACCAAGCGCGTGCGCCCCCATGTGGCCGAGATCATCGACAGCTACGACTTCCTCGCCCATATCGACCTCATCCAGGCCAAGGACCAGTTGGCCGAGTCGATGCGGGCCACGGCGCCCCACGTAGCCGACGCCCCCGTCATGGACTGGATCGAGGCGCGCCACCCGCTGCTGGAGCGCGCGCTGGCCGAGACGCGGCCCTCCACAGAGGAGGACGACGAGCCGCGCGACAGCCGTCCACAGCGCATCATCCCCCTGGAGATCACGCTGACGAGCGAGGGCCGCATTCTGATCATTTCCGGACCCAACGCGGGCGGCAAGTCGGTGTGTCTGAAGACGGTCGGCCTGCTCCAGTACATGCTCCAGATGGGCCTCCCCATCCCCGTGAGCGATCGTTCCAAGGCGGGCCTCTTCGACGACATCATGATGGACATCGGCGACGAGCAGAGCCTGGAGAACGACCTGAGCACCTACTCCTCCCACCTGCTGAGCATGAAGCGGATGATCCGCCAGGCCAACGACCGCACGCTGATCCTCATCGACGAGTTTGGTACGGGCACGGAGCCGCAGATCGGCGGCGCCATCGCCCAGGCCGTGTTGGAGCTGTTTTGGAAGCGCCAGGCCTGGGCCGTCATCACCACCCACTACCAGAACCTGAAGCATTTCGCCGAGGACCATCCCGATGTGGCCAACGGCGCCATGCTCTACGACCGCCACGAGATGCGCCCCCTCTTCCAGTTGGCCATCGGCCGCCCGGGCAGCAGTTTCGCCATAGAGATAGCGCGCAAGATCGGACTCCCCGAGGAGGTGATTCGCGAGGCTTCGGAGATCGTCGGGTCAGACTATATCCAGAGCGACAAGTACCTGCAGGACATCGTGCGCGACAAGCGCTACTGGGAGGCGAAGCGGCAGACCGTCCACGCCCGCGAGAAGGAACTGGAGAAGCGGCTGGATAAATACGAGTCGATGGTGGAGGACGTGGAGAAGAGCCGCAAGGAGATCCTCGCCCGCGCCCGCGCCCAGGCCGAGGAACTGATCAAGGAGAGCAACAAGCGCATCGAGAACACCATCCGCGAGATCCGCGAGCACCAGGCCGAGAAAGAGGAAACGCGCAAGATCCGCCAGCAGCTCGCCGAGTTTGAGCGCGGACTGGACAAGGAGACGCCTGCCCCGTCGAAGGAGAAGCGGGCGAAGGGCCACGGCGTGATGAGCGACGAGGACTTCCAGGCCAAGGTCGAGCGCATCCGCAGTCGCAAGGAGCGCCACGAGAAACGGCAGGCCGAGAAGGCTTCGCAGCAGAAGAAACAGGCCGAGATGCGGCCCACGACCCAGCGCGAGTTGCCGATCGACAAGGGCGACACCGTACACATCAAGGGACTGACGAGCACGGGCACGGTGGAGAGCCTGGACGGCAAGATGGCAATGGTCGTCTTCGGCGGCGGCATGCGGACGAAGATGCGCCTCGACCGGCTGGAGCGCGCACAGGAGCCGAAGGCCAGCGCCTCCACGGGCAGCACGAAGACCTCCCTGGCCAACCTCCAGACCTACGCGCCGACGAGCAACATCACGCGGAGCACGGTCGATGCCCACGTCAAGCATTTCCGCACGGAAATCGACCTGCGCGGCATGCGGGGCGACGAGGCGCTGATGCAGGTGCAATACTTCATCGACGACGCCATCCTGGCCGGTGCTTCCCAGGTGCGCATCCTCCACGGCAAGGGCAACGGCATCCTGCGCCAAATGATCCGCCAGTATCTTGCCACCGTGCCCAACGTCCGGTCCTTCCGCGACGAGCACGTGCAGTTTGGCGGAGCCGGCATCACCGTCGTGGAACTGTAATCGCTGGAGCCCACAAGAAATAGAGCCGAAGGACTCCTCACAGCCACACAAAAAAAAGCCGAAGGACACGAGACGAACCACTACCAATGGTTCCTCTCGCGTCCTTCGGCTCTTTTTTATATTCTCTTCGACCAGAGGATCTCTCTGCCGGAATACTATTGTACAAAGGAAGGCTATTTCATAAGCACAGCTTCCTCTACGCAGGACTTACTCCACCACCACGAGGGGATCGTCCTCCAGCACGGCCTGGCCCACCTTGACGGCGATGGCCGTCACCTTGCCGTCCTTCTCCGCCTCGATGCTGTTCTGCATCTTCATGGCCTCGAGGACGACGACCGTGTCGCCAGCCTTCACCTCCTGGCCCACGGCCACCTCGATACTGGTGATCGTGCCCGGCAGCGGTGCCTTGACGGCGTTGGCAGCATTGACCTGGGCAGCGGGGGCAGCGTCGTCAGACGCCTCCTCGACGGGCTTGCCCAGCTCCACCTTCTTCTTCTCCGGCTCCTCCGGCTTCTCCATCTGCACCTGGAAGGTCTCTCCATTGACGGTGACGTCGGCCACGTAGTCGTCGCTCACGCCTCCGATGGCAACGTGATACTCCTTGCCATCAATCGTATATTTGAACTCTTTCATCTTGTGTCTTTACTGTCTTGTCTATGGCTTTGCCGTCATGGCCTCCAGGCGGTTGTCCCACTGCGTGAGCTTCGGCTGGATGGTGATCACCGTCGGCTCCGCGTCGTGTACGTTGTTGCCAGCGTAGTCGTAGAGCGCCATGGCGATGGCGGCATAAATATTCTTGTCCATGATTCTTTCTGATTCTAATGTTGCGGATAGGCTTTACATCGGCATGCAACCATGCTTCTTCGCCGGCAACGTCTGCTTCTTGTGCGCCAGCTGAGCCAAAGCGCGACAGATGCGGAAGCGCGTGTTGCGCGGCTCGATCACGTCGTCGATGTAGCCAAACTGCGCCGCCTGGTAGGGGTTGGCAAACTTCTCGGTGTATTCCTCCTCCTTCTCGGCGAGGAACTCGGCCACGTTGCCTCCCTGCTCCTTCACCTCCTTGGCCTCCTTGCCACAGAGGATGGCGACGGCTCCCGAGGCACCCATGACGGCGATCTCGCTCGAAGGCCATGCGAAGTTGATGTCGGCGCGCAGCTGCTTGCAGCCCATGACGATGTGGCTGCCACCATAGCTCTTGCGCAGCGTGATGGTGATCTTGGGCACGGTGGCCTCGCCATAGGCGAAGAGCAACTTGGCTCCGTGCTGGATGACGGCGTTGTACTCCTGGCCCGTGCCCGGGAGGAAGCCCGGCACATCGACCAGACTGACGATGGGGATGTTGAAGGCGTCGCAGAAGCGGACGAAGCGGGCGCCCTTGCGCGAGGCGTTGACGTCGAGCACGCCAGCGTAGGCTGAGGGCTGGTTGGCCACGATGCCGACGCTCTGACCGTTGAAGCGGGCGAAGCCCGTGATGATGTTCTTGGCAAACTTAGGCTGCACCTCGAAGAAGTCGCCATGATCGGTGATGGCATGGATCACCTTGTACATATCGTAGGCCTGGTTGGGGTCGTCGGGGATGATCTCGTTGAGGATCTCCTCCTTGCGGCTGACGGGGTCGTCGCAAGCCACGCGCGGCGCCTCCTCACGGTTGTTGGAGGGCAGGTAGGTCAGCAGCGTGCGGATGTCGCCCATGAGATCTTCCTCGGTCTTGGCCGTGAAGCTCGTCACGCCGCTCTTGCTGGCATGGACGCTGGCGCCACCGAGGTGCTCGGCGTCGATATCCTCGCCCGTGACGGTCTTGACGACCTTCGGGCCGGTGAGAAACATATAGCTGGTCTGCTCCTTCATGAAGATGAAGTCGGTGAGGGCCGGCGAATAGACCGCGCCACCGGCGCAGGGGCCGAGGATGGCGGAGATCTGGGGAATGACGCCCGAGGCAAGGATGTTGCGCTCGAAGATCTCGCCATAGCCCGCCAGGGCGGAGATGCCCTCCTGGATGCGTGCGCCACCCGAATCGTTCATACAGATCATCGGCGCGCCGTTGGTCATCGCCATGTCCATCACCTTGCAGATCTTCTGCGCCATCGTCTCGGAGAGCGAGCCGCCATTGACGGTGAAGTCCTGGGCATAGACATAGACCAGACGGCCGTCTATCGTGGCACTGCCGGCTACGACGCCGTCGCCCAAGAACTGCTTCTTCTCCATGCCGAAGTTGTGGCAACGATGGAGTTTGAACATGTCATACTCCTCGAAAGAGTCCTTATCGACCAGCATCTCGATGCGCTCACGCGCCGTGTACTTGCCGCGCGCGTGCTGCTTGTCGATGGCCTTCTGACCACCGCCGAGGCGAGCCTGGGCACGCTTTTCCACCAGTGCCTTAATCTTTTCTGTCTGCTTACTCATATATCCTATATATTATATATATCCGTATTTATTATCCTTGATTCTTGATATTTGAGACTGCAAAAGTACGACTTTTTCCTGAAAAGACCGCCAAACGAGGTTATAAATCTCGCTATCGAGGGGCGGTTTTTTTTGCCATTCGGCCGATTTGTCGTAACTTTGCACCCATGAAACGTGAAGAAAGATACCACCAGGTGCTCGATTTTTTTCGCCGCGAGGCAGGTCCTCAGACCACGGAACTGGAGTTTGGCTCCGCCTTCCAGCTGCTCTGTGCCACGCTGCTCAGCGCCCAGTGTACGGACCGCCGCGTCAATGCGATCACGCCCGCCCTCTTCGCCCGCTTCCCCGACGCCCGCTCCATGGCCCAGGCTTCTGTCGAGGCGGTCTATGAGCTGGTGCGGTCGGTGAGCTACCCCAACGCCAAGGCCCGCCATCTGGTCGAGATGGCGCGGATGCTGACCGATCAGTATGGTGGCGAGGTGCCCTCGGAGGCCGCCGCGCTGGTGAAGTTGCCGGGCGTGGGCCGCAAGACGGCCAATGTGGTGCAGGCCGTGTGGTTTGGCCGTCCCACGCTGGCGGTCGATACCCACGTCTATCGCGTAAGCCACCGCCTGGGTCTCGTGCCCGAGAGCGCCGACACGCCGCGCAAGGTGGAGGACTACCTCATGGCCCACATCCCCGAGGAGGACGTGGCCGACGCCCACCACTGGCTGCTGCTCCACGGACGCTACGTCTGCCAGAGCGCGCGGCCGAAATGCGGGGAGTGTCCATTCGACGGCTTTTGCCCGAAACGGATGAAGGGTAGCAAACTCCGCTGACGAGCGGGCTTTCCCTGGCGAGCGGGCTTCCCTGGCGTGTGGACTTTTCCTGACGAGCGGACCGCCACAGACCAATTGATTTCGACCTGTACGGTTGAAACGGGCTGAAAGGGCGTATTGGGCAATTTCAACCGTACAAGTCGATTGATTTCCAAACAAGAGAAGAAGAAAAAAGAGAGAAAACAAACAAGAGAAGAAAAAAGAAAAAAAAGAGAGAAGAAAGAAAAGCATGACACTACATCGTTATACTCCCTATTACAAGCCGTTGACGATGCTCGGCGTCCCCATCGTGGTGGGACAGCTCGGCACGATCGTCCTCGCCTTTGCCGACACGCTGATGATCGGCCACCATGCCACCAGCGAACTGGCTGCCGCGGCTTTCGTCAACAATATCATCAACCTCGTCATCATCTTCGCCCTCGGCTTCTCCTATGCCGTCACGCCCACCGTCGGCACGCTCTACGGCCAGGAGAAGACGCAACGCATCGGCGAGATGGTGCGCAACGCCATCTGTGCCAACCTGCTGCTCGCCGCCCTCATCGTCGGCGTGATGGGGGGATTCTACCTCTCCATCGACCACCTGGGCCAACCCGCGGAGCTGCTGCCGCTGATCAAGCCCTACTACCTCGTGCTGCTCGCCTCCCTCCCCTTCGTCTGCCTCTTCAACGTCTTCAAGCAGTTTGCCGACGGCATCACCGACACCGCGCTCTCGATGTGGGTGCTCATCGGCGGCAACATCCTCAATATCTTCGGCAACTGGGTGCTGATCTACGGCCAGCTCGGCGCGCCCGAACTGGGACTGACGGGAGCGGGACTCAGCACGCTGGCCTCACGCGTGATCATGGCGGTGGCGATGATGGTGGTCTTCTTCTCGCGCCGGAAGTATCGGGCCTACGCCCAGGGCTTCCTCCGGGGACGCATCAACCGCGCCGACTTCCGCCAGCTCAACCTCCTGGGATGGCCCATCGCGCTGCAGATGGGCATGGAGACCTCGGCCTTCAGCCTCACAAGCATCATCGTCGGCTGGATTGGCACGACGGCCCTGGCCGCCCACCAGGTGATGCTCACGATCAGTCAGGTGGGCTTCATGGTCTATTACGGCATCGGGGCCGCGGCGGCGGTGCGCATCAGCAACGCGATGGGCCAGCGCGACTACCGTGCCGCCCGGGGCAACGCCTACGCCGCCTTCCAGATCGTCATGATGCTGGCCGTGGTGGTCGGCGCCGTGGTCTTCGTCCTGCGCCACAATATCGGGTCGCTCTTCACGCCCAACGACGACGTGGTCCACCTCGTCTCACTCACGGTATGGCCGTTCCTCGTCTATCAGATCGGCGACGGCATGCAGATCGTCTTCGGCAACAGCCTCCGCGGCCTCGCCCACGTCCGCCCGCTGGTAATCTACGCCTTCCTCGCCTTCTTCGTCATCTCGCTGCCGCTGAGCTACCTCTTCGGCGTCACGCTCGACCTGGGCCTCATCGGCGTCTGGTATTCCTTCCCCTTCGGACTGACCACCTCGGGCCTGCTCTACTTCCTGGCCTTCCGCCGACAGCTCGACCGCCTCACACGCTCGGGCTCGGAGCGCCTCGCCACGGAGAAGTAAGGAAGAAATGAAAAAACTCGGATAAAAATTTCATGCTTTAGCGGAAATCCGCTAACTTTGCACGAAAAGTCACTCAACCAGCCAAATACGCAAGAAGATGATTTGTCCCTACTGCCATCAAGAGATACCGCAAGGAAGCGACCGCTGCCCCCATTGTGGCCGGTCCATCGTCCAAAAGCCCATCGAGGAGGAGCCGCGACTCAGCCGGGGGATGAAGGTCTTCATCGCCGTGGGATGCGCGCTGCTTGCCGCCTTCACGATCTACAACGCCGTGAGCCATTTCGGCGACCCGGAATATACGCGCACGCCCTCCTACCTGGAGCCCGACAGCACGCTCATCGAGAAGCTGGCGGAGCCCACCGACCTCGTCTCCGTCGATACGGCTGCCGCCGACTCCATCGAGCAGCTGGAGAAGGAGGAGGCCAAGAAGGTGTATAACAGCATCCGCCGTCCGCAGCGCAACGAGGAGGACAAGGAGGCCGAGGCCAGTAGCGAGACCAGCAGCGAGGGCGAGGCCAGCAGCGACGACGCTGCCTCCACCGCGCCTTCCTCCGCCCCGTCGCCGTCCGTCTCCGCCCCCAAGGTGGAAGCCATCGGCAACGAGTAGTTTCCCCATCCCCACAATCATCCACATGGAAATCCATCCGATAGCCGTCTTCCGATCGCCCTTCAAGAGCAAGTTTGGCGTGCCCCGGCAGAGCGGGCTCGTCGAAGACCTGCAGGGCCGCATCGTCCTCCTCGACGCCTACGCCGACAGCGAGTCGCTGCGTGGTCTCGACGACTTCGACTACCTTTGGCTCCTCTGGGGCTTCTCGGCCAACCGCCACCAGTCCGCCACCTTCCAGCCCACGGTGCGTCCGCCACGGCTGGGGGGCAACGAGCGGATGGGCGTCTTTGCCACGCGGTCGCCCTACCGTCCCAACGGCCTGGGCCTCTCCTCGGTGCGCATCCTGGCCGTGGAGGGCACGGAGATCATCGTCGCGGGAGCCGACCTGATGGACGGCACGCCCATCTACGACATCAAGCCCTACCTGCCCTATGCCGACGCCCATCCCCAGGCGCGCGGGGGCTTCACGGATCAAAGCCAATGGCGCCAACTGCAGGTCGTCCTCCCCGACCCTGCCGACAGTCCGCTCTCTGAGGCTGAGACGCTGGCCCTGCGCCAGGCGCTGGCCCTCGACCCGCGGCCTCACTACCACAACGACCCCACCCGCCTCTACGGCCTCGCCTTCGCCGACTACGACGTCCGCTTTCGCGTCGAGGGCGACCAGCTGACGGTAGTGGAGATCGTCGAGGGCAAGGGGTCGCAGCCCAAGAAGACCTGACACTTCTTGTACCAAGAAACCCCACAACAAAAATGATAAACAACGGGAAGTAAAAAATCAGCGGTTTGCGCTCTTGTTTAGTCTTCCATTCTAATTGGTCTGATAGGTGCTTCTTTCCATGACTCACACTTTTTCCGACGAATAATCGCTATAAGTACACACTTTTTCTGACGAATAATCAGCCATACGGCACACTTTTCCTAACGAATATCGGAGCAAAGGTACACATTCCCTGACGAACAACCAAGAGCGGGCGCTACTTTTTTCGAGGGATTAATGATGGTTCGTGCAGTATCGTGCGGCGGGAGAGGGAGCAATGCCCCTCCAAGATTCACATCTCAGAGGGGCGGAAGCATTTTTCATTTAGCCCATCATTCTATGAAAACTTCTATCGTTCGCTATTGCGTGGCTACACGGCTGCCATACAGCTCGTCACGCCGAGGGCCGTGGCTATGGCCGTGAGGATCGAGATGGCGCACTGAATGACGAATCGCCATACCTGCCTTTTCTTTTCATCCATGATTTTTCTTTCGTTTAAGGGTTTGTTAATGAGTACTTCTCTCTCTGCTTTCGGTGGCAACACGAGGGCAAGTGAAGAAGACAACCAATACAACTTTTACAATATTTTACAACCAAGTTTGCTTTGTCCACTCAATATCCTCAATGTCATTAGATTGAGTTAAGAAAACAACTAAAACAACCTTTACAACAAGTAACAACGCTTCGCCA
>ENA-ORML01000590-ORML01000590.1-human-gut-metagenome-genome-assembly--contig:-NODE-590-length-41046-cov-8.359933_pt1 | contig 41046 bp, 36 predicted proteins | sample MGYA00242103_ERZ508995 | MGnify/ENA primary metagenome ERZ508995 (study PRJEB26280, sample SAMEA2338702) | human gut metagenome | biome: human gut; feature: human-associated habitat; material: faeces... | reverse complement strand
AACAAAAGGACGGGAGGGACCCTGGCACGGATACGTCTGTTTCGGTAAGATAAACATTTTCAATGGTGGTCTCTATCCTAACTGCTGAAAAGTTCTCGGCATTGGTAGAGTTGTAATTATTGTGTCGGCATATTAGTAGTAAGGATGTCAGACAGCGGGAAAATATGCGTTTTTACTTGACATACTAACTCAAATTCCTTATACTAAATACTAAGAAATGGGTTTTCACCGTACAGTTTATGACTCAAGCGGGCTGCTCGTTTCTTTTTTTATTGCCAGCAGATCGTACAAATATTTCTTCCCATCCTCATCATGCCTTACAAGCATTCTAGCTGAAAAAATATTATACCGAATAACCTGTCCGGTTTTATCATCATATACGGGCAATGCAAAACGTACATCGTATCGATACCATCCGTACTTTGCAGCCTTTTCGTGCTTTTTCTTAATATTTTTAGAAAATTCTCGATTTGTGGCAATCTGAATCAATTCCGGAATCCCCTGAGCCGCATTTGCTTTGGCTTTCGCCACTGCACCTTTTAATGCTATCCTGCTCTCCGAATTTGCATATTCATCCGGGAAATCCGTAGAGATAAATATTTTTTCTGATGTCTCAGCAATTTCATAGAATTCTTCCACATATTCTTTTAAATATGTTTCTACATTCTCCCAATCTTCCCGCCTCTTCGCTTTAAAACGAATATCATTAATCAGAACGAACTTTTTTCCATCAAGGTCTGTTATAATGTTTACGTTTCTATCCAACAATCTCTCCCTCATCATCATTACTCTTCAAAGAAAACCTCTGCAATTTTTGCAATAGTTTCCTTCTGGCACAGTTACCACATATATAACTCAGCCCTTTTCTGACATTTTCTACGTTTATTCTACCATGAACCATATGTAAAAGATAGAAAAAGCGCCAACGGCTTATACCAACAGACACCACTGCTTTCATGCGGACTCATTCTCGATTTTTGTTTGCCAATTTTCTTTTCTGCTAAAAAATATATGCCCGCAAACCCGTATGGTTGCTGGATTTCTTGTGCTTTCCTCACACCCTGCAGAAACAACTTGTGTTCTTAATCACTGGAATAAGTGGCCTTTATTTGTACATTCTATACAATTAGAGGCTGTTTTTTTGTGCAATAAATTGGTTTTGAAGAACACTTATTGAACAACCTGACAAAACCAACTAATCTTTTAGATAGAAAGATACCGAAAAAATGGTGTTTCCCGGAAGACGGGAAACGGCTGAAAAGGAAAGGGGATTATATATGGAAAACAAACAGGCGAAATGGTGGCAGAAGGCGGTTATTTATCAGATTTATCCCAGAAGCTTTTATGACAGCAATGCGGATGGAATAGGAGATCTTCAGGGGATTATACAGAAGCTCCCTTATTTGCAGGAGCTGGGAATTGATGCGATTTGGCTGTCTCCGGTATTCCGTTCTCCTCAGGATGATAATGGTTATGATATCTCCGATTATCAGGATATTGATCCGATTTTCGGTAAGCTGGAGGATATGGATGAGCTGATTGCGGAAGCGAAGAAAAGGGGAATCCGTATTATCATGGATCTGGTTTTGAACCACAGTTCGGATGAGCATCCCTGGTTCCTGGAGGCGAAAAAAAGCAAGGATAATCCCTATCATGATTTTTATGTATGGCGTGACGGCGTGGAGGGAAAGTATCCGAATGATTTGAAGGCGGCCTTCTGCGGACCTGCATGGGAATGGGTGCCGGAATGCGGACAGTATTACCTGCATCAGTTTTCTGTGAAGCAGCCGGATCTGAACTGGGAAAATCCTGCGCTTCGGAAAGCCATTTACGATATGATCAACTGGTGGATTGACCGCGGTGTGGGCGGCTTCCGGCTGGATGTGATAGACCTGATTGGAAAGGATACGGATAACTGTGTTATGGCGGAAGGGCCTATGCTTCATCCTTTTATCAGGGAGATGAGCAGCAATACCTTCCAGAGAGCCGATTTGGTGACTGTCGGTGAGGCGTGGAGCGCCACTCCGGAGAGGGCGTTCCTCTACAGCAATCCGGACGGCTCCGAGCTTTCCATGGTATTTCAGTTCGAACACATGGTGCTGGATCAGCAGCCGGGAAAAGAAAAATGGGATTTGGCCCCTTTTCCTTTTGTGGAATTTAAGAAGGTGTTTACGAAATGGCAGCAGAGTCTGTACCAGAAGGGATGGAACAGTCTTTTCCTGGATAACCACGACCTGCCCCGGGCGGTATCCCATTTCGGAAATGATGAAAAATACCGTGTGGAATCCGCTAAAATGCTGGCGACAATGATACACGGCATGCAGGGAACCCCTTATATTTACCAGGGAGAGGAACTGGGGATGACAAATGTGAGATTTGACATTGAGGATTACCGGGATATTGAACTCCTGAACATGTATAAGGAACGGATGGAAAACGGATACGAGGAACAGGATATCATGCGTTCCATTTATGCCAAGGGCAGAGATAATGCAAGGACTCCCATGCAGTGGGATGAAAGCGCAAATGCCGGGTTCACGGCAGGAACCCCCTGGATACGCTGCAATCCTAACTATACAGTGATCAATGCCCAGGAAGAGCTGGTGGATCAGGATTCCATTTTCCATTACTATAAAAAACTCATTGCCTTAAGAAAAAAGGAAAACGTCCTTGTTGACGGCTGGTATGAGCCGGTGATGGAAGAGGACGAGGATGTTTTTGCCTATACAAGGGAAAATGATACGGAAAAGCTGCTCGTTCTCTGCAACTTTAAAGAACAGCCCCAGACACGGATCCTTCCGGAGGAGTGGAAAAACGGGGAAGTGCTGATTTCCAACTATCCGGACAGCAGTGCGGACGGAAATTTACGTCCCTTTGAAGCAATGATGATAAAGGTGAGAAAGGGGTAAGAAAATATGAGAAAACGGGGGAAAGCGGCGGCCTGCCTGATGATTACTGCATTAACGGCAATCGCAGCGGTGCTGCCCGGCTGTCAGCCGCCGGACAGGAAAGGCAAAATCGAGATAGAGCTTGTACAATATAAGCCGGAAGCGGTGGAAGTATTTGAAATGCTGGAAGAAAAATTTAATGCCTCCCATGATAATATCCATCTGACTATTGAATCACCCAACGATGCGATGACCATCCTGAAAACCCGTTTTATCAGGGAGGACGCGCCGGATATTATTGGTATCGGAGGAGATATCAACTATTCCAATTTCCTGGATTCAGAGATGCTCATGGATATTTCCGATTACCGGGGCCTTGCGGATATAAATCCTTCCTACCTGACTATTGACAAGCAGCTGGAATTCATTCCCATGAACGGTACCTATGCGGTTCCTTATGTGGCAAATGCCGCCGGTGTTTTATATAACCGCGGCATGTTTCAGGAGAACGGATGGGAAATCCCGGAAACCTGGGAAGAATTTAAGGCTTTGTGTGATACGATACAAGCCGCGGGAATACAGCCTTTGTACTTCGGCTTTAAAGATACCTGGAACTGCCTGGCGCCCTGGAACGCCATAGCTGTGGATTTGGCTCCGGCCGACGTATGCAGCAGGGTTAACAGAGGAGAAACCACTTTTACTGAACAGTACAGGGAAGTGGCGGAACGTATGCTGGAGCTTCTTCCTTATGGACAGAAGGATCCTTTTTCCTACGGTTATAATGATGCCTGTACAGCCTTCGCACGCGGACAGTCCGCCATGTTTACTATCGGCAGCTATGCGGTGCCCCAGATCAAATCCGTGAATCCGGACATTGATATTGATACCTTTGTCCTGCCCGCCAGTGATAGTGCACAGGAGAATGTTCTGAACTCAGGTATTGACCTGCAGTTTTCCATTATGGCGGACTGCCCTGAAAAAGAAGCGGCCTATGAAGTCCTTGATTTCCTTCTTGCGGATGAGAATGTACAGGCCTACCTGGATAATCAGAACGCCGTGCCCTGTAAGAACGGGGACTTTAAGCTTCCTTCCATGCTGGATGGCGTCGCCGATTATATTAAGGAAGGAAAAATGGTGGATTATCAGGATCACCATTATCCGACGGAGATGGCGGTAGACGCCCTGATACAGACCTATTTGATTCAAAAAGATACCGATGCTTTTCTTGCCGGTTTCGATCAGGACTGGCAGCGTTATAACAGGGATCTGATTGCCAAGGTGCAGCGGTATGAGGAAGAACATCCGGATACCGGTGCGGAAGGGGGAACGAATCAATGAATAAGAAGAAAAAAATGAGTGACAGAGACAGAACCTTTCTGCTGATTACGATACCTATCCTGCTGTTGTTTTTCTGCTTCAATACGCTCCCTTTGCTGAAAGGTTTTCTTTACAGCTTTACCAATTTTAAAGGCTACGGAAGCTATGATTTTGTTAAGCTGAGAAACTACATCGATCTTTTCCAGGATGCCCGTGTGGGAAAATCCTACCTGTTTACCTTTAAGTTTGCGCTGGTTTCCACAATCCTGGTAAATGTCCTGAGCCTGATTCTTGCCCTGGGGCTGAACAGCAGAATAAAGGGAAAAAGCGCGCTCCGGGGAATTTATTTTATACCCAATGTACTGGGCGGATTGGTGGTAGGCTACATTTTCAGCTATCTTTTTACCTATATTCTGCCCGCGCTGGGACAGGCGGCGGGAATCGAAGCCCTGAGCACCAGCCTCTTGTCCGGAACCGGAACAGCCTGGTTTGCTATTGTGCTGGTATGCTCCTGGCAGTCGATAGCCATGAATACCATCATTTATATATCCGGGCTGCAGACCGTTCCCGAGGATGTGTATGAGGCCGGAGCCATAGACGGCGTCTCAGGCTGGAAAAAGTTTTGGAGCCTGACCTTCCCGCTGATCATTCCGTTCTTTTCCATTAACATGGTGCTTTGTATGAAAAATTTCCTCATGGTCTTCGATCAGATCATGGCCTTGACTAAGGGCGGGCCGGCACAGAGTACGGAATCCATTTCCTATCTCATCTATAACAACGGTATGAGCGGAGGACAGTTCGGTTTCCAGAGTGCCAATGCCTTTGTGTTTTTTATAGTTATAGTAGCAATATCCGTCATTCAGATGCGAATTACCGGTAAGAAGGAGGAGCAGCTATGAAAAAAGGACAGCAAAAAGGAACGCAGCGGGTCAATTGGCCGGTTACGATTCTGTTGATTCTGGGAAGCCTTACGATTTTCTTCCCCTTATATATGGCAATCGTCATAGCCTTTAAAAGTCCCTCCGAAATGACCAATGACATCGCCGGAATTCTGTCCCTGCCCTCCGCATTCCGGCTGGATAACTTTACAGAAGCCATGCGGGTAACAGATTTCTGGCATTCCCTGGGAAACAGCCTCCTCATTACCTGTACGGTCATCCTTATAGCCATTGCGGTCCATTCCCTGGCCGGATACGCCATCGGGCGGAATATGGCCCACAGCCGTTTTTATAATATTGCCTACCTGTACATCGTGAGCGGTATGTTCGTCCCCTTTGCTATTCTCATGATGCCGCTGGTAAAGCAGACAGCCCAGATAGGACTGGCAAACCGGGTGGGGGTTATCCTTTTGTATGTGGTATTCTATATGCCCATGAACCTGCTTCTGTATTCCGGCTACCTGAAAAACATCCCGCTCGCGCTGGAAGAAGCGGCAAGAGTGGATGGAGCCAGCACCTGGGAGACTTACTGGAAAATCATTTTTCCCATTATGAAGCCCATGCACGCCACGGCAGCAGTCCTCACCGCGCTGGGAACCTGGAATGACGTAATGACGCCTCTTGTTATCATGTCCGGAACCGGGCACAATACGCTGCCGCTTGCGCAGCTGAACTTCCAGACACAGTTCGGGACGAACTATAACCTGGCATTCGCCTCTTACCTGCTGGCGCTGCTTCCTATTCTGATTTTCTATCTGTTCTGCCAGAAACAGATATTGAATGGCGTTGTAAACGGGGCAGTGAAGTAAGAAACAATTAATTTATTTCTGGTCATTACTGTATGAAATATGACAACATCAAAAAAGCAGATGCTTAACCGGCATCTGCTTTTTTTGGCGTGCGAAGCTTTTCATCCCTGCGGATGTTTTATTTCCCGTTTTTTATTTCGCAAAATCTCACCTTATGCGAAAATTAGAGTAAGTTTTAAACTGACATTTTATGGTAATTATAAACTCAACACTGGAATTTATTGTAAGACAAGTTTTGTATTTTGTCAATTAATGCGTAAAAAAATATATTGAAATGTCATTTTCTGTCGCATCAGGTATAAATTACCGGGAAATGACATTGCTGACAAACAGACAGTAATTACTTTTACGGAATACAAGCTACGTTTGAGTTGCCATAGATGGTGCAGTTAATTTATGAGCCGTCAAATAATTCGTCAGGACGAAGGAGGAGACTATGGCAAGAAAAGGGGAAAATATCTATAAAAGGAAGGATGGCCGCTGGGAAGGACGTTACCATAAAATCAATATGGCGGACGGCCGTCAAAAATATGCTTCTGTCTATGGGAAAACCTACAAGGAAGTGAAGGAAAAGCTTTTTTTAAAGAAAAGGGAACAGCTCCTGGAAAAAGGCGGACATGGCTGTCTGCCTGCCGGCCTTACGATAGGGGAGGCCGCCGGGATGTGGCTGGAGGAACGCAGAGGCGCCTGGAAGGAATCCACACTTTCCACCTATCGTTCCATTACAGAGAAGCATATTCTGCCGCTGATTGGTTCCGTACCGGCGGAAGCCTGGGATTTTGCCGCATACAGAGAATATTTCAAAATTCTGCGGGAAGGGAAACAGGGAAAAAAACTTTCCGAGCAGTATCTGCACCAGATACACATTATTTTAGGACAGATTCTGCAGTTCCTGAAGGACAAATACCACTGTACCGGGCTGGAACAGCCCCACGCGCCTTACCCCGCCAGACACAGGCCAGTACATCCCCCTCTGGAAACAGATATACGGAAGCTGGAAGCATACCTGCAGAAAGAAGCGCTAAAAGGGGATGTTACCTGCATGGGCATCCTCCTGACCGGCTGCAGCGGAATCCGTATTGGAGAACTGTGTGCCCTGAAATGGGGCGATATCAGTTTTGAAAAAGGTACGATGCATATCGGCAGGACCCTGCAGAGAATCCGCACTTTTTGCAGTAACAGCGAGGAAGCAGGCTGTTATTCAACCGGAACGAAAATAACAATTACTTCCCCAAAATCAGGTAATTCAGACAGAGAGATCCCGCTCCCCGGTTATCTGCTTACGCTTCTGCAAAAATGGAGAGGCAGACAGGAGGATTATCTGATGCCGGGAAGGAAAAAAGAATATACCGAGCCGAGAACCTTACAATACCGGTTCCTGAGAATTCTGAAAAGCCTGGGGATCCCTTCCTTTAATTTTCACATGCTGCGGCATATTTTTGCCACAAACTGCATTTCCCATGGATTTGACATGAAAACAGTAAGCGAACTGCTTGGACATTCCAATGTGACTACCACGATGCGTATCTATGTCCATTCCGATATGCAGCGGAAAAAAATGCTGATGGCGGATTATCGGATGACGGCTTAGCTGGGGGAGAATCAGTTCTATCTTCCTTTTCATTTCTGAGCCGTCAAAAAAATGGTCAGAGGTACTACAAATATATAGAATGCATCTGCTTCTTACGCGTCTTTTCGCATAAGGTGAGATTTTGCGAAAAACGGCAATAACAGTTTTAAACCGACATGCTCCCATTGATGCCTTATAAGCCGGTTATCAGACAGGGAAACCGCGGATGTGCCGTTTCCCTGTCATGGGATGGCTTAATTGTATAACAGATCAGGGAGCTTCGGAAGGTGGGAAAGAATGGAAAAGGAAACTTATGACAGGAAGGCAGCCGGCAATCGGATACGGGAGAAGCGCAGACAGCTGGGAATCACCATGAAAGAAGCGGCGGAAAAGCTGGGAAGAGTACCGACCTATTATGCGGATATCGAACGGGGCAGCTGCGGAATGTCGGTGGAAACCATGATTGCCATATCCCGGCTCTACCATATGTCTCTGGATTACTTGATCCTCGGAGCAGAAGAAGAGGAAAAGACAGAAGATGCAGGAAGGACATACCAGGAAGAAACAGAGGCTGTATACCAGCTTCTGAACCATGTGTCGAAGAAAGAAAGACTTTACGCGGCCAAGGTCCTGCGGACCTTTCTGATTGCCTGCAGTGATATGGGGACAGAGGACGGCAGGACAGAACAGACCATAGCCGGTCCCTCAAAGGGAGAGTAAGAAAGAATGAATGGACTGATTGATATCCATTCTCATATACTGCCTCTCGTGGATGACGGGGCGGAAAGTGTGGAAATGGCTCTGCTTATGCTGAAGAAAGCGGCAGAGGAAGGAATTGAAAAAATCATACTCACTCCTCATCAAAAACCGGATCGAAGATGTGTTACGCCGGAAGGAATACTCCGGAGAATGGAAGAACTCCAGGAACTGGCCGGAAAAGAAAAAATACCGGTACGGCTCTATCCGGGGAATGAGATTTTCTACCGCCATGGGCTTGCGGAATTGCTGGATAAAGGAAAAATACGGACTATGGCAGATTCCCGCTACGTACTGATCGAGTTTTTGCCCGGAGAGGATTATACCTATATCCGGGATGCGCTCAGCAGAGTCGCCTCCTTTGGATACCGGCCCATAGCAGCCCATGTGGAACGCTATGTGAATGTGATGAGCCGGATAGACAAGGCAGAGGAACTGAAAGAGGACACGGGCTGCTATTTTCAGGTAAATGCCGCCAGCGTGACGGGTGAGAATGGGTTTTCTGTAAAAAATATGACCAGAAAGCTTTTGAAAGAAGGACTTATTGATTTTATTGCCACGGATGCCCATAGAAGCGAAGGAAAACGAAGCCCTGTTATGAAAGCCTGTGCAGAATGGGTGAAAAAAAAGCTGGGTGAGGAACGGATGGAACAGATATTCTGCGGAAACCCCACGGCCCTGCTGAAGGATCAAATCATATGATACAGCCCTGACATTTTAAAAATAACAGAACCGCCCAAAATTGATGAGCAAACAGGAATACAGATTGGAGAATACAAAAGTGATGGAAGAAAACACAATGCAGCAGACAGATGAGATAGAAATTGATTTATGGGAAATCTGCCTGGTGCTGGTACATAATCTGGCATTGATTGTATCGGTGGGAATTATGACTGCGCTGGGTACCTTTCTGATAACACAGCTGTTTATCACCCCCAAATATGAGTCCACCACTAAAATTTATATTCTGAATAAGCAGGAAAACAATGCAGTTACCTATTCTGATATCCAGCTGGGCACCCAGCTGACCAAAGACTATGCGGAACTGATCCAGAGCCGTTTTGTCCTGGAAGAAGTAGTACAGGGAATGGGACTGGATCTGAGTTATGAAGAGATGAAGAAAAAAGTATCGGTAACAACCCCGACAGATACCCGCATACTGGCTATTACTGTGGAGGATACCGATCCGGTGATGGCAATGCTGCTCGCCAATTCCATTCGTGAGGCTGCCGCCGTACATATCATGAATGTTATGGACATCCAGGCCGTAAACGTGTCGGAAACCGCGAATATGCCTATGAAAAAAGCGAGCCCCAGCGTGATGAAAAATACATTTATCGGCGGTGTGCTTGGCATATTCCTGATGATTGCCGTGATTTTGGTGCGTTTCCTTATGGATGATACCGTAAAGACACCCGAAGACGTGGAAAAATATCTGCAGCTTTCCACCCTGGCGGTTATCCCCCTGAATGAAGGGGAAGAAGACGGGAAGAAGAAAAAGAAAAAAGTAAAAAGAAGCTAGTGCTTCATCCGGCGAGAAACGCTGCTGACAGTACTGGCCGGATAGAGCACTAGTAAGAGAGGCAGAAAAGAGTATCGAAGGGACGGTTGCTTTTCTGCTGTTGTCTTGTGCGGAAAGCAGAAATGGACAGCTGTGAGCGGCAGGAGTGCACAGATGTTACCTACCAAAGACGGATACAACGGATAAAGGAGAAAGGCCACCATGCAGACAGTCACATTTAATTCCATAGAAAAGCTGGATTTCAGAACAAAGGAAAGCTATAAGACCCTGCGGACGAACCTGGAATTTTCAGGAAAAGACAGGAAAGTGATTTCCATAACCAGCAGTACGCCCAACGAGGGAAAAACGAGCGTATCCTTTCAGCTTGCCCTGTCAATTGCGGAAGGCGGGAAAAAGGTCGTTCTTGTGGATGCGGATCTTCGGAAATCCGTGCTGAAAGGCCGTTATAAAACCAATGCAGCCCGGTATGGCCTGTCCCATTACCTCAGCGGACAGGCATCCATTTCAGATATATCCTGCAAGACCAATATCCCTGATTTTTATGTGATTTTCTCCGGCCCGGTGCCTCCGAATCCCAGTGAATTATTGGGAAACGATGCATTCCGGCTGCTGCTTGAATACCTGCGGAAGGAATACGACTATGTGATCGTGGATACGCCGCCGTTAGGGAGCGTCATTGACGGTGCGGTAGCTGCGCAACACTGCGACGGAACCGTCATTGTGGTTGAAAGCGGGGCTATCAGCTATAAATTTGCCCAGAAAGTAAAGGAACAGCTGGAAAAAGTGGACTGCCGGATTTTAGGCGTGATTCTGAATAAGGTAAACATGAGCGGTAAGGGATATTACGGCGCTTATTATGGGAAGTATTACGGGAAATATTACGGAAAGTATTACGGGAATAGTGAAGAAGGCGGACTGCATGCGGCGGTGGTGCAGAAAGGGACAAAAGGAGCCAAGGCGGTGAAGGGGGAAGGAAATTTGCATTCCCATGATAATAAAAGTACCAGAGAATCGGGGAAAGAAAAGGCGGCGGAAGAAGGCGCAATCGCTGAGGATGATATGATTCAGCTTGATATGGATATGGTGGAACTGGCTGAAGATACGGAATTGATAGAGGAACTGAAGTAAAGGAGGCATAAGAGGAGTATGAAAAAGTTAGTATTCATAATCGCAGGAATTGACATTGTTCTCCTGGCAGTTTGTATGTTCTTGTATCTGGGGAAGGACAGAACAGCGCCGGTGATCTCATTTGGCGAGAATGCGGTGAGCTATGAAGAAGGGATGGATGAAAGACTTCTGCTTCAGGGAGTTGTGGCTATGGATGAGAAGGACGGAGACGTGAGTGACAGCCTGCTGGTGGAAAAAATAGCGGGGACGAACGGGAAAGAAGTGATCGTTACCTATGTGGCGAGGGACAGTGCGAATAATGTGGGGAAGGCCTCCAGAGCGTTTCCTGTGGCAGGGAGTTATATGGGAGGAGATGTGCTGCCTGCTGCGGGGGAAGGACTGGACGATGAATATGGGATGGATGAGAGCAGGATGGAGGAGTCGGAGACAGCGACGGAGAGTAATGAGGAGAGTAGTTCTGTGCCGGATGATGTGGACAGGAATGATGCAGAGGAGGAACGGAATGGGGGAGATGGAGAAGAGGGGAGGCAGGATGAACAGGATGAGGAACCTCAGGAACGTCAAGAGCCGCAGGCTGGGCCGAATCCGGTGTTGGTGACGAGCGGGGATGTGGTTAGTACGAAAATTGGTACGGCGCCGAATTGGGGACAGGTGATAGCGGCGATGACGGATGATAAGGATGATTATAATACGCTTTATAATAATTTGAAGCTGGAGGGGCATGTGGATTTGAATGCGGCTGGAGAGTATCCGGTGACGTTGTATACGGTGGATTCGGATGGGAACCGGTCGGAGGTTAGGGATTTGGTGGTTAGGGTGGAGGAATAAAATGCGAGGGTTATCGGCTTGAAATATGTAAGGTATACAAATATATAATATCCAAAGAATAATAGGATCTTAAAGAAAAGGAGAACTGGAGGAAGAATTACTCCATAGAACAAAAGGCATGTAGTTTTCTATATGGAAGGATAGTATGAATTATGGGCAAAAAAAGACTTCTTATGTATGTATATTATCATTCTAATATGATGAGAATAGAGCAGTTATTGAAGAAAATAATGGAAGGAATGTTTAAGTGGTTTGGAGTAACTACACTCTATGTTTTTTCGAGTTATAACTATAATATTCAGCAGTATTATAGAGAAGAAATTTATGATATTCATTTAGTAAGAGTGTTTACACCATACTATAATAAAAATTTCATAATCATTTTGTCTGTTGTAGAAAACTTCAAAGAGTTACAGCTCCTGTCGAAAGAAAGTGTGTTTGGTAGAAAAGTGGTGATAGCATGAAAAAAAAACTTCTAATTTATGCTCATTATTACCATCCTGATATAGCTAGTACAGGACAGATTTTGAAAGAATTAGCAGAAGGATTGTTGAAACAATTTGAAATAACGGTTATATGTGTTGTCCCCAGCTATGGTGGGACGATTGAAGAAAAATATAAAATACAACGATACTATAAGGAAGAAATTAATGGTGTTCTAGTTTTGAGAATTCGCGTACCGGAATTCTCAAAAGCAAACAAGATGAGTCGCATAAAGAATATAATTAGTTACTTCTTTGGAGCAATAAAAGCTACAGTAATGGTTGGGGAACAGGACTATGTTCTAAGCGTATCACAGCCTCCTATTCTGGGAGGACTTCTAGGAGTATGGGGTAAATGGGTAAAACGTGCAAAATATATATATCAGATTCAGGACTTTAATCCAGAACAGATTATGGCTGTAAACTATAGTAAAAATAAATTACTTTTGAGACTTATGATGTGTCTGGATAAATTTAGTTGTAAGAAAAGTAATCTAGTAATTACTGTAGGACGAGATTTGGTAGATACTTTACATAATCGTTTTAAAGGAAAAAAAGTTCCTAAAGTTGCACTTATAAATAATTGGGTCGATGAAAATGAAATCTTTCCATTATCAAAAAAAAACGAAAAAGTAGCTATTTTTAAGAAAAAATATGATTTGGAAGGTAAATTCGTTATTATGTACTCTGGAAATATTGGCCTGTACTATGACCTACAAAATATCTTGAAAGTTATTGAGAAGTTTGGAAAAGCAAAAACGGTTGATGGAAGAGATGTTGTTTTCGCTTTCGTAGGTGCTGGTTCAATTTTAGATAAATTAGTTCAGTATTCACATGATAAGAAACTTAAAAATGTAGTATTTATTCCTTATCAAGACAAAACTGATTTGAATTACAGTTTGAATGCTGGTGATGCCCATTGGTGTGTTAATGCTAAAGGTATTAAAGGGGTTAGTTGTCCCTCCAAATACTACGGACTTGCAGCAGTAGGAAAGCCAGTACTTGGTGTATTGGAAAAAGGATCTGAGATTCGATGCTTAATAGAAGAAACAAGGGGAGGACTTGTATGTGAACCAGGAGACTATGAGGGAGTGGAAAAAAATATTAGATGGTTTATTGAGAATGCAGGAAAGAGTGAATTATATGAAATGGGGATAAGAGGCAGAAGGTATCTGTTGGAAAAGTTGACCAGAGAAAAGAGTATTCGGAAGTATGCAGAAGAGATAATGAAATTATAAATGATTTTTAGGTTAAAAAAAACAAGTTGTAATCAAGTTAAGTGAAAGGTTAGTTGTATGAACAGTAACTGGTTCAAAATAATCATGAAATTTATGAAAGTTAAATATGGAAAGAAGTTGTTACTGAAAGGTGTACCTATAATTTTTAATAAAAATAATGCTGAATTAAAAATCGGTGATAATGTTACAATTAAGAGTAGTTTCCTGAGTAATTTAGTAGGACTTTACAGTCGGACAATAATTGTAACTAGATCTCCGGGAGCAGTGATTGTTATAGGTGACAATGTAGGAATTAGTGGAGCTACACTCTATGCTCGTAAAGGAATAATTATAGGTAACAATACAGCCATTGGAGGTAACTGTAAGATATTAGATAACGATTTTCATCCTATTGATGTTGAGGATAGACGGAGACTTTTACGTAATAATCATGGTGGTGACAGTAATTTGGTGTCGAGTCAGAAAATTGTAATAGGTAAAGATTGTTTTATAGGTTGCAATACTATTATATTAAAAGGCACTGTTATTGGAGACGGTTGTGTGGTGGGAGCAGGAGCAGTGGTTTCTGGAAAGTTTGAGGATAATTGTGTAATAATTGGGAACCCGGCAAAAGTGATTAGACAATTGTAAGGATAATTAAGAAATGGCAGATTTAACAATAATCATCCTCACAAAAAATGAGGAGCAAAACTTAAAAAAATGTGTGGAATCTTTCAGATGCGTTGCTAAACGAGTGGTTATTATTGATAGTTTCAGTGTGGATTGTACTGTAGACCTCGCTAAAGAACTGGGCATAGAAGTTTACAAACATGAATTTGAAAGCCATGCAACACAATTTAATTGGGCAATTGAAAATATAAATCTCGATACTGAGTGGGTAGCCAAAGTAGATGCTGATGAAGAATTTACAGAGGAATTGACAACGGAGATTGAATGTAAACTGGATAAACTTCCTGATTCTGTTAAAGGTGTTATTCTTCGCAGAAGAGTTTACTTTATGGGGCGATGGATAAAACATGGTGGTAAGTATCCAGAATTACTTTTGAGAATTTTCCGAGTTGGTTATGGAATGTCTGAAATGAAGATGATGGATGAACATCTTATTATTACAGACGGTGATGTTATACAGTTTGAACATGATTTTATTGATAATAATAAGAAAAATTTGGAGTGGTGGATTAATAAACATAACTGGTATTCCAATAAGGAAGTTCTTGATCAACAAATGAAAACAAATACAGAAAATTTGATAAAAGGAAATTCAGCGGCTGTACAGGTAAAGCTAAAGCGATTTATAAAAGAGCATGGTTATTATAATTTGCCAATGTTTTTTAGGGCACATATATATTTTATTTATAGATATTACTTACGTTTTGGCTTTTTAGATGGAACAGAAGGCAAGATATATACATTCTTACAGGCTTATTGGTATCGATATCTTGTAGATGCAAAAATATTTGAATGTGAGAAACAAGGAGTAGTTATGAATAAACAAGGTACATTAGAAACTTCTACAATTGAAGTTGTTAATAGTAAAACGGTGGAAACGCTTATAGATACGACAAATATGCAGAATATGATTCAGAAAAAATCATTGGGGGGGGGGGTAATATTTAACGTTATATTTAATATTTATATAATGTTTAAAATTAAAATGATCTCCCCCAAATATGTATTTTTCTCCAAAACATCATTAAGATTGGGGGAATTACATAATGGTTGACATAACAGTTATTATTCTGACAAAAAATGAGGAGAAGAATTTAAAAAAATGTATTGAATCTTTTCGCGGTATTGCAAGGCGATTTGTTATTGTTGATAGCTTCAGCACAGATAGAACAGAAGAACTATGCCATAAACTAAATATAGAATTAAATGAGATTGGTTCGTGTTTAGATTTTTATCAAAATAAATGGAGTAGTTATGCAGATCAATTCAATTGGGGACTAACCAATACTGATATCTCTACAGAATGGGCCATGCGATTTGATTCGGACGAGGAATTAACGGAAGAACTAGCTATAGAAATAGAAACTAAGTTATCAATACTGAGAGAACCTATAAATGGTATTATTCTTCGAAGAAGAATTTATTTTATGGGGCGTTGGATTAAACATGGTGGTCGCTATCCTGAACTGCTGCTCCGAATTTTTCGGACAGGAAAAGCGTACTGTGAAAAAAAACTGATGGATGAGCATATGATTCTTTTAGAAGGAACTACATTTATTTTTGAGCATGATTTAATTGATAATAATCAAAAAGATCTAGAATGGTGGATTGCTAAACACAATTGGTATAGTGACAGAGAAGTTTATGATTACCAAATGATATTTAAAAATCAGGTAAATGATAAACTTGAAAAATATGGTGAATCTTCTAGACAGGCAAAGATGAAACGTATAATAAAAAATCGAGGATATTATAAGTTGCCTCAATTTTTTAGAGCTCATATTTATTTCCTTTATAGATATTATATTAAATTAGGAATTCTTGATGGGCCAGAAGGTAAGATTTTTCATTTCTTACAGGCTTATTGGTATCGTTTTTTAGTAGATGCAAAACTTTATGAATGTGAGAAAAACAGTATTATTATGAAGAATCCAGGGGAACTCAAAGTATAAGGTTTAAGAAAAGAGCATTTATAAAAGTTTATTATATTTTTTATGTTGGAGGTATAAATGGGTATTTGTAGTGCAATCATAAAATTATTTGTTATTTATATCCTGCGTTTTTGTATGTACTGTTTAAGGATCTTTCCTGTGAAAAAGGGACGAATTATATTCAATAGTTACAGAGGGTCACAATATTCATGCAATCCCAAATATATTTCTGAATATTTAGAAAAATACAATAATGGAAATTATGAATTGATATGGGCATTTAATCATCCAGAAAAATATTATTATCTTAAAGATAGAGGAATTAAAGTAGTTAAGTATGGTTCTTTGAAGAGATTTTATTATGAGGCAACTTGTACTTTTAGTGTGAATAATGTAGGTTCTTTTTCTTGGTTGCCAACAAGAAATGGACAGTATCATATTAATACATGGCATGGTGGTGGCTGTTATAAGAAAGTAAGTCTAGGCGAAAAAAGAAATGGATATTTATATATTAAATCACTTTTACTGACAGCGGATGAAACATCTTTTTTCATTTCGAGTAGTAAGTTTTCTACAAATAATATAATCCCAAACGATTTTGGATATAAAGGAAAAATACTTAATTATGGATTACCGAGAAACGATGTTTTTTTTGATGACGATGAGATGCTTCAGTTGAAAAATAAAGTATTAAAACAATTCGATTTACTAAACAATGTTTATATTATTTTATATGCTCCAACATGGCGATATGATATGACATGTAATATAACATTTCCTGATTTTAAAAGTATTTCGACAATTATAAGTGAAAAGACAGGTAGGGATGTGTGTGTACTTGTAAGACGACATCCTAATCTAAGAACAAATATTGACCATGGATATATAGATGTCACATCATACCCCGACATGCAAGAATTGTTATGTGCAAGTGATATGTTGATATCTGATTATTCCTCTTGTATTTGGGATTATTCTTTTACTTTTCGACCATGTATATTATTTATTCCTGATTTGAAAGAATATGAAACTGAGAGGGGATTTTGTATTGACATTAGAAAATGGGGGTTTCCTATTTCTACTGATAATGAAGAATTAAAAAAAATAATCAAAAATTTTGATGTTCATAAATTTAAAAAGTCTATAGATGAACATCATAAAGTTCTTGGTTCATTTGAAAATGGTTATGCACGGAAAGCAATAATGAATCTTATAGATTTAAAAATTAAGGGAGATTAATATGGACAAACTATTAACTATTTCTGTTGCTGCATATAATGTTTCTCAGTATATAGAAAAAGCATTGGATTCAATAGTTATTCCAGAAAAAATGGAGATGTTGGAAGTATTTATAGTAAATGATGGTAGTAGGGACAACATTAATGAAATTGTAAAGCCGTATATAGAAAGGTGGCCTGGAACCTTTATATTAGTGAATAAAGAGAATGAGGGATATGGAAGTACCATAAATTGGAGTGTAGCTCATGCAACCGGAAAATATTTTAAAATACTTGATGGTGATGATTTTTTTGATAAGGATGGATTAGAGAATCTTATTAAAATACTGGAAAAAATATCGGATGTTGATGCAGTGGTGTCGCAGGCTATTAGAACATATCCTGATGGAACTTTAAAATCGATATTTTCTTTCCTAGATGATATTGTTGATAGAGAAATTGTAAATATAGAGAATGTTGCTGCCAATGCTGATGTAGCTGTATGGGGATATACATTTTTAACAGAAAAGATAAAAAAAAGATGGAGACCATTACCTATTCATTCTTTTTATACAGATAGATTGTTTATAATACAAGTATTGATGAATATTAGAACAATTATGTATTTGAAGGAACCGATTTATTATTATAGAGTTGGTTTAAATGAACAAAGTACTAGTAAAAATAGCGTGATTAAACACTATAAAGAATTAATGGAAGTAGATAAAATATGCTGTAAATATTACGAAGAATATAAACTAATCGGAGGTAATTCAAAGGAATATATTGAATATAGGGCAGGACTTTATTATGCTAGTACGATTTGTATGCTGACTTTGTTACCAAGTACATTTCATAATTTTAAAATGATTCGAAATTATGAAAAAGAAATTTCGAAATTATCTATAAATATTTTTGATAGGGCGGCTTATACAACAAAACGTATACGACTCCTTAGAAAAACTAGATATTTAATTTTTTTTGTTTGGCCAGTAGTTGAATTGTTGAGAAAAATAGGGGAAATGTAATGGTTATATATGTTCTTTTAATTACGCTAATTATAGAGTTTATGATTGCATATATATCCTCAAGACATATTATTGTTTCGCCAACGTGTATAATTTCAGGAGTTTTTATTATTGCAACGATAGATCTGATTAGAAATATTGAATACTGGGAAGTAGAGTTGGGATGGGGAACCTATATAGTAATAGCTGGAGGAATAGCGTGTTTTTTACTGGCTTCTCTTACTGCAAAATATATTTATCAAGCATTTAAACCGTATAAAAGTACTATAAATTCAAGTAGTATTCAGTTAATTAGAATGCGACGGTGGAAAGTATATATCTCTACATTATTTTGTGGTGTGATATTTTTATTGTTATTTAAGTATATTAGAAATTTTTCTGGAAGTGGAAATATAGCATCTATAATCTCTTCATATAGAATAGCAAGTTTAAAAGGGGAAATACAATTTCCGACAGTTATTAATTTGTTAAATAAGGTATTAGTAGCTAGTGGTTATATTTGGATATATATTCTCATAAACAACTATTTAATTCTAAAAAAAATAGATTTGTTTTTAGCTATCAATATAATATTGGTTCTTATGTCATATTTTATAACAGGCGCAAGGGGGAAGATGATATATCTTATTCTGAGCGCAATTCCGATCTTTTTTTTCTTGTGGTGTAGCAAAAATGGTGAAATAAGAAAACTTCGATTTAAATATTTAGTTAGAATCATAATTGTTTTATTGATTATTGCTTTTGTATTTAGAGCAACTGCTAATATAATGGGTAGAACAATTACATTAGATTTAATGCAACATTTATCTGTGAACTTGAGTGCTCCGATTTTGAATATTGATACATTTATTAAAAAGAAATGGGTGAAACCTACTATATGGGGGTACAACACATTTGGTTATTTTATAAGTACATTGGGAAGGAATTTTGGGATTAGTAAATGGGTGTATATAATAGATCTTCCATTTCAGGTCAGAAATGGTCATGCTTTAGGGAATGTCTATACAACATTTTATTCCTATTATTATGATTTTCATTATATTGGTGTATATGTATTATCTGCTATTATGGGATTTATTTCACAAATATCATTCGAGACATGTAGAGTTTCTTGCTTTAAAATAAAAAAAATAAAATTGTCAGTTATTCTCTACTCGAATATTTTTATTACATTAGCATTTTCTTTTTTTAGTAATAAATTTTATGAAACATTCGTTACATTTTCATTCATTCAGATGATGATAATCTGGAGTTTATTGATATGGGGAATAGAAAAAGTAAATATAAAACTTAAATGGACAAAGTAAAAAATGGAGGTTATATGAATATAGGAATAATTTATGCTGGTGGAATGGGGAGCAGAATGCATAGTAAGGATCGTCCGAAACAATTTCTGGAAATATATAATAAACCTATCATGATTTATACCTTGGAATGGTTTGAAAATAATTCTAATATAGATGCAATTGTGGCAGTTTGCATTAGAGAATGGATTACCTATTTAGAAGAACTTGTTTATAAATATAGATTTGAAAAGATTCGAAAGATAGTTCCGGGTGGAAAAACTGGACAAGATTCAATTTATAATGGATTATGTGCTGCAAAGGAGATTTCAGGAGACAAGAATACAATTGTTTTAATTCATGATGGGGTCAGACCTCTGATTAATGATACTCTAATAACCAAATGTATTAATATGGTAAAAGATAAGGGGTCTGCAATTACGACAGGAATTGTAAAAGAAACTTTAGCTGTAATTAATGAGGATGGTAGTATTAAAGAAGTTCCTTCCAGAACTAATTCGAGAACAGCGAAGGCCCCTCAGTGCTATTGGCTAAAGGATATATTAGCGGCTCATATTAAAGCTAGAGAAGAGGGAATTCATGATTTTTTGGATTGTTGTACAATGATGAATTACTATGGATACGAATTACATACAGTTGATGGACCATATGATAATATAAAAATAACAACCCCAGATGATTATTATACAATGCGAGCAATTTTGGAAGCTAGAGAAAACGCACAAATTTACGGGTTTTAATGAGGTAATTAAGGATGCAGAAAAACAAGTCTTTAACTTTTAATTTTATAATGAATACAATTCTAACTATGTCATCCTTAATATTCCCATTGATTACTTTTCCTTATGTATCAAGAATATTATCTCCGGAGGGGACTGGAAAAGTTTCATTTACAGTATCAGTCGTATCGTACTTTGCGTTATTTTCTCAATTAGGGATACCTACCTATGGTATCCGTGCATGTGCAAAGGTAAGGGATAACCGAAAAGAATTATCTAAAACAGTTCAAGAACTATTTATTATAAATATAGTTATGTGTATATGTACATATATTGCCTTTACAATTGTACTGTATAGTGTTCCACGCTTTAAAGAAGAGTCACAATTATTTTGGATTATAAGTACAACCATTATATTTAATTCAATTGGAATGGAGTGGCTTTATAAAGCATTAGAAAAGTATACATATATAACAATAAGATCAGTTATTTTTAAATTAATTGCTCTTGTTGCAATGTTTGCTGTAGTACATGATAAGAATGATTATATATTATATGGAGCTTTATATATTTTTGCAGCATCGGCATCAAGTGTTTTTAATTTTATTAATGTTCACAAATTTGTAGATATAAGACCAATGAAAAATTATAATGTGAGAAGGCATTTTAAAGCAATATTTATTTTTTTTTCAATGTCATGTGCTACAGTTATTTATACAAATCTAGATAATGTTATGTTGGGCTTAATGAAAACAAATATAGATGTTGGTTATTATAATGCAGCTGTTAAAGTGAAGTCAATTTTGGTGAGTTTAGTTACATCTTTGGGAACAGTTTTGCTGCCAAGAACCTCATATTTTATTGAATATGGGTTAAAAGATGAATTTTTTCAAATAACGCGAAAAGCTATAAATTTTGTGCTGATTATAGCGCCTGCAATGGCATTGTATTTTATGACTTTTTCAAAGGAGTCAATTTTACTTTTATCTGGAAAAGAATATTATGGGGCAATAATGCCAATGAAAATTATAATGCCTACATTAGTTTTTATTGGTTTAACAAATATTATGGGTACACAAATGTTGGTACCATTGGGAAAGGAAAAATATGTATTATATTCAGAAGTTGCCGGGGCATTGATTGATATTATTTTAAATATGATTTTAATACCAAAGATGGCCGCTGTAGGTGCCGCTATTGGTACTTTGGTTGCAGAAATAATTGTGTGTATAGTCCAATATACTTTCCTTAGAACGCAAATTGAACTTGCTTATAAAAATATAAAATATATTAAAATTATAATGGCTTTGTCTATAGGATTTTTAGGTTCTTTCTGGCTGAAAGCTTTAAATTTGAACAATTTATTAACATTGGTAATTTCGGCAGGTCTATATTTTGGGTTATATGTATTGACATTACTATTTCTTAAAGAACCATTGGTTGAAGAAATGACAAATAAATTTTTGTGCAAAGTAAAATCGATATTGTAAAAATAGATGGAGGTATGGTTAATAATATGATGAATTATAAAATGCGTTAAAATGAAAATATAATACCGTTCATTTATAACATGTGCTGAATTTTAGAGTAATTTATTTGATTTTCGCAAGAAAAAAATAAAATGATATGATTTTATATTTTGTAGCTATTAAATATTTAAATAAAGGTTCTTTTATTTTACTACATTGTTTTTATATTTTTCTAAGACCAGAATTTTAATTATACAGTTACTGTACAAATGCAAAGAAGAATTACTAAAATAGAATATTCGTATATATTTTTTAGCGATAGACTCTTTAATTAAAAATACATGTATTATACAAAATGATATCAATATATTATAAATGTTAGACAATGTATTATCCATAAGGTCAAACTAAGTAGCTTTATAGACATACTGAAAATTATTCATCTGTAAAAAATAGATATATCTAGTAAAAATAAAATTTTGTTTTGAGGGGTCTATATAAAATCACAAGAAAGATAGAGAAAATTGGAATGACTGATGAAATGTTATCAAAGATAAAAGTGCTTGAAGGTACAAACATATTTATTACAGGAGCTACGGGACTCATAGGTTCAACTTTGGTAAAGGAGATATTAGATTATAATATAACTGCAAAAGAAAAAATAAATATGATTTTGTTGGTACGAGATATTAATAAAGCAAAAAGTATTTTTAGTTTTTATGATACAAGCAATGTAACTTATATTGTAGGTAATATTATAGATTATTCACCTGTATATATGCATATTGATTATATTATACATGGAGCTGGTAAGACTTCTAGTAGATCATTTGTGAATGAACCAGTAGAGACTGTGCTTACAGCATTCGATGGGACAAAAAATATGTTGGAGTTGGCCAGAATTAATCAAGTAAAGGGATTTGTTTATTTATCTAGTATGGAAGTATATGGTGCTCCAGAAACAAATGAACAAATTATGGAAAATCATTCTACGAACATAGATACCATGAAGGTACGTTCATGTTATCCTGAAAGTAAGAGAATATGTGAATGCTTATGTACTTCATATGCAGAAGAGTACGGTATTAACATTATGGTTCTTAGATTAGCACAAACATTTGGCCCTGGTGTTAACTACGATGATGAGAGAATATTTGCAGAGTTTGCACGCTGTGTTATTGAAAAAAGAAATATTATTTTACATACAAAAGGAGAAACCAGACGTTCGTATTTACACGTAGAAGATGCTGTGTCTGCAATAATTATTGTTTTATTAAAAGGTAAATCAGGAGAAGCATATAATGCGGCTAATGAACAAACTTATTGCACCATATATGATATGGCGTATATGGTATCTTTAGAATGTGCCAATGGTGAAATCGAAGTCAATATACGGGAAAAAGATATTACACAACTAGGATATGCTCCTGTACTAAAAATGAATTTAAATACAGAAAAATTAAGAGAATTAGGATGGATTCCAAGTAAATCTCTTATAGAAATGTATAAAGATATGATAGAGTATATGTATAGATTGAAAGAAATATGTACATGTGATAGTTAAAACATTTTAGGTATTTATGACGAAATATAGAATTCAATAAATTATTATTCTTTTTAAATTTTTTAATAAAAATAAGTGTTCCTTTTTGAACAGAATCAAGATAGGAAAATCCTTATCGAAAAGACGTATTATTAGACAAATAGTAAAGAGAGTGTATAGAAGAATACGTATATGTGTTGGATATTAAGAATTCATATTGGGTGAAGATAATTTGTATAGGAAATCTTATAACATTAATAGTTTCATCGATCGTAACAGTTCAGACAAGTGTATCCGGCCATTGGAAATCGCTGTGCGATAGGCTGAATGCTCACTGCCACTATGCATTCGTGTAGTCTGTACAGTAAATGTGCAGACTTGTCTGAATTATTACGTTTTTGCAGATAAAACCGATTGATTATAGAACTATGTTTATTACATAATCAATTTTTTATAGCGTATTATCTACACATTACGCTATATTCCATTCCATTGCATTACTTCTTAGAACAAACCAAGAAAGAGAGGTACATTATAATGAGACATCACCATAATCGGGGGGGGGGTACACTCCTCTGCTAAGAAAATAATCTTTGTAATTTTCTGCATAGCTTTATTGGTTGTATTGGGTATTCTTCTATATATATACAAACAAGATGAGACGGAACGCAAACAGTATTATGAAGCATTAAGCCGACAGATTGTCGAAGAACAACGCGCTGAAAAGGCTGAAGCTGCTCGTGTGGCAGAAATCAGAGCTCGTATTCCCGGCGTTGTCTGCTGGGGCGATTCGCTTACAGCTGGTGCAGGCGGAGAGGGTATAACCTATCCTAAAGTGCTTTCTGAACTTTTATCGGCCAATAACTATATCACCACCACTGTTATAAATATGGGTGTCGGAGGTGAAAATACGAGGGAGATAATGGCGAGGGCTGGTGCATTGAATATTGTTTTAACCGAAGATATGACCATTCCTGCAGACCCCATTGCTGTGCAGGTATTTTTTGCGGCATCTGATGGAAGCAAGATTGCAATCTTACGCCAAGGAGATGGCGGTGCGACCAATGTTTCGATTAGTGGTATTGAGGGAAGGTTGAGTATCCAGCAGGAATCCTGTACGGCAAAAGAGTATACCTACTGGTTTACAAGAAAAACTGCTGGAGGGACTGTGGTTGTGCCTTCAGGAACGCAAATCATCAATGATGGATCTTATTTGTACACCGACTATATCCCAGTGGTCTTTATAGGGCAAAATGGTGGCTGGGATAACCCGGCTTCTTTAACTGAGCAGCAGCAAGCCATTCTTGATACCTGCGGAAAGAACAAGGATCACTTTATTATCATTGGTTTGACAACCGGAGAAGGTAGCAGCAGGGAAGAGCTTGAAGCTACCATGCAATCCCATTGGGGAGCACATTATGTTAATCTTCGTGAGGCTCTATGTAATGAAGAATTACTTGTGAACTACGGTGTTGAATTGAATGCTGCAGATGTGAAGTTAATAGATAAAGGAGTAGTGCCAGAAGCCATCAGAAGTGACGGCGTGCATTTCAATGCTACGGGATATACGATTATTGGAAATATCATTTATCAACGAATCATAGAATTGGGGTATATAGAAAGATAAATAGAGTATGAAACTTATATATATCTTATGATTCCACCAACAAAAATTGTCAGGCTGATGATATTGCGGTCGTCGAGTTTAAACATCCGAAAACAGATTGCGGGCTGCCGGTTTTTAATTATGCAGTTGCTTATGATGCAAATAATAGGGATCCTTTGTTCTATGAGAAATATCGTAAGCGCCAAATATTCCACTGGATTTCATAACCCTCCAGTTTAGCTTATAATAGTAGTTGAAAGATATTTAGATTATATCACTACATTTATGGAGGATAGGTTATGTCAGTTACTCGCAGAAACCGTGTTCCAATGCCGAAACAGATCAGGCTGATTAATGAATGCCACCAGAGCGTCATGACAGATGCTGACTGGTGCAGTGAAAAAGGCATTGCAGTGAGTATCTTTTACAACTGGGTCAGTCGCTGTCGAAAAGCAGCAGCGGATCAGATCCTGCTACCGAATTACGGCCATCTTGAGACTCCATGTCCGAGACAAGATGTCGTTTCCATTGACCTTGTACCAGATTCCTTTTCGGAACAACATGCGTCAGCGAAGATTCAGAAAACGTACCTTGACAATTCACATACGATTGAAATTGCTGTGAAGGATATCACCATCCGTATCCGTAATGATGCCGAGCCTACTCTGCTTACCAGAACCTTCCAGATGCTTTTGGAGTCCTTATGTTAGGCGACTTTTCCGGACTTGAGAAGCTCTACATTGTGTGTGGCTACACCGATATGCGAAAATCCATCGATGGGTTCTGTGCCGTCATAGAAGACCAGCTTAAGATGGAGCTATCGTCCAGTGCTCTCTTCCTTTTCTGTGGAAGAAGACGGGACAGGATCAAAGCTTTGTTCCGGGAAGCGGACGGATTCGTTCTGATCTATAAACGGCTGGCTATCCACGGCGGTTATCAATGGCCCAGGAAGCCGCCAGAGGTCCGGAATCTTTCCTGGAGGGAGTTTGACTGGCTGATGTCTGGAATCGATATTGACCAGCCCAAAGCACTGAAAGCGGAGTGAAAATCAGCAGTTTCCAGGTAGCATTTTCCCTTGATAACAGTCCCGTTTTTAGTACAATAAGGATATGATATCCCAGGAGAGAAACGATGGCTTCCAGTGCAAAAGATATCCAACTCAGAGAACTGAAAGATACAATCTTACAACTGAACACAATGGTAACTGAATAGACGGAACAGATCAAATCCCTCCGTCTTATTATTGATAAAAAATCCAGCCGTGAAAAAGCACTGTAGGAACAGGTAGACTATCTTACCCAAAAACTTTTCGGCTCATCCAGCGAAAGAAGATCCGATGACATTCCAGGACAACAGAATCTTTTTGATGAAGCAGAAATAGAACAGGATCCATCCCTGTTGGAAGAAGAGACTGTGATCAGGGAGCATACCCGTAAAAAGAAAGCAACCCATGATGATCTCTTCAAAGGTCTGAGGGTGGAAAAAGTAGTCATCCCTCTTCCGGAAGAAGAACAGGTCTGTCCAGTCTGCGGCACGCAGATGGTATTAATCGGCGAGGAGTATGTCCGCGGGGAACTGGAATTCGTTCCGACCACATGCAAAGATTGAATACTACAGCCAGAGTTATGGATGCCCCTCCTGCAAAGAAGGCCTTGGAGATATAGAAAAACCTGTGATCATAAAGTCCCAGGTTCCGGCGGCCCTGGTTGGGAAAGGCCTTGCCTCGGCATCCGCTGTTGCGTGGACGATGTACTAGAAGTACGCCAATGGGCGCCCCCTTTACCGCCAGGAAAAGGACTGGAAACAGTATGGCGCCCAAATCAGTCGGACCACCCTTGCCAACTGGATCATCTACTGTTCACAGAACTATTTCCAGCCAATATATGATTATTTCCACCGGAACCTGTTGAAACGCAGTTTTACGATGGCAGATGAGACAAGAGTCCAAGTGCTGAATGAGGAAGGACGTAAACCCAGTCCCAGTCATTTATGTGGTTGTTCCGAAGCGGTGAGGATGGGCTTCCGGTACTCATCCTGTAGGCTATTCCCCGACCATGAGCGGCAGTCAGGCAAAGGAATTCCTGGACGACTACAGCAGGTATCTGGAAACCGACAGTTATCAGGGGTACAACAGCCTGCCAGGGCTCAAATGCTGTTCCTGCTGGACCCATATCCGCCGGTATTTTATCGATGCCGTTCCGAAAGGAAAGCAGTATGATTACAGCCAGCCTGCAGTACAGGGTGTCCAGTACTGCAACCGTTTGTTTGCCATAGAGGACTCCATTAACAAAAAGTACCCTGGTGATTATGAAAAGCGCAAACAGCTACGCCTCGAGAAGGAAAAGCCCGTTCTGGAGGCTTTCTGGTCATGGCTCAACCAACAGAAGCCTGTCCTGAATACCCGGACGGACAAAGCAGTCAACTATGTTCTGAACCAGAGAGATACAGTAGAGACGTATTTGGAAGATGGACGGTGTAGCTTCACCAATAATCTCAGCGAGAATGCGATCCGCCCATTTGCAGTAAGTCGGAAGAACTGGCTGTTCAGCAATTCCGTAGAGGGAGCCAATACCAGTGCAGTTGTATACACAATGGTGGAGATGGCCAGAGCACATAATCTGAATATTTATGGATACCTCAAATTTTTGCTGGAGCATCGACCAAACCAGAACATGACCGACGAACAGTTAGCTGAACTGGCACCTTGGAGTGAGAAACTCCAAGCTATCAAAAATCGCATGTGAATTATAGTGAATTACTCCAACTCATAAAGGGCTGGGGTAATTTTAAATTTTACCGTGTTATTATTTGGTGCTTACGTTTCTGATGGGTTCCAACTATATGGTTATCTATATGCATTAGTAGTCTTTAGTTTTGCTACTATTAAAACGGTAAATTAAGAACGTTAAACTGGTGTGTTGGATAGTTATATATGAGGGATGAGGAAAAATGTTTTGTATGTACTGAGAAGTATATTAATTACATCGTGACAAATAGGTACAACACTGTGATGGTATCGTTTTGGTGTTTTCACAACCTATGCTATGGTTTAGGTATTTTTACAATATAAGATAAACAGTTAAAAGAAATGAATTGGTATTTCATAGTTATTTTCGGAGTTATGAAAGTGACCATTTATGCATCTTCTTTGATAAAATTATCTAATATTAAGATTGAGTAAAATATAGTATATGCACAATGTCTATATTACAATAAAATCGTATAATTCTCCATACAAAAGTCACAAAATCACAACAAATATCAAAATAACGCAATTGTCCCACCCCCTCCCTTTCTCTATAATAAAAATATCAAAAAAAGGAGGGGTTTTTCTATGAAAAAGAAACAACTACTGAGCATTCTTCTAACCGCCGTCATGGCGCTGTCTCTGACAGCCTGCGGCAATTCCGGCAATACCCCGCAGGAATCCGCAGCATCCAATTCCACTTCCACAACACCATCCACCGAAAGCGCCCAACCCGCAGGAACCGAAGCCGCCGATACATCATCGCAGGCCGATCCCTTCGGCAAATATGCCGATCCGCTGGAAATCCATTTTGTCCGCGCTACCGATGACACCATCGAAACCAACGTTCTCGCCAACCTTCCGGGCCAGACCCTGGAAGATAACTTCTGGCTGGACACCTACGAGGAAGAGCTGGGAATCAAAGTTGTATATGACTGGATTGTTAAAGGCGATGATGAATTCAACCAGAAGATGAACGTATCCATGGCGAGTGAAGATCTTCCCGATGTTATGTGCGTCACCTCCACACAGATGATGCAGCTTATCGATGCCGGCCTGGTACAGGAAATGGGGCCTGTTTTTGAACAGTATGCAACCGATTTCACCAAAGAAGTTATGTATCAGGAAGGCGATTCTCCCTTCCTGGCAGGGCAGAAGGAGGGCGTGCAGTACGGCCTTCCGGTAACCGGTGGCAGCGTAGATTCCGTAGATCTTATGTGGATTCGTACCGACTGGCTGGAAAAGCTGAATCTGGATGTCCCCACGACTATGGATGAAGTGATGAACATGATAGATCAGTTTGTAAATGCTGACTTTGACGGTAACGGCCAGAAAGATACTGTAGGTATCGGCATTGCAGGAACCTCCCTTCTGGGCGGTGGTTTCGGCGGTCTGAGAGGATTTTTCAATGCTTATGGCGCATATCCCGGCATTTGGGTGGAAAAAGACGGACAGCTTGCTTACGGCGCAATTCAGCCTGAATGCAAGACAGCGCTGGCAGCTCTTCATGACATGTATGAAAAAGGCTACATTGATGCTGAGTTCGGTGTAAAAGATTCCACTAAAGCAGGTGAATCGGCAGCGGCAGGAAAATGCGGCTTTTCCTTCGGACAGCAGTGGCTTTCCCTCACTCCTTTCCAGTCCTGTAAAGACAATGATTCCGACAGCCAGTGGTCTGCATATCCGCTTCCCAGTGCAACCGGTGAGCCCTCCACAGCACAGGCGGATTTGGGAACCAACAGATGGATTGCTGTAAATAAGAATTTCGAAAATCCGGAAGCTGTTGTTAAGATGATTAATCTGTTTATCGAAAAATGCTGGGGAGAAACCGGAGATAACGGAAAATACTATGCTCCTCCGGAAGCGGAAGGTGTATGGAAGCTTTCTCCTATCCAGTGTTCCATGCCCGAAAAGAATCTGCAGGCTTATCTGGATATTGAAGCCGCCCGTCAGTCCGGAGATGCGTCTTCCCTTACCGGTGAGGCCAAGTCTATTCAGGATAAACTGGACAGCTATTATTCAGGAAGTGACGAAGGCTTTGCTTTGTGGGGATGGGAGAGAATCTACGGACCTGCGCCCAGTTCCTATTCTTCCATTAATGAGATGAATGAAAGCGGCCGTATCATGATTAACAAGTTTGTAGGCGCGCCGACGGAAACAATGACAGAGAAGCTTTCCACGCTGGAAACCATGCGTGATGAAATCTACACTAAAATCATTATCGGCGAATCCTCTATTGATGATTTTGATACCTTTGTGGCAGATTTCAATAAATTAGGCGGAGATGATATGACAGCGGAAGTAAATGAGTGGTATTCCTCTGTGAAATAAGCAGCTTCGTAAGAATAACGGGTACCAGACCATGCGGCCCATCGGTTTTATGCCGGGCCGCATGGGATTTCTTACCAAAAGGGTTAAAGGAGTGGGAGAATATGGCGGCTTCTAAGATAAATCACAAAAAAAAGCATGTGCTCAAGAGGGAGCTTCCTCTGCACATGATGCTCGTACCGGGAATTATTTTCACTTTTATATTTTGTTATATCCCTATGGCAGGTATGGTAATTGCATTTCAGAAATTCATTCCGGCCAAGGGGCTGTTCGGGGATCAGAAATGGATTGGCCTCGATAACTTTACATATCTCATCAACATGCCGGGAGCGATGTCAGCCTTAAGAAATACCGTTGTCATTGCTTTTTTTAAAATCGTATTGGGGCTTGTGGTTCCCATTACGGTGGCGATATTGCTTAATGAAGTGCGCTCCAGCAAATTCCGGAGAACAGTACAGACTGCCATTTACCTTCCTTATTTCCTTTCCTGGGTGGTTCTTGGCGGCGTTATGATAGATATTCTTTCCCCTTCCCAGGGGATTGTGAACCAGGTCCTGAATCTGTTCGGTATTGATTCTATCTTTTTCCTGGGGAGCAATAAATGGTTTCAGCCCACAATTATCATGACTGATGTATGGAAGGGCTTTGGCTTTGGCACGGTAGTATATCTGGCAGCCATCACGGGGATTGATCTCAGTCTTTATGAAGCGGCAACCATGGACGGAGCGAACCGGTTTCAGAAAATGTGGCATGTAACGCTGCCGGGTATCCGTATGATTGTGGTATTGATGTGTGTCCTGGCTCTGGGAAATGTACTGAATGCAGGATTCGATCAGGTGCTGAATCTGTACAGTCCTCAGGTTTATGAAACAGGCGATATTATTGATACCTTTATCTACCGCATAGGGCTGATTGATGCCCAGTTTGGCCCGGCGACTGCGATGGGTGTGTTTAAGTCGGCAGTTTCCTGTCTGTTCATATCGGTTTCTTATTACGTTGCCTATAAGTTTTTTGATTACCGGATATTCTGACAGTGGAAACGGGAGGTAGACCAAGATGATACAAAATAAGAAGAAAAAAGGGGCGGTCACGGTCAGGGAATCCGTTGGCTCCCGGATTTTTACCATAGTAAATACCTTTATACTGGTTTTTCTGGCGTTGATCTGTATTCTGCCGTTAATCAATATCCTGGCAGTTTCCTTAAGCTCCAATGCCGCGGCTACGGCAGGTCTTGTGAAGCTGGTGCCGGTGGAATTCACGTTGAAATCCTATGAATATGTGGCAAAGAGGGCGGCGTTCTGGAAATCGCTGGGGGTGACAGTCATCCGCTGTCTTCTGGGTGTTTCCCTGAATGTGCTGATGTGTGTTCTTACGGCCTATCCGCTGTCAAAGGATAACAGCAAGCTGCGGATGCGGACGGGATATACCTGGTTCTTTTTTATCACCATGCTGATCAATGCGGGGCTGATTCCCTGGTATATGACAATTAAAAGTGTACATCTGCTGGGAACCATATGGGCGCTGGTCCTTCCCGGTGCGGTTCCGGTATTCAGTGTGGTGTTGATGCTGAACTTTTTCCGGGCAATTCCGGAAGAACTGGAGGAGGCGGCATTTATGGACGGCGCGAATCATTGGAATATCCTGGCGAGGATTTATATTCCTCTTTCCAAGGCCAGTATAGCCACGATTTGTCTGTTCGCCCTGGTTTATCATTGGAATTCCTGGTTTGACGGGATTATCCTGATGAATAAGCCAACCCAGTATCCTCTGCAGAGCTATCTGCAGACAATAATCATACAGGGGGACACCTCTGTAAACAGTACCACAGACTGGCAGACCATGGCACTGGTTTCAGACAGAACGGTTAAATGCGCGCAGATTTTCCTGTCCACCCTGCCTATTGTGGCCGCCTATCCTTTTTTACAGAGGTATTTTGTAAAAGGTATGGTAATGGGATCCGTAAAGGGATAGAATAATAAAAAATGCATGGGGAGGCCGCGGAGATGTTTAAATCGAAAACATTCAGAAAGATGTTGATTTCCATTACCCTGGTATGTTTTTGTTTTTATGGAATCGGTCTCTTCAGCAACCTATACAGCCGCAGGGTGCTGGCAAATCAGATACAGGATACTCTGGATTCCAAGGTCCGTTTTTGGGAAGAACAGCTGGAGCAGGAAGTGACAAGCCTTCTGCTCACCCAAAGCAGCCTGACGGATGACAGCAACCTTCTGAAGCTTCATGTGATGTGGGACAGCATGAGCAGTTATCAGAGAAATGAAGCCATTAAGCAGTTTTCCTACCGGCTTCTCAATATCAAGGTGCTTCATGGAATCGCGGCCTCGATAAACACGTATTTCCCGGAACGGAGAATGGTAGTCAGTGCGGATGCCCCCATTCTGGATGAGTATGAAGAGGATATATTTGAAGGATATGAGCAGTTTTATCTTACGGAAGAGGGAGATATCTGTCTGACTGTTTATTTTCCCTTTTATGGAAGTCCGCGGGAAGATAAACTGCCCCATTACTATATCCGTACCACCATCACCCCCTATACGCTGCAGGATACGCTGTCGGAAATGCTGGGTGAAGACGAAGGGATACTTTTTCTTATGGACGCGGAAGAAGGAAGGGTATTGGCGGGATCCGGGAAAAAGCTCATGGAAGATGTGGCGGAAACACCGGTTTTAAATGCGGTCAGAAAGCAGCTGACAGAGGCGGAAGACGAGGAAATGATCCATGTATCGGAGGATGGTTTCGCTTCCGGATGCCTGTTTCCCAAGCTGGGTGTCTGGCTGGTTTACTGCTATCCGGACAGGATTCTCGAAGAGCCGCTGGATTTTTTCGGGATATTTAATATTGCACTGACTGTGCTTGCGCTTGCTCTGCTTGTAAGCTATGCCTGGTATGCGAGAAAATCCTTTGCAAAGCCGCTGGATAAAATTATGCAGGCTATGGAGGATTTTCAGGATAAGGAAAGCTTTTTGATAGAAGAGCAGGATCGGGATGACAGGGATGAGCTGACTGTGATATACCACCGGTATAATAAAATCGTAAAAAAGACGGAAAGCCTTATCCGGGAAAATCTGGATTCCAAGTACAGGGTACATATCGCGGAATTGAGGCAGTTACAGTACCAGATACAGCCGCATTTTCTGTATAACAGCATTTTCCTGATTTACCGGATGGCGCGGATGGATGAAAACGAAACGATGGCCGAGTATGCCGAACATCTGGGGAAATATTATCAGTATATTACCCGGGTGGGAAATTCCATGGTAAAGGTGAGGCAGGAGATCAGCCACATAGAGAATTATCTGGCCATACAGGAAACCCGGTTCGGAGAGCGGATCCGGGCATCTCTGGGAGATACGCCGGAGGAGGTAAAGGATATGGATATTATGCCGCTGATTTTACAGCCTCTGGTGGAAAATGCATATGAGCACGGGATGAAGGATTGTATGCGGGATGGGCAAATATGGATTTCCATGTGTTATGAATCCGGAATTTTCAGTTTTACAGTGGAAGATAACGGGCCGGGAATGTCGGAGGAAGAACTGATCGGGGTATGTCGGAAAATGGAAGAAGGAACGATTGAAACGGAAGAAATCCATGCTATTTCCAACACGAATATCCGGTTGAAGCTTCATTATGGGGAGGGGAGCGGCCTGACCTTTGAAAACAGGGAGGAAGGCGGATTCCGGGTTACAGCCCGTATACTTTTGGGAGAAGGACAGAATCATGGATAGTATAAAATGCAGCCGGGTGGAGGCAGGGCCGGAGGATGACAGGGAACGTGCGGGAAGGCCATGGTATAATCTTCTGATTGTGGACGACGAACCTCTGATCCTGGAAAGTCTTTATCATATGCTGGTGAAGCGGTATGGCAGGAAATTTCTTATTTACCAGGCGGCTTCTGCGGATGAAGCATTAGAGCAGTTTAAAAGCATCCGTGTGGATCTCCTGATGACGGATATCCGTATGCCCGGTATGGACGGGCTTTCTCTTGTCAGGATCGTGGAAAAGGAATGGCCGGATTGTCTTACGGTATTTCTTACAGGGCACAGTGAATTTGAATATGCAAGACAGGCCGTGAGCGGCAGGACGATAGGATATGTGCTGAAGCTGGATGGGGACAGAGCCATTGAAGAAATAATCGATAAGGCCTACGACAGGCTGGAGCGGGAATATGAGGAAAAAAGCAGGTATCTGAAAATGAGCGCTTCCTGGCAGGAAGCGGCGCCGCTTCTGCGGCAGGATATCCTGAAGCAGATGATTACTACGGAAAAATGGACGGAAAAGAGGAAGAACTCCCTGTACCAGAAAATCCAGGCATCCGGCATGGAGCTTTCTATGGATGAGAGTTTTCTGATAGCAGCGATATCCATGCCGCCTATGGAAAACGTTCAGAAAATGGAGAGTGAACCGGCGGCATTGCCGCCGATGGAAAATGTTCAGAAAATGGAGTGTGAACCGGCAGCATTGCCGCCGGTGGAAAACCCTCAGCAGCTGTCCGAAGAGGAAATATCCGGCGGCAATGTCTGGAATGCAGTCACAATGAGCCGGATTCAGTCTGTCATTATGGAGAGCCTGAAATATGCTTTTCATGCGTATTCTGCATCAGTCTCCACCCATCTTTTTCTGTTGCTTGCCCAGTCGGAGGACAACAGACCCCAGAGGCTGAAGGGATTTTTGGAGATCGCGCTGTCCATGTGTGAACGTATGGGGCTGAAAGCGCCGCAGATATATCTTTATGAAGAACAGACGGATTTGGAAGGGCTGACGGATGCTTTTTCCGTATTGGGGAGAAAACGGTTTGAACTGACCGGAGAAGGGGAAATTATCCTCTGCGGAAAGGATGCGGCCCTGTCTGACTATACATGGCGGGAGGAAGGTCCTGTCATGGGCCGTTTTAATGTGGAAAAGCTGTCGGAAAGCTTAAGCTATGGAAATGCCGCGGATTTCAGGCTTATTATGGAAGAGGTTAAGCAAAATACGCCGGAAGAAAATCCTGCGGCACAGATAGCGGTGTATACCACCTTTGCATCTTTGCTGCTTCAGGCGATATTGAATTATCTGCCTGAGGAAAGCATGCTGCTTACCCACCGTAATCTGGGACAGATAGCGAATTACAGCGCGCACAGAGGCTTCCTGGATGCCTGCCGCTGCCTGGAAGGGCTGGCGGATGAGTACTTCCGATGCAGGGAGGCGGTTCATGAAAATTCCGATCATTATATAGTACATAAGGTGAATGCGTATATTATGGAGCATCTGTCGGAGGATTTGTCCATGACTGTGATAGGGGAAGTGGTGGGGCTGCACCCTTCCTATCTGTCCAGGCTGTATAAAAAGGTAACAAACCTGTCGCTGGGGCAGTATATCACAGCCAGAAGGCTGGATTTGGCCAGGGAGCTTCTGGCGGATCCCTGCCTGAGAACACAGAGCATTGCGGAACAGACAGGGCTGAATACAGCGTCATATTTCACTCATTTTTTTAAAAAGAATACGGGAATGACGCCTCAGGAATACAGAAACCAGATGATGGAGGGATTATCTTACCAAGGCGGCGAACAGGAATGCTGCCGGTAAAAGACAGAAAGGGAGGATGAAGGATCATGTGTATTATGTGGGAAAGCAAAGGGAATAAGACCTTATTCCGGCTGAATGGAGAAGAGGCGCTGTTAATTGTGACTCCGGAAGGAATGACGGATACCTTCGAAGAAAAAGAAGAGGGCGTATTTTTATGGCACAGGACGACGGAGGAGACGGTGGTTTCCATGTGTATGGAGGCTGAAACGCTGTTCGTGCCGGAACACACTATGGTCCCGGCAGTTTCCTATGACGGGAACCCATGGGGAAAGGATCACGAGTACAAGGGACTGGAAAAAGATGGAGCGGCCTATTCCTATGCCTTTCATCGCTGTGCGGTACCCGGAGCGACCTGTTCCTGGAATGAAGAACTGGGAGCTGCGCTGTTCGGCACAGGCTCCTGTTCCGGGAGTATGCAGAAATCAGCGGAAGGTCATATGCATCACCGTGTCCTGTGGCCGGAGGAAGAAGGGCCGCAGGTGCTTTATTCCGATTGCTGGGGACCGGCTTTCAGGGGAACAATGGAACCTTCTGCTTCCTTTACCGCGTGGATATGCATAGGTGAGGGAAAAGGTGCGGCAAAGAAAATGCTTCATACAGCATGGAAACAGGAGTATGCAGCGAAAAAGCCTGTGCGGAAAACAGAGGAGGTCTGGAAGCTCAGTTCGGATTATGCTCGTTTATTATATACGGAAGAGGAGGACGGGCTTCGCGCTTTCAGCATTGGGTTTACCTGGAATGGAAAGGAATGGGTGAAACGGCCCGACTTTAAATATGAAATTGGATGGTGCGGACAGAATGCTTCTTTAGCGATCTCGCTTTTATACGATTATCAGATGAACGGCAGGGAGGAATCCCTTCGATATGGGACTGCAGTCCTGGACAGCTGGGTGGAAAAGGCAAGAAGCAAAGAAGGGCTGCTCCTTACGCGGTATGATCCGGAGGATTCCCTTATCGATGCCTGTAATCTGGGAACAGCGGGACAGCAGTTTTTTGAAGCATACGATCAGGCGAAAAGAATGGGACTGGATAAAAAGAACTGGCTGGATGCCGCTTTTGAAATCTGTGAATTCGCCATGTCCAGACAGCGTCTGGACGGCGGTATCGGCATGAGCTGGAACAGAGACGGTTCCCCCCATGAGCTGAAGGGGACGGCCGGAGCCTTTTTAATCCTGCCTTTGGCGGAAGCCTTTCTGCGTACCGGTGAGGACAGATATAGTATTGCTGCTGTGAGGGCTTATTCTTACTATTACAGGGAATTCGCCAATAACGGCTATGGAACAAGCGGGGCGCTGGATACCTGCTGTATCGATAAAGAGTCGGTGATTCCTCTTTTAAAAGGCGGGCTGCTTATGTACAGGGCAACCGGTTTTGATAAATATCTGGAGATGGCTGAGGAAGCGGCCTGGTATCTGTCTACCTGGCAGTGGCATCAGACAGTGAAATATCCTGCGGATACGGTGCTCGGGAAAATGGGATATGATACCTTCGGAGGAACGGCGGTTTCCACCTCCCACCATCACCTGGATCCCTTTGCGCTCTGTTATGTGCCGGATTTGCTTGAGCTTTCTGAACGAACCGGCAGGGAGGAATGGAAGCAGAGAGCCCTTGCCATATGGAGAAACGGGGTTCAGGGGATTTCAGACGGGACAATGCAGCTGCTGCAGGCAGGACCCAGGCCGGCGGGAAGCTGTGATGAAGGGATTCTTCATACACGATGGGGAAATTACAAAACGGACGGTGAGAATGGCAGCTGGGGCAGTATTTTCAGTGTGACCCAATGGCTCGTTGCATGGCCCTGTGCATTCCGGCTGGAAGTACTTAGAAAATGCGGCAACTGGAATTTACTGGACGGCTTATTTTAATGGGGGAAAGTGTAATGATTCAATGGAAGAAAAAAGGATTGGATACCTGTTTTTATAAAGACGGGCAGCAATTGGCAAGGGCCATAGGGGCGGAAGGCTGTGAGGACAGTTTTGAAGAAATAGAAACCGGTGTATTCTGCTGGAAAAGGGAATGCCGTCCTGCGGTACGCATGGTTATGGAGCTGCGTGCGGCATATTCTCCGGATTTTACCATGATTCCGGGAGTCAATTATAACGGCAACGGGTGGGGAACCTTTTGTGAGTATACATCAGACCGGTATCACGGGGAACCCTGGCAGTACGGATGGCACAGGGCGTCTGTGGCGGCTATGACCTATTCGGAGAAGGAGCTGGAAGGAAATTTGATCAGCGTCGCTTTATTCGGAGAGGAAAACGGCGGCAACAGCTGCCAGCTATTTGAAGACAATGGGGAAGAAGTGCACCGTATCTGCTGGCCGGAGACGGAAAGCCCGAAAGCCTTGTACCTGTACAGGCTGGGTGAAGCATGGCACGGCAGCATGGAACCGAAGGATACCTTTATTTCCTATATTGTACTGGAGGAAAACGGAAAAGCCAAATTCGGTTATCGCAGGGCTTTGGATGCCGCATGGAAGCTGAACGACAGGGAGCGGCCGCTTCCTCTTTCTCAGGAAGAGGTCTGGGAGGCAGGCATTGCCTATGCAAAGACACTCTACACGGAGGAAGAGGATGGCTTCTGCGGCTTTAATATCGGATTGGCTTGGGAGGGAAATACATGGAAAAAACGGGAGGCGAATAAATACGAGATCGGCTGGTGCGGCCAGAACGGGATGCTGGCAAATGCCCTGTTATGTGAGGCGCTTCATTCCGGTGATAAGGAAGCGGAGACAATGGGATTCGGGGTATTGGACAGCTGGCTGGAGAAAGCCACGCTGCCGGTTGGAGTGGTTGCCAGTTATTATGATCCGGGACAGGACAGATATCTGGAGGCCTGCGATTTGGGAACGGCAGGCCTTGCCTATTTCGAAGCCGCCCAGCTTTCTGAAAAGCTTGGAAGGAACGGCGGAAAATATCTTCAGGCCGCTTATCAGATCTGTGATTTCGCCGTCAGGGTACAGGACGGGAACGGCCGGTTTGCAAAATGCTGGCATGAGGACGGCAGCGTTGCCATAAGGGAGGGTACTGTCGGTGCATTCCTGGTGCTGCCTCTGCTGGAAGGCTATCGGCAGTCCGGGGAAGAGAGTTACTTAAAATCAGCCATAAAAGGAACCAAGATATATCTGGAAGAATTAAAGACCCATGGTTTTACCACGGCCGGTGCGCTGGATATTTTCTCTATTGATAAGGAATCCGGGATTCCGCTGCTGAAAGCGTCGACAGAGCTTTACCGGCTGACAGGAGAGAAGGAGTGGCTGGAAGCGGCCAGGGACAGCGCCTGGTATCTTTCCACCTGGCAGTATACCCATACCTGTCATTTCGGCCCGTCCTGCATACTGGGGCAGACCGGTTATGATTCCTTCGGCGGCACGCTTGTATCTACGGTCCATGAGGGGATTGATCCCTTTGCCCTCTGCTATGTTCCCGAGCTGTATCAGCTGTGGAAAGAGACAGGGCAATCTGGAAAAATGGCTGTCAGCATATATCGGACGGGACTTTGGTCATTGACGGCAAACAAAGGCCGAAGGGCAGCCAGGATGAAAGCTATACGGTGACGAGGCAGGGAACCCATGGAAGGAAGGCTGATCCGGAAGCTTTAAGGCCGGATTCCATCGGAATCGCTTCTCAGTGGCTGGTGGCCTGGCCCGGATCCTTCCGCATGGAAGTTCTAAGGCGTCTGAAGGATGAGGCGGAAATGTGGAACTGAATAAATATATGTATGTACATACGTCTCGTTGGAAGCAGGAATATAAAGAGAAAAGGAAGAACAGCTTATGGCAGAACAAGGTAGAATTTTTTATATAGACAGTATAAATGGAGATGATTCCTGTTCCGGTTTTACACCGGAGGAAGCCTGGAGGAGTCTGGAAAAGGTAAATGAACTGATTTTTCAGCCGGGGGACCACATCCGTTTCCGCAGAGGCGGAGAATGGCACGGCATGCTTCGTTTTCAGGGAAACGGAAGCGCATGGTCGCCGATAGCAGTGGAAGCCTATGGGGAAGGCGGGCTGCCTCAAATACATGGTGACGGATGTTATGCGGCAGTTTTGCTGGAAGGCGTCAGCCATTGGAGGGTAAAGGAACTGGCCGTGACAAATGAGGCCGAAACCCGCAGCGTACGTCAGGGAATCTGCATCTGCGGCAGCCCGCAGGGGATCACAGAGGATATTGTGATTGAAGGCTGTGAAATCAGCCGTGTTGCCGGTGAAAACCGGAGAGCGAGGGATGTATACCAAAGTATGTACTGGAACTCCGGAATTTATGTGACCATGCCCGGACGTTCTTCGGATAAGAACCATCTCCATGATATTATTATCAGCAACAATTACGTGCATGATGTGTTCACCAGCGGCATTCGTGTAAACCAGCAGGAAGATTTTATCAACGATATCCATCATACGCATGTGGTGGTGAGAGGAAACCGGATTGAAAGAACCGGAAGCGACGGAATCATTGTAGCCAACTGTATTTCCCCTCTGATAGACGGAAATGTCTGCCTGAATGCAGGGGCGCTGGGAAGTCTGGAGGATACCAGGCTGATTGCCGGCATCTGGGTATGTGCTGTCTCGGATGCCCTGATTCAGCGCAATGAGGTGGGAGGTACCCGTCTGTTTGAAAATGACGGTACAGCCTTTGATACGGATTGGGGAACCGCAGGTGATACCATTTTCCAGTACAATTATACGCACGATAACCAGGGCGGCTTCTGGCTGGACTGCATGGGAATCAACCGGAACCGGGAATGCGGAAAAACAATACTGCGCTATAATATCAGCATTGATGACAAACGCTGCCTGATCCAGGATGATTACGGCCTGCCCGCCCATCTTTACGGAAATCTATTTATAAACAGTGAGGAAGGTCCTCTGATCTGCTGCCACAAGGAAGGAGAATCCCATATCTTCCGGAATAATATATTCCATTTCGCCGGCAGACCGGCAAACGGATGGCAGAAATCCTCTTTCCAAAGGAATTGGTATAGCGGCAATACCGGATTCCCGGAAAGCGACAGGGAAGCGTCCGGAGATGTCCCTTTCTGCTTTTCCGGCCTGCTGGATAATAAGCCGGTTTCCAGGGAAGAATGCGAAAGCTACTGGAACCTTCTTGCGGCTCTTGGGGATGAATAATTCCGGCATGTAAGAATGGTTCTTATGGGTATAAATGATATATTTTTTGTAAGCGATATTACGTTTAAATAATTGCTTAATATTTCATTATAAATATAGACTTTACAAATACCTTATGCTATAATACCCCTACGGGAGGTGATAATAAGAGATGTCAGATAGTGAAATACTTCAGCAAATATTGGCTGTTACCCAGTCTTTAAAAGCAGATGTGAGCTCTTTAAAAACAGATGTTGGATCATTAAAAGCAGATGTGAGCTCTTTAAAAACAGATGTTGGATCATTAAAAGCAGATG